>Ga0116181_1001315_pt1 | contig 21665 bp, 18 predicted proteins | sample AD_UKC075_MetaG_FD_89752 | JGI IMG/M metagenome (GOLD analysis project Ga0116181, IMG submission 89752) | Active sludge microbial communities of municipal wastewater-treating anaerobic digesters from USA - AD_UKC075_MetaG | ecosystem: Engineered > Bioreactor > Anaerobic > Digestate | place: USA...
AATTCACCTTCCAGACCCTTGACGACGCCTTGGAGCTTGAAAAGGCAATTAATGCTGACTCAAAGGTTCTGATTGTCGGCGCGGGTCTAATAGGTCTTAAATGCGCCGAAGGAATCTACGGCAGAGTGGAGAGCATTACCGTCTGCGACCTTGCCGACCGTATTCTCTCCAGCATTTTTGACGCTGACAGCTCCGAGATGATGAAAAAGCACATCGAGTCAAAGGGAATTAAATTCATTCTCGGCGACACCGTCAGCCGCTTTGAAAAGAATAAAGCTATCATGAAAAGCGGCAAAGAGGTAAAGTTCGATATTCTTGTAATAGCCGTCGGCGTGCGCCCCAACACCGCCCTTGTCAAAGAAATCGGCGGCGAGGTAAACAGAGGCATAATTGTAAACGACCGCATGGAAACGAGCCTCCCTGACATATATTCCGCCGGCGACTGCACAGAGGGAAACGACATAACGGCGGGAGAAAAGAAAGTTTTAGCCCTTTTGCCCAACGCCTATATGCAGGGTCATGCCGCAGGCGTTAACATGGCAGGCGGCGACGAGGTTTTTGACAAGGCTATCCCCATGAACTCAATCGGCTTTTTCGGGCTCCACGCCATGACCGCGGGAGTCAGCGACGGCGAAGTTTACGAAGAAAAAACCGACACCTCCTTAAAGCGTCTGTTTACAAAAGACGACCGTCTTGTAGGATTCATTCTCATCGGCATTACAGAGAGAGCGGGCATTTATACCTCATTAATCAGAGAAAAAACCCCGCTCAGCACATTAAATTTCGACCTTCTCAAAAAAATCGCTACAACCGCCTCATTTGCGCCTGAAATTCGTAGAAAAAAGTTCGGAGGTGTGGTATAATATATGGTAATTAATGTAAGAGAGCTCGGCAATAAAGAGTTAAACGAGCTGCTTTATAAATACAAGGGAGAAATTACACTCGAGGAGTGCTGCGGTCAGCGCTTTATCGGCGCGGGTATGTCCGACAGCTTTATAAGCATAAACGGAGTTCCCGGCAACGCCCTCGGAGCCTATCTTAACGGCTCAAAGATTGTTGTCAACAACAACGCGCAGGACGCCGTGGGCGACACCATGAACGACGGTGAAATCGTAGTCTACGGTGATATCGGCGACACAGCGGGCTATGCCATGCGCGGCGGAAAAATCTTTGTCAAAGGTAATGCAGGCTACAGAGCAGGCATACACATGAAAGAGTACAAAGAGAAAAAGCCGCTTATGGTCATAGGCGGCAGAGCGGGCAGCTTTTTGGGCGAGTATCAGGCAGGCGGCGTTATCGTCGTTTTGGGTCTCACTGAGAGCGAAAAGCCCATTGTCGGCTCCTTCCCCTGCACGGGAATGCACGGCGGCAAAATCTTTTTAAGGTCCGACTGTAAGGATATAAAATTCCCCGACCAGGTAACCGCCAGAAAAGCGGATAAAAAGGACCTTAAAGAGCTGGAAGAATATGTATCCGAATTCTGCGGCCTTTTCGGATATAACTTTAAAGAGGTAATGAATTCTCCCTTTAAGTTTGTCACACCCGACAGCAAAAACCCGTACAGGCAGATGTATGTGTATAATTAAATCAAAAGGAAGGTTTTGTTATGAAGTATTCAAAGGAAGAGGTACTCCAGTATGTCAAGGAGGAGGATGTTAAGTTCATCCGCCTTGCCTTCTGCGATGTTTTCGGCAGGCAAAAGAACATTTCAATAATGGCGCATGAGCTTCCCCGCGCCTTTGAATACGGCATTGCCTTGATGCTTCAGCAATAAACGGTTTCGGCAACGAGGCCCGTTCTGACCTTTTGCTTCATCCCCAGGCGGAAACCCTTATGCTCCTGCCCTGGAGACCTGAGCACGGCAAGGTCGTCAGAATGTTCGCCCATATAACCTATCCCGACAAAAGACCCTTTGAGAGCGATACGAGAAACCTGCTTGTAAAAACCGTTATGAAGGCAGAGGCTGAAGGCTATCGCTTCGCTTTCGGCGTTGAGCAGGAATTCTACCTCTTTAAACTTGACGAAAACGGCAAGCCCACAAAAGAGCCCTATGACGAGGCTGGCTATATGGACATCGCCCCCGACGACAGGGGAGAGAACATCCGCCGTGAAATCTGCCTGACTTTAGAGCAGATGGGCATTCGCCCCGAAAGCTCTCACCACGAGCAGGGTCCCGGTCAGAACGAAATCGACTTCCGCTACTCAGACCCCATCACCGCGGCGGACAACGCGATGACCTTCCAAACCGTTGTCAGAACGGTAGCTCACCGCAACGGGCTTTACGCTGATTTTTCTCCCAAGCCCCTTGCGGACCAGCCGGGCAACGGCTTCCACATAAATATGTCTGTCAAGGCGGACGACGGCTCAAACAATCTCCACTATATGATTGCGGGAATTCTTGAAAAAGCGGACCAGATGACCGCATTCTTAAATCCCACCGAAAATTCCTATAAGCGTTTAGGCGTGCAAAAAGCGCCCGGATATATTTCATGGTCGAGCGAAAACCGCTCCCAGCTTATCCGAATACCCGCTGCGGAGGGAGAATACAATCGAGCAGAACTCCGTTCGCCCGACCCGACGGCAAATCCCTATCTTGCCTTTACTTTAATGATTGAGGCAGGTTTGTACGGCATAAAGAACAGGCTTGACCTGCCGCCGGAGGTCGACTCCAACCTTTACAAAGCAGACGCAAAAATTCTTTCAAAATTAAAGCCGCTGCCCAAGGACCTTGAAACAGCCTGCAAGCTGGCGGCAAAGAGCAGTTTTATTAAACAATGTCTGCCGGAGGCAATTCTCAATTCCTACTTGAGCAGATAATAAAACTTAGGAGGGGAGCAAATGGGCTTAAAGGAACGCTATTACAGCACTCTAGTCGTTTCAGCCTCAGAGAGCTTTAACGCCACAATCTCCGAGCTGCTCCCCGAAGCCCACTGCAGCCCCGTTCATATGGTGTCAAGCATAAGCGAGGCAAAACGGTCCATTGCGGAGAGGGAATATGATTTTGTATTCATCAACGCGCCCCTTCCCGATGAGTACGGAGTGCGCTTTTCAATAGATGTCAGCGCTATTAAAAGCTCTGTAACGGTGCTTTTAGTCCGCTCCGACATCTTTGCCGAAACCCTTGACAGGGTAACGGAGCACGGCGTGTTTGTCCTTTCAAAGCCCACCTCAAGGCAGATGCTGATTCACGCCCTTGAATGGATGACAAGCGCAAGGGAAAAAATCAGGATGCACCAGAGCAAAACCCAGACCCTTGAGGAAAAGATGGAGATAATCCGTCTTGTCAACAGGGCAAAGTTGCTGCTTATCAGCGAAATGCACATGAATGAGGCTCAGGCCCACCGCTATATAGAAAAACAGGCTATGGACAGATGCGTCTCCCGCAAAGTTATAGCGGAAGAGATTATAAGAACATATACAAGCACTCAGGGCTAAAAAAGCGGGTAAAGCTCCGCAAAGACATAAAAAAACAAACCGCAGCTTTTCTGCTGCGGTCTTTTTATTTACAGTACCACTCTCAAAGCGAACTGACCGTCTTTAGCTAAAAACTGGCAGTTGCCGCTGAGTTTCTCCGTTATGTACTTAATGCTCTGTGTTCCCAGCCCATGCCCATCTCCCTTAGCCCGGGGTATGCCGTCTGTCATTTCAACCCTGCCCGCAAAGGGATTTTTGATTGACAAAAGCAGCTTGTCATCATTCATCCTTAAATCCAGCGTAATTCTCCTTTGGTCTTTCTCCAGCGCCGCAACAGCGTTTATTGCGTTCTCTATGCCGTTTGAGAGAATGGAGGTCAGGTCAATGTCGGAGATATGAAGTTTTCTGGGTATCTGTATCGAATGGCAGAGGTTTATCTCTAACTCTTTAAGCTGATTTTCATAAGAGGAGATTATCATATTCACAATTTCATTCTCGCAGTATCTCTGCGTAGCGGTCTTGTCGGCGGACTTGATAATCTCGCTGATATAAGCCTTTGCCTTTTCCGAATCCCCTTGATTTATAAGAACCACGATATTGTTCATAAAATGCCGCATATCGTGCCTGAGTATTGAAACCGCGTGCTCAGAACGCTTAATCGCCTCAATTTCCTTTTCCGACTGTGTCCTTTTCAGCTCCATAAGGCGGTTATACTGCTCAGCCTCGCACTTTTCCTCGTACTCCTTAAAGTACACGATGCTGAAGAAAAGGTAGGCGATGCAAAGTATAAATGGCAGAAACTCGAACACAACCTCAGAGCCGCTGTAAAGCAGGTCAGTGTAAACGGTGGCGATATAGTCAAACAGATAATAAGCCGCGGGGAGAATGCCGAAAATCAAAACCGTCTTTACGGGCTTTGTGAGAATAACGGCTATTGACGAGGAGAAATAGCGGATAATCACATAGCCGATCGCTATGGTCGCAGCGCACCTTACGGCGTAAGAAATCCACATCTTTCCGCTGATTTCAAGAACCAGCAGCCCCAGCCATTTGCTCAGCTGACAGCAAAGATAAGCGGAGAGCACCGCAAAAATGCCGGCGTGTAACCTTCGCTTAAAATGCAGGGTGAATAAAAGCACAGAGGGTACATGGGTCATAATGGGGTACATCCACTGGGCGCCTCTGAGCCCCAAGATGCTGTAAAAATAAAACTGCACCGCGTTTATGACAAGGCAGAAAAGCAGCAAAACCCCGATGTTTCTTTTGGTAAAGCTGATGCCGAGAATCGCCGCTGACGCGAATATGCCAAAAAGAAGCAGGGCAGTGTTTGTCAGCATACCCATAAAAAATTCAAGCACGGCGCGCCCTCCTAATCCTTAAACATTACAGCGAAATACGCATCTTTAAATGCTTTGCCGTAACCTCTCGCAATCGGGATGCGCCTGCCTGATTTGGTTTTTATCTCGATGCTGTTGAAATTATCCACATTGGGAAGATAAACAAGGTAACTGCGATGGCATTTAAAAAAGCCCTTGGAGCAAGACAGAACCGACTCAAAGGTATATAGCTGCTGAACTACCTCCACAGCCTTTCCGTTTTTCAAAAAGAAGAAAACTCTTTTGTTCTGAGACTCTATGTATTCGATTTCATGAAGATAGATTTTCTGAAAGCCTCCTGCGGTTTTAAGAGTTAAACTCTCAGACTCGCGATTTATTGAGGCAAGGCAGTCGTCCATAATTTCTTTGAGCCTTGAATATGTAATCGGCTTTAAACAGTAGTCGGAAGCCTTTACGGCGTAAGACTGCAAAGCAAACTCGGCAGAGGATGTCAAAAAGATGATTTTTACCGACTTGTCCTTGAGTCTCAGCTCTTTTGCGGTATCCATGCCGCTAAGGAGGGGCATCACAATATCAAGAAAGATGATGTCGTACTTTTCTGAGCAGGTTTCGTTTATTAAAGAATCGCCGTTGTCAAAGCAGTGAAGCTCAGTTTCGTGCCCCGTCTCCGCCGACCATTGTTCAAGCAAGGCTTTTGTATCCAAAGCGCTTCTTGCCTCATCATCGCATATAGCTATTCGCAGCATTTAAATTCTCACTTTATTTAGTATCAAATACGGTTTAGCATATTTTTTTTAATTGTTCAATGAAAAAATACAGCGGCAAAGCCGATGCAAAGAGTTCATTAAGCGTCATCCGAAAAAGAACAATAAAGGATATATTGGATAATTCAGGCATTGTTTTCTGCATTTCACTCCTAAATTTCTGCAGCTCACGCAAAAACCGTTCAAGGAAGATAAATACGGCTATAATCCTTTAGACGCGTTTTGCCGCGTTTAAAAGAGCAGATTGCTTAATCTTTAATAATCTTTCCTCCGTTTGCTTTAGAAAAGCATAAGACATTAAAGAAAACGCAATCGTAAATATATTTAAGGAGAAAACTTATGAAAAAAACACTTGCGCTAACACTCGCTATACTTATGGCATTTGCAATGCTGTTGAGCTTTGCGGCATGCGGCGGCACCGACGACGCAGAGGAAACAACCGCCCCCGCAAAGACAGAGCTTGTCACCGCTTCCGTTTACGGACTGTCCTTCAAGGTTCCCGCTGATTTTACTGAGTTCACCGAAAAGCAGCCGGGCGCGAAATCGGCAAACAAAGGCGCGGGAGCCAGCATTGCGGTAACGGACATAATTGACGCGAGCGAACTGCCTTTTGATTCATGGACCGAAGAAAACTACATCTCAGATACCCTTGCTGGCACCACTGACGCAAAAATCCTTGAGTTCAGCAAGGACAAAAAGGTTTCCGGCTATGACGCCCTCTATGTCCATTACACCACCAAGTCTCAGAGCGGCACAGAGCTTGAAGGCTACAACTATGTAATTTACTACCCCCTCCAGGACGGCGGCACCGGCTATCAGAGCATTACTTTCGCGATGGTAAAGAGCGTGGAATCCTCCTTAACGGCTAACATCACAGAAGTTCTGGAGAGCCTCAGCGCCGAATAACATCAAAGAATTAAGCCGACTGCGGACCGCAGTCGGCTTTTCTATGTTTTTCAATGCATTTCGCTCCAAAAATAATGCGTTTCACGAAGGAAGGAAATTTGACCTTATTGTTTCTATTATAATCACTTCGAGATTTTTTGTTTTCAATTTATCTTAGTTTGGAGCAAAGAGAATGAAAGGTAAAAACAGCGTGTTCAAAAAGGGACATGAATTTTTTTCGGCAATCCTCTCACAGCTTTTGAGTGCCGCAAAGAGCTTTAAGTCCCGAAAAAGAAAGATTGCATACGGCTTTTTAAGCCTTGTGCTTGCAGTTTCCATGCTGCCCTTGGGAGCGTTCGGCACACTTGCTGCCGAGGCTGATTATGCGGCCCAAATCGGCACGACGAAATACGAAACCCTTAATGCTGCATTTGACGCAGTAAAGATAAGTCAAACAATCACCCTTTTAAAGGATGTTGTTGTTGACGCTCCGATTAATGTCAGCGGTATAAAGGGTTTTACCTTTGACCTTAACGGCAAAACCGTTGAGAGCAACAAAAGCAAGACTGACACAATAAGCAGCCTCTTTTATTTAAATTTTGACGGCAATTTTGCGATACAAGACTCTAGCTCTAAAAAAGAAGGCAAAATCATAGGCTACCCGAGTTTTAATGCGGATGATTCTGTTTTTTGCGTAAATAAAGGCACTCTTGTTTTAAACGGCGCCGCGATAGAAGCTGTTAATCTGAATAATGACGGAAAACCGAATATCGGCTCTGCCGTACTGCTAAAAAACAGCGGCAAGCTGACAATGTACGACGGCACAATTTCCGCCAATACAAAAAATACGGTTTACGCGTCAGATTCTTCTTCCGCTATTGTTTACGCAGGTCTGGTTGAAAACCTAAACATGAGCGGAAATAACGGTATCGCTATGGATTTCCGTTCAGGCGGCACGCTTGAGCTTAAAGGGGGCACAATTTACTCTAAGAAATACTTTGCCCTTTATATCGCCTACAGCGGCGCGAAAGTAATTGTTTCAGGCGGCACTGTCCGCTCGGAATTTGCCGGCGCAGCGCATATTTTAGGTCAGGGCCTTGAGTTCTTGGTAAGCGGCGGTTCTTTTGAAGGTTACACAGAGAATAACTATGGTTATGCCGTTACTGTCGGCAGCGGCTCGATAGCCGTTTTCACAGGCGGTGAGGTCTGCAATACGGGCAACGGCAGAGCAATCGGCGGTTACACGGATAAAATCTATATCGCCGGCGGCTCTCCGGTGTTCAGAACCTACGACCTGTCAAAAAAAAATATGTCGGCTGTTGAAAACATGAATATTTTCGACCTGACAGATTACTTGGGCGACTGCTATTACAGCTATTACAGCGATGGCAGAACTCTGGAGCAGTACACGGGCGGCTCCGCTGTCAGAAAGTACATAACCTTTAAAGAAGACGGCCACACCCCGATAAAACTCAACCTCGAAACAAACGGCGGCAAATATTTCCACAGCCAGATGCCGAAATATTATTCATCCGAAAAAGGCTATGTTCTGCCCACAGGCAGCAGAATGTTCAAAGAGGGTCATACATTCCTCGGCTGGACCGAGACAAATGCCCCGTCGGATACAAACTACATTACCGAAATCCCCGCGGGCTCCGCATCGGAAAAGACCTATTACGCAAAGTGGCAGATTAATCAGTACAAGCTGACAGTGCGTTTCAGCGGCCCGTCCTGGGCTGTTCTGCCCGCAACCTATGAAACCTATGTCACTTACGGGGACGCCTATTCATACACAGTGCCGCAGGTTACAGGCTGCACCCCTGACAAAACTATAATCGAAGGCACAATGTCCGCCGGCAATTTAATTGTTACGGGTCAATACTCTACCGCCGAGTACAAAATCAGTTTTGTCCTGAACGGCGGCTCATTCGTTCAGGGTACAAGCGTTCCCGCAGCCTTTTATTACCGCAGCACCCTCATAATAGACCTTCCCGCAGCCGATAAACTGACCCGACAAGGCTACACCTTCCTCGGCTGGACTCTTACAAACGACCCGTCAGATACAATCTATGTTTCATCCAATAACAATTTAACGCCTTCCGATATAACCTACTACGCAAAATGGGCTGATGTGGAAGCTCCCACGGGCAATATTCTGTTGTCCAAAAACATATCTTTCAACAACCCGATAATAATCAACAGAAGGTCGGACGATGCAAGTAAAGGCTGGTTATTCGATAGTAATATTAATGCAAGGTTTGCGGCGCAGGATACTTCCGGAGAAAAAGTTGACATTAAATACTTCGTCGAAGTAAACCCGACAGGTTTAACCACACCTTCGGCTGACGACTCGCGCTGGCTGAACTTTAGTAGTATGCTCAGCTTTTTATCCGCCAGCGATTCTTATGTCATTCATGCAAAGCTGACCGACCCTTCAGGAAATGTAAGAATTATCAGTTCTGATATATTTACTCTTTTCGGCAATGTCACATCAAACACTGATTCGATAACTCACAAAAAAGGTTCTCTGAACTATGCGCCCTTCACAATATATAACAAAGCCAGCGCCGGATACCAAGGTCACGCGCTAAAAGAAATCAGAATAGGAGACAGGGTGCTCCAAAAAAATGCGGACTACACTCTTTCCAAAACAAGTGACAATTATGACAGAATTCAGCTGAACGCAAGCTTTCTCAATACACTTCCTCTCGGCGAGTATACGCTAACCCTCAGCTACAATCATAGAAGATACATATTGGCGGAGCCTTATGAAGGAAGCGATAAGCTCACTGATGTGACTATCAACCTTTCGGTTGAAAAGGGAGCTCCGACAATTGAACTGCAAGTTTCACCCCAGAATCAGACCAGACCGGGAAGTGTAACTCTTTCAGCAGTCCTCCCCGCGGACGCGACAGGCACACTTACATTTAAAGCAGGCACCGATGTTATCGCCACCGTACCCGTAGGTCAGTCCGTTCAGTTTACGCCTGCAGGTTCTTACGATTCCTATGCCTTCACTGTTGAGTATTCGGGCGACAGCAGCTATAACTCCGCCGTGAGCGCCGCAGTTCCATATACATTCCGGAAGGGCATTCAGGCAGAGCTTTCATTTGACGAGAACTTCCCCGCAGTCAAGACATACGGCGACGCTGATTTCACCTTGGGCGCAATCGGCGGTTCGGGCAGCGGCAATATCAGTTTTACGGTGCTTGAAGGTCCCGCCCGGATTATAAACGGAAATAAAGTCAGAATCACAGGCGCGGGTACAGTCACAATAAGAGCCACCAAAGCGGGAGACAACGACTATAACCCCATAACGGTTGATAAATCCTTTACCGTCAACAAGAAAACGGTAACAATTTCTGGCATATCCGTCTCTGACAAGGTCTATGACGGTACCGATGCCGCCGAAATTATCGGCGAGCCCGTTTTGAACGGCGTAGTCAGCGGCGACTCTGTAGGAGTAATGCGCGGCACTGCTTTCTTCCAGAACAAAAATGCAGGCACTTGGACTGTATATTTCACCGATTTCGCCTTAACGGGAACCGACGCGGGAAATTATTTGCTTGCCTCTCAGCCCGCTCCCGTAACCGCAAGAATCACCAAGGCGCCGCTTAACATCAGTGTTGTCATCAAGACAAAGCAGTATAACGGACTTAACGATGCTCAAATCGAGTCAGTTAACCTTTCGGGCTTAATAAGCGGCGACAATGTCGCTGTCGCGGAGCCCTATCCAATTGCGAGATTTACAAGCGTGAATGCCGGCAAAAACATCCCCGTTGTCTTTGAAGAAAGCTTCAGCCTCATAGGCACTCACGCTGATAACTATGAATTAATCCAGCCCACTAATGTAACGGGCAGCATTGAAAACTCATTTGCAGCAGTCAAGGGCATCCACTACACCACCACAACAAACGAATGGGCCAATTCAGACTTTGTAATAACCGCTATGCCCGGCTACAAGCTGTCAAGAGTCAATAACGCAAACGCCATATGGTATGATTACCTTGTAAACAATGACCAGGGACACTATACAACCCAATTTTATGTAAAGGATGAGGCTTCGGGTCTGATTTCTCAGATTGCATACGAAAGCTGTAAGATCGACAAAGAAGCCCCGACTGCACAAATCTCAGTCTTTTACATTTTTAAAGATATTCCCATAGATAAAAACTTTGGCGAAATCAGTTTTGGTTCTCACTATTTCGATGCGTCCCTTTATATAATAATTCAGAGTATTGACAGCCTTTCAGGCGTAAAGTCTGTAGAGTATTACCTTTCTTCGGATATTCTGACTCTTAATGAGGTAAAGGATGTCACCGACTGGAATGTATATGATGACATGTTCCTGATAAATCCTGACCGCAGGGCAGTGGTCTATGTTAAAGTCACCGACAACGCGGGCAATGCAGACTACTTTGCGTCTAACGGAATTATTATTGACGCCACTGCCCCGACAGTCACAGGAATAGAAGACGGAGCGGTATACTGCGGCAAAGCTGAGTTCAGCGTTTATGATGAAAACTTTGGCGCCATAACGGATAACTCTTATGAGATTACTGCCGCCGACGGAAGATATGTCATTACGGAACCCGGTGAACATTTGATTATCGTATATGACAATGCCGGCAATACAAAGGTTTTGACCATTACAGTAAACGCAGAGCATACTTACGACAGCGACTGCGACGCCGACTGCGGCATCTGCGGCGAGGAGAGAGTGGCTCCCCACAGTTTCAGCGCCGAGTGGAGACATGACGAAACTCATCACTGGCATGAGTGTGCAGGCTGCGGAGCAAAAACCGATATAGCAGCTCACATACCCGAGGAAGACGACGGCGACTGCACAACGCCCGACCTCTGCTCAGTATGCGGAGCGGTCTTATCCGCCGCAACCGAGCATGACTTTACGGGCGAGTGCCATCACGACGCAGAAGGTCATTGGCACGAGTGCGCAAACGACGGCTGCACTGTTCTCTGCGAAAAGCAGCCCCACGAATGGGATGAAGGCACAGTAATCCTCCAGCCCACTGCGAGAAGTAAGGGCACAATGCTTTACACCTGCCTTGTCTGCGGTGAGACAAGAACAGTAGATATCCCGATGCTCCCGCCCGTTATTACTAAAGGCAAGGGCAGTGTTTGGAATCCCAAGAGCGCAGGCACAATCGTGTTTAAGTCCAGCGCGGCATTCGGCGATTTTGTCGGCGTTAGGTTAAACGGCGAGAGTCTTGACGAGTCAAACTATGAAGCAGCCGAGTCAGAGGACGGTATAGTGGTTACCCTCAAGGAAGAATACCTTAAAACTCTCCCGACAGGCACATACACCATAGGCATTGAGTCGGTCGGCGGAATTGCGACAGCAGAGTTTACGGTCACAGAGCCCGGCAAGACGGATTCACTCCTCGAATCAATAATGAGGCTCTTTGAGTATCTGGCTATGATTCTCGCTTTTGTCAGCTACTTTATCAAGAACTACTACGACCTTTTCATCTAGTTAACTGCGTTTTTAAAAAGCGAAGCCTCCCAAACGGGAGGCTTTGTTTCTGTTAGGGAATAATTTCCTCTTTTGCGCTTGAATACTGACCAAAGTTTGTAATACTATTTTTATAGAAAATAAAATGCTTTGGAGAGATGAAATTGAAGGTGCTCGCATTCGGAGAAGTGCTTTGGGATAAATTCGGAAACACAAGGGAAATCGGCGGAGCTCCCTTTAATTTCTGCGCCCATTTAGCCAAGCTTGGTATTAACTCTTACAGCCTCACCGCCATTGGGGATGACGACTTGGGCGAGGAGACATTGAAAATCATTGACAGTTTGGGCGTAAAAACCGATTTTGTCCGAACGGTGCCCTATCCCACAGGCACCTGCATTGTAACCACCGACGAAAACGGCAGACCCGGCTATGACCTTACTCAGCCCGCCGCGTGGGATTATATAGAGCCATATACCGAACTTGTAAACAGGTCGGCGGCAGGGGAGTTTAACCTCTTTTATTTCGGCACCCTTGCTTTAAGAAGCGATACATCCTTTGAGACGCTCAAGTGCCTTGTAAACACAGGCAGCTTTGAGCATATTTTTTGTGATTTGAATTTGAGACAGAGCTTTTATTCCGATGAGATAATAGACTTTGCGCTTAAAACCGCTTCCATTCTCAAAATAAACAGAGAGGAGCTGCGGCATTTAATTAATAACGGTTTTGCGGACGCTGACAATAATGACACCGAAAGAGCACAAAAGTACGCATGCCGCAGCCTTTCCGAAAAGTACGCAATAAAGCTTATCCTTCTTACTCTCGACAAAGACGGCGCTTTAATCTATGACGCGGGAAAGGATAAGTTCCACAGCCCCTCAAAGCCGAAATCCAAGGCGGTGTCCGGCGTGGGGGCGGGGGACAGCTTTTCCGCCTGCTTTATAGCGAACTTCCTAAGCGGCGTTCCCACCGAAGAATGCGCCGAGAGGGCGATTCTCCTCAGCGATTATGTTGTTACAAAATACGGCGCAGTTCCAGATTACCCGCCCGAGCTGATTCGCCTCATAACGCCGTAATTTATCAGCTCCGTACAAAAATCCTTTAGTGAGTTTATACAACATTTTTGTTTTTTCCGTTAGACAAAATTGGACACGGGTGTTATAATGTTCGAGTGTTTTTACTATCAGTTTTGGAAAGGATGTAACAATTGGTTCAAGCGCTAGTTTTATTTCTTTTAACCTATGTGCTTTTAATGGCACTGCCGAAATACAGACCCTATATTGCGCTCGCATCAGCCGCGCTTTTTGTCGTACTCGGCATACTGCCCGCAAGCAAGGTTTTTGCCTCGGTTGACTGGAATGTCATAATGATGATAGCGGGCACAATGGGCGTTGTATCGCTGTTTATAGAGTCCAAAATGCCTGCCCTTCTTGCTGATTTGATTATAATGAAGATGCCCAATGTAAAATGGGCGATTATATCCCTTTCCTTGTTCGCAGGCCTTATCTCCGCCTTTGTGGACAATGTGGCGACGGTACTTATGGTTGCTCCCGTTGCTCTGAACATAGCTAAAAAACTTAATATTTCCCCTGTAAAGAGCATAATTTCCATTGCCATAGCCTCTAACCTTCAAGGCGCCGCTACGCTGGTTGGAGATACAACCTCAATTCTTCTTGGCAGCCACATGAATATGGATTTCCTTGATTTTATAGTATATCAAGGCAAGCCGGGCCTTTTCTGGATAGTTCAGATCGGGGCTCTTGCCGCGACGCTTGTATTGTTTTATGTACTGCGCAAGGATAATTACAGCATAGATGTTAAGGACAAAACCAGGGTGGAGGATTACTTCCCTTCCGTTCTGCTTGTTGGCACAGTCGTTTTCCTGATTCTCGCCTCTTTCATCCCCGCTGACAAAAAGCCCGCCATCACAAACGGACTTATCTGCATTGGCTTTATGATTGCGGGCCTGATTCGCGAAACAATTCGCTCAAGGAACCTTGAGGCATTCAAACGCACAATGAAGGAAATCGACTACTTCACGCTCCTTCTCCTTGCGGGTCTGTTCATAGTTATCAGCGGTATTACCGAAGCGGGCGTGGTTACAAAAATCAGCGAGATCTTTGTAAACCTTAGCGGCAGCAATGTATTCCTTATGTACACTCTTTTGGTTTGGGCATCGGTTCTCTTCTCAGCGTTTATCGATAACATTCCCTATATAGCAACCATGCTGCCCGTAACCGCAGGCATTGCAAACCTTATGGGCATAAACGCGACTGTTCTTTATTTCGGACTTATCGTGGGAGCGACACTCGGCGGCAATCTTACACCCATTGGAGCATCCGCGAATATTGCAGGTCTCGGAATCTTAAAGAAAAACGGCTACGAGGTAAAGTCTGCCGAGTTTATGAAAATCAGCGTACCCTTTACCCTCGCCGCCGTAATGACTGGATATATTCTCGTCTGGATTTTCTATCGCTAAACATAAAAACACCCCATTCGCAAAAACGAATGGGGTTTATTTTTATCCGAACAAAGTAAGCAGTATACCCGCTGCCACGGCTGAGCCTATAACTCCCGCAACATTCGGGCCCATGGCGTGCATTAAGAGGAAGTTTCTGGGGTTAGCCTTCTGTCCCTCAATCTGAGAAACTCTTGCAGCCATAGGAACTGCGGACACACCCGCGGAGCCGATTAAGGGGTTAACCTTGCCCTTTGTAAGTACGCACATCAGCTTGCCCAAAAGAATTCCGCCCACAGTACTGAACGCAAAGGCCGCAAGTCCGAGAGCAATAATCTTTATTGTTTCAAGCCTCAGGAATCTCTCAGCGGAGGAGGTAGCTCCAACGGTAACTCCAAGGAAAATGGTTACAATATTAATAAGCGCGTTCTGAGCAGTGTCCGAAAGTCTTTCAACTACGCCCGATTCCCTGAACAGGTTGCCCAGCATCAGCATTCCGATAAGCGGAGCGACCGAGGGCAGCAGAAGAACGCAGAGAATAGTTACAATGATGGGGAAGCATACTTTCTCCAGCTTTGATACTTCCCTCAGCTGTTTCATCTCGATTTTGCGCTCTTTCTCGGTAGTGAGCAGTCTCATTATCGGAGGCTGAATCATCGGGATGAGCGCCATGTAAGAATATGCGGCAATTGCAATTGCGGGCAAAAGGTCAGGGGAGAGCTTTGAGGTAAGGTAAATTGCCGTCGGACCGTCAGCGCCGCCTATGATTCCGATTGATGCGGCGGCTTTCGGGTCAAAGCCCAAAGCAACCGCAATAATGAATGCCACAATAATTCCGAACTGAGCGCCCGCTCCAAGCAGCAAGCTTGAGGGGTTTGCAATCAGCGGACCAAAGTCGGTCATCGCGCCTATTCCCATAAAAATCAGCGACGGATAAATGCCGAGTTTAACACCTTGATACAGATAATACAATAGTCCGCCCGCTTCTTCTCCCATCGGAGCGCCCATAAGTCCCGCCAGCGGCAGGTTGGCAAGCAGCATTCCGAATGAAATGGGCAGTAAAAGCAACGGCTCAAATTTTTTGACTATGGCAAAATACATCAGTACGCATGCGATAAGTATCATAACGCCGTGCTGCCATGTAAGCGCCGCAAATCCGGACATTTCCCAAATCTTTCGTATAGCCTCTATATACATAAATTTGCCTCCTTGTCTCTTTTAGCGCCTGCCCTGAGATTTGGCAGACTAAAGTCAGTATCTACTGAACGAGCTTAATATACTTAAATTCAAGATTTGAAAGAGGGATTCCCGTTTCGTGGCTTACAATCGCCATAATAACGGCAGCGGTAGCGTCATCAACATCTATAAGCTCTACTTGGTTACTCGAATCTTTTGTTTCGGGAGTTTTTACGGTTTGCTGTGAGGTCGCCGCGGGAGGCTCCGGTTTTGCCGCGCTGGAAGTTTTCTTTGCGGCAGAGCCCAAAACTGCGGAAAAGAGCCTAATCAGCAAATTCAAGACAACAAGAACCAAAAAAACGCCTGTAAAACAAAACAGACCAACCATCAGGCTTTCATAAAAAGTCATATTGTTTCCTCCCACCTATAAATTAAGTTTGCCTCCTCCCGATTAAAAACGAGAACGCATAACTTATTTTGCATTAAATATTCTGCAATACTCTATAAAAACAGGGTGAAAGGCCTCATTGCCTCACCCAATGAAAGAAATTATCCCATTTTTTGTTAAATTTATAACACATTTTAGATTAATTGTCAATCCCAATGCAATCAAAATTTAAAAAAAATATTTTTCTCTATTGACAAATTAACACCTAAGCAACTTTTAATTTTAACTTTTAATAGCGAAACTACTCATAATTTGATTTTTTATGCTGGCCATTATAAAATAGGTTTAATCCTATCAAAAACACTAAAAAATTAAATAATTGACCTTTAACAGAATAATGGTATAATTATGCTGTTGTGTTTCGAGAATTGATGTTCTTCTGTACTGCGCCGCATTCAAGTCAACAGTACAGACAATATTATAGAGACGGATTTATATAAGCGGTGGATTATGCAATATAAAAACAAGGTCGTAAAAAACAGCGCATGGATAATTGCCTGTAAAGTAGCGCAGTCTGTAATTGGCCTTGTCGTTTCAATGTTTACGGCAAGGTATCTCGGTCCCTCCAATTACGGACTGATTAACTATGCCTCCTCTTTGGTAGCGTTTTTCGTGCCTTTAATGTATTTGGGACTTAACTCAATACTTGTGCAGGAAATAGTCATAAAGCCTCAAAAGGAAGGCGAAACCTTGGGTACAGCCCTAACAATGTCCCTAGTCTCAAGCCTTTTTTGCATACTGGGCGTCTTTGCGTTTACGACAATTGTCAATGCGGGCGAAAAAGATACAATCATAGTCTGCGTTCTTTACAGTATACTCTTGATATTCCAGGCTGTTGAAGCGCTGCAGTACTGGTTCCAGGCAAAGCTGATGTCAAAATACACTTCGCTTACAATGTTCGCAGCCTATATAATCACCGCGCTGTATAAGATTTTCCTTCTCGCTTCAAAGAAAAGCATTTACTGGTTTGCTGTTTCAAATGCCCTTGATTTTGCTATTATTGCGGTTGTGCTGCTTTTCATATATAAAAGACTCGGCACACAAAAGCTGTCATTCTCGCCGGATACCGCAAAGCTCCTTTTTTCAAAAAGCAGATACTATATCGTATCAAGCATGATGGTTGTTGTTTTCGGTCAAATAGACCGAGTCATGCTGAAGCTCATGATAGATGAAAAGGCAGTGGGACTCTATTCCGCCGCCGTAGCCTCCGCGGGAGTGACATACTTTGTTTTCGCCGCTATTATCGACTCATTCAGACCCGTGATTTTTGAGAGCAAAAAGGCGGACCACGCTTCATTCGAAAAGAATGTATCAAGGCTTTACTCCATAATCATATACTTTGCCCTTGTGCAGTCCGCAGGTATTGCGCTTTTCGCCGAGCTTGTGGTAAAAATACTTTACGGAGAGCAGTACCTCGCGTCAATTCCCGCCCTGCGCATAATCGTTTGGTATCTTGCTTTTTCCCACATGGGCTCGGTCCGCAACATCTGGATACTCGCGGAGGGCAAATACAAAGTTCTTTGGATTATAAACCTTTGCGGCGCTCTTACAAATGTGATTCTAAATCTCATATTCATCCCCCTTTGGGGCATCAACGGAGCGGCGCTCACGGCTTTGATAACGCAGATTTTCACAAACTTTATATTAGGTTATATAATAAAGCCCATAAGACGCAACAACACCCTTTTGTTAAAAGGCTTGAACCCCAATATCTTGATAGAACTGGTTAGGAAGAAGGATGTATAGCTTGAGCGATAAAAAACTTTTCACCTTGAGTGAACTGCAGGATGTCTTATACGATATGCTGAAGGCATTCGCGGAGTTCTGCGATGAAAACGACCTGCGCTACTACCTTTACGGCGGCACCCTTTTGGGAGCAGTGCGCCATCAGGGTTTTATCCCTTGGGATGACGATGTGGATGTGGCTATGCCAAGACCCGATTATGAGCGCTTTATAGAGCTTACCAAGAACTCTCCGTGGGAGTATTACGCGGTCTGCCAGTACACCCAGCCCTTTATAAAGATGGTAGATACCAGAACCGTAATGGAGGAGCGACAGCTTAGAGATGAGCTGGGAATGCAAAGCGCCTTTATAGACATATTCCCCATTGACGGTCTGCCCGAGTCCGGGGAGGAAAGACAAAAGCATTTCAGAAAGCTTGCCATCTTAAAGCAGTGCCTTTATTTCAGCATTTTTGATATTAAAAAAATTAAAAGCAGCAATTTCCTCAAAAGAATTGCTCATACAATGATATATATAGCTTTTTCTAAAATTGACTACAAAAAAATCAGAGACGCCATTGCAGAAGAGGCCAAAAGATATCCTTATGAAACTTCCGAATATGTTTCTGTCGGAATCTGGGGCAAGGCTGAAAGGGATTTGAATAAAAAAGAGGATTTGGAGAAGAGAATCCGACTCAAATTCAGAGATTCTTACCTTTGGTGCCAAGGAAATTACGATGAGAGCTTAAGACTTAAATACGGCGACTATATGCAGCTGCCTCCCGAAGACAAAAGGCAACCGTTCCACGGGATTTATTATTGGAAAAAGGAGAATGATAAAGGATGACCATAGGCTACACAGCAGGCGTTTTTGACTTGTTCCATATAGGTCATCTGAACCTGCTTAAAAACGCAAAGGGGATGTGTGACAAGCTGATTGTGGGAGTAACCGCCGATGAGCTGGTTACATACAAGGGCAAGCGCGCGGTTATTCCTTTCCATGACCGCATAGAGATTGTGCGCAGCATTAAGTATGTTGACGCCGCGGTTGCTCAGTACGACATGGATAAGCTAACCATGTGCAAAAAGCTGGGCGCGTCAATTCTTTTTGTGGGCGACGATTGGTACGGAACCGAAAAGTGGGAGAACTACGAAAAGGAATTTTCCGAGGCCGGCATAAAAATTATATATTTCCCCTATACGCAAGGAGTATCATCCACAAAGATTACCGAGGCGCTTAATTTGCTTCGCAGCGAATGAGGTGATACGGTGACTGCCGACAAACGGTTTTGTTCCAGCTCATTTTTAATGTACAGAACAATTACCGATGAAACCAAGACTTTCAAAGAAGGCGTAAAACCCAGACTCTTTAAGCCGGATTTTGAGCGCGAACCTATTGAAAACAGCTTTCAGCTTGAAGAGTCGCTGAAACGGCAAGTAAAAAAAGCAGTCTCAGACGGTAAGGCGGCACTGGCCCTTAGCGGTGGCATTGATTCCGCCATTTTGGCAAGATTTATGCCAAAGAGCTCAACAGCCTATACCTTTAAATGCGTTGTGCCCGGAGTTCAAGTCATTGACGAAACTCTCGCAGCCGCAAGAATTGCAGAGGAGTGCGGCTTGAAGCACAAAATTGTGGAGATTTATTGGGAGGATTTCGAGCAGTATGCGCCGCTTCTCATGGCCCATAAAGGCGCGCCGATTCACTCCATAGAGGTTCAGATTTACAAAGCGGGACTCAAAGCTAAAGAGGACGGCTTTGAAAGGTTGATTTTCGGTGAAAGCGCGGACTGTCTGTACGGCGGTCACGACAAATTGCTTTCAAGGGATTGGACGGTCGGGGAGTTCATAGACCGCTACTCCTATGTAAGACCCTACATGGCATTAAAGGATTTCGTTATGGTAACGGAGCCCGTCGCAAAACATGCCAAGGACGGTTTTGTGGATGTCCATGGATTCAACAGCGATGTTTACTTTAAGGAGAGCGTCGGCTCATATATTAACGCCCTTCAGGCTACGGGCGTCGAATTCTTCAGCCCCTATGTAAATACCTATTTAAACGCAAAGTTCGATATTGAAAGAGTCCGCAGGGGAGACGGCAAGTACCTTGTAAGAGAAGTTTTCAAAAGGCTTTATGAGAATTTTGAAATACCCGAAAAAATCCCCATGCCCAGACCCACTAACGAATGGCTAAAAAACTGGAGCGGTCCCAAACGGGACGAATTCTGGCCAAACTGCACGGTAAACATGACAGGCGACCAAAAATGGCTTGTCCTTTGCCTCGAATGGTTCCTAAACCTTTTAGATGATGGAAAAATATAATCAACCAACAAATTCAGGCGGTAACCCCGCCTTATTTTTTTTCCTTGTTTAATGGCCCAGAACAGTAAATAACACATAACCTCTTTCCGGCATATTTATGTATTAGCAAAAATGAAAGAGGTTATAAATATGGCAAACATCTTACTTTAGGTTCAAAAGAATAATATAGATCCCGTAGATAACAACAATAACATTGTCTTTGATGAAACAGTAGTCACAGAAGGAAATATTTCATATAGCGACTTAAGCGGCGTAGTGACAATAGAGGAGGAAGGGCTGTATCTGGTTGACTGGTATGTGGTTACCCAGTCCGCTCCCGGTGTTACAAGCGTATCTTTCAATCCGGTTACAGGCGATGGCCAGGTTTTTGAATCCAACATGCCCACCAAAACGGGAATAATGAGCGGTCTTGCGATAATCAATGTCGCAGTTCTTCCGTTTACAATTCAGCTTGTCAATCAATCCAATACTACCGTTTACTTCTCAAACGCCGTTGGAGCAAAGGCAAATCTGCGTATAGTCAGACTTGACCATCTTATTCCCGACAACAGCCGCTGCTTCGCTATGGACCAGCTTTCTTTCGTCATGAAGCAGTTGGCTGATGCTTATTCGGGCGAGAATATCAGAATCTTTACCAACATTTTCGGAGTCATCGACAACACCCTTTACGGGTATTATCAGGCTCCCGACACCTCATCATCGCCGCTCCTGCTTATCAGTGACCCGCTCAATGCGTTAAACTTAAACCATCTTGTTGCTTTATACTTTTTTAATGTTCCCTATGATGAATCCATCACCTTCCTTCAGCCCCCGGACCCCTTCCCCCAGAACTGCGATACGGACCTTATCAAAAACATTCACGACTTTCTTTCCGTCGGAGACAATATTTCGTTCCTGGCAGGTCCGAATATAAGCGGTTCGGGAGATATTATTAAAAACGAATACGGATTGCTTGTCTTGGGCGATGATACCTCATCGCTCTATTTGCCGACCCCGAATTTGACAGTAATAAGCATTGAGTCAAACGGAGAAGATTTTGCGGGAAGAAGCAGCAAGGGCCACAGACCTTTGATAATCGAAACAAAATAAAAATAGAGCCTGCGTCCATAAACCGCAGGCTCTATTCTCTTACATAATCTGCTGAACCGAAAGTCTCGCTCCAATACCAAAGGATGGTAAGTTGAAGGTACTGTCGGGAACTGAAGTCATTGCCAGAGTCAGATATTCTCCTGCGTTCAGCTCCACAAAATTCGACAGCGAGAAGGTTACCGATTCATTTGCGGACAGGGTTTCTTCCTGGTACATATTTGACATGGAGAAACCGCTGTTTCTGACTCCCAGAGATATGGCGGCGCCAACATTTGGTTTGCCCATGACCATTGCGTCAACGCGGTAAATACCCCGCTGGATTATTGTAATAGCGTTGGGGTTTGTCATGAAATCCACGCCGGAAGAATCGCTTGACTGTAAATCCAGTGGAGCTCACACTCCGTGCGGGTTCGACTCCCGCCTTCGGCACCAGTGAAATCAATGGTTGCAGGGTTTCGCAAATCCTGGAATTAAATATAAAACCAGCTTTAGTAATGCAGTTTTAATGCAATTGAGTACAAAAAAATAGCAGGGGCGCCATCCCTGCTATTGTAACTAAGTAACTAAAGGTTCTTATCTATTG
>Ga0116181_1001316_pt1 | contig 21656 bp, 18 predicted proteins | sample AD_UKC075_MetaG_FD_89752 | JGI IMG/M metagenome (GOLD analysis project Ga0116181, IMG submission 89752) | Active sludge microbial communities of municipal wastewater-treating anaerobic digesters from USA - AD_UKC075_MetaG | ecosystem: Engineered > Bioreactor > Anaerobic > Digestate | place: USA...
AGCGCCTCGGCTTCGAAGTCTCCGATCCCGTCCATTCGAGCAGGCTAAGGGGTGGCGCTGACAGTTTCCCCAGCGGGTTGGGAAAGGTTCCGTTCCGCACCCGCTGGGGAAACTGTCAGCGCCACCGCGTAGCCTGCTCGAATGGACGGGATCGGAGACTTCGAAGCCGAGGCGCTGGCGGTGCTGCGCCGGCTGGTGGGCAGCGCGGACGCGGAGTTCCACGACGGTCAGTTGGAGGCGATCACAAGCCTGGTCCGAGACCGCCGGCGGGCTCTGGTCGTGCAGCGGACCGGCTGGGGCAAGTCCGCGGTGTACTTCGTGGCCACGGCGCTGCTCCGGTCGGCAGGCGCCGGCCCGACAGCGATCGTCTCGCCGCTGCTCGCCTTGATGCGTGACCAGGTCGCCGCAGCCGCGCGCGCAGGCGTCCGCGCGGTGACCATCAACACGGCCAATGCCACCGAATGGGGCGAGGTCTATGACCAGCTGGCCGCCGACGGCGTAGACCTGCTGCTGGTCAGCCCGGAGCGGCTGAACAACCCGTCGTTCCGGGAGTTCCAACTACCCGAGTTGGCCGCGCGCTGCGGACTGCTGGTCGTGGACGAAGCGCACTGCATCAGCGACTGGGGACACGATTTCCGTCCGGATTACCGCCGGATCCGCGACCTGCTCGGCACTTTGCGCGACGACGTCCCGGTGCTCGCCACCACGGCCACGGCCAATTCCCGGGTGGTCGACGACGTGCGTGAGCAACTCGGCCACGGCGGGCATCAGGTGGTGACCGTCCGGGGCAGCCTGGCCCGGAGTTCGCTCCGGTTGGGCGTGCTGAAACTGCCCTACGAGGAGACACGCGTCGCTTGGTTGGTGGCCCACCTCGGCGACTTCCACGGCAGCGGCATCATCTACACCCTCACCGTCGCCCAGGCCGAAGATCTGGCCGCGCTGCTGGCCAAGCACGGCTATCCGGTCGCGGCTTACACCGGACGCACCGAGCCGGCTGAGCGCGAAGACCTGGAAGCCCGCCTGCGCGACAACCAGGTCTTGGCGCTGGTGGCGACCTCCGCGTTGGGCATGGGCTTCGACAAGCCCGATCTGGGCTTCGTGATTCACCTGGGCGCGCCCAGCTCGCCGGTCGCCTACTACCAGCAGGTGGGGCGCGCCGGTCGCGCGGTGGCCAGCGCCGACGTCCTGCTGCTGCCGACACCGGCGGATCGGGAGATCTGGCACTACTTCGCGACGGCTTCGATGCCGGACGAGGCAAAGGCGTCGGCGGTGATCGAAGCCCTGGCCAGCGCCGGCTCGCCGATGTCGACTGCCGCGCTGGAGGCGGTGGTCGACATCCGGCGTGCCCGACTCGAACTGCTGCTGAAGGTGCTGGACGTGGACGGCGCGGTGACCCGGGTCCGCGGCGGCTGGGCTGCCACTGGGGCGCCGTGGGTGTACGACCGGGAGCGTTACGCGCGGGTGGCGGCGGCACGCGAGCGGGAACAGCAGCTGATGCTCGACTACGTGGACACCAGCGGCTGCCGCATGGCATTCCTGCAGCAGACACTGGACGATCCCGAACCGACCCGGTGCGGACGCTGCGATCGGTGCGCCGAGACCTGGTACGCCGACTCGGTGTCGAGTGCTGCGGCGGAGTCGGCTCGCGCCGAGCTGGGTCGCGCGGGGGTGGAACTGGTGCCGCGAACGCTCTGGCCGTCCGGCATGGCGAAGCTTGGGGTGCCGGTCTCGGGAAGGATCGGCGCGAGCGACGCTGCCGAGCCTGGCCGCGTGCTCGCCCGGTTCACCGACCTCGGGCTCGGGCAGCGGCTGCGTAACCTGCTCGCCGAACCGGACGCGCCGGTACCCGACTGGGTGCTGCCGTACTGCTTCGAAGTGCTGCGCGAGTGGGACTGGGCTGAACGGCCGACCGCGGTGCTTGCGGTGCCGTCGCTGACCCACCCGCAGCTGGTGGCAACGCTCGCTGCCGAGCTGGCTCGCAGTGGCCGGCTGACCGATCTCGGTTCGCTGGCACTGCGCTCGACCGAAATGGAGGAGCGGGCGGGCAACAGCGCCTTCCGGCTGAAACAGATCTTCAGTCGGTTCACGGTCACGCCCGACCAGGCCGACGCGCTGGTTGAAGCCGGCCCGGTGCTGCTGGTGGACGACCTGGTCGACTCCCGCTGGACGATCACAGTGGCCGCCAGCCTGCTGCGCCAAGCCGGAGCAACTTCAGTCCTGCCCTTCGCGCTAGCCGCCGTCGCCTGAGCATCCGCCAAGTACTCGGTCCCTGAGGAGCGTTCGTGAGGAACGAACGAGCGCGTCACGAAGGGGCGCTGTCACCGTTTTGCCGCTTGTGTTGTTCGAGCTTGTCGCGTTCGGGTGGTCAAGTTGCGCTCGGGGTGTTGGGTGCTCTCCCTGGAATCGGTCCCTGAGGAGCGTTCGCGAGGCACGAGCGAGCGCGTCACGAAGGGCCGCCGCCATCTCGTAATCGGTAAGTAGCAAATCACAAAAAAGCTTGTGAAAATACTACAGTGAGCATAGAATAGAACTTATGGCGAGCACTGTAGACGAAGATCTCAGCGCACTGCTCGACGCCTACATAGCAACCGCTCTGGTAGCAGATCCGCCCCCGGAGCTGCCGTTGTGGCAGTACACCGAGCGTGAGTTGCTGGCCGAGCTGAAGCGGGTCCAGCAGCGCTCTGATGCGGTCGCCGCGCGCCAGCTTGCGCTGCTGGCTGAGGCGGAGCGCCGTGAATCTACGGTCCATCAGGCTTCGCTGCCTACCGCCGGCTGGCTGGTCGACCACAACACGCACTCGGCCCGGTCCGCACGTGAAGAAGTGCAGTTCGTGGTCGCGCTGGCCCAATCGCCAAGCGTGGGCCGAGCTCTCGAACGTGGCCAGGTATCAGTTGAGCAGGCCAAGGCGATCGTCAACGGTTTGCGCCGGTTGCCCGAAGATCTGGACGATTCCCGGCGCCAGCTGGTCGCGGGCCAATTGGTCAGGTTCGCTGCCGACTTCGGTCCGGCCGGCTTGGCCCGGCTGGTCAATCGGGCGATCGAAGTCGTGGCGCCTGAAGTGGCCGAAGATGCGGATCGTCGCTCGGTGGAGCGGCTGGACGCGGAGCAGCGTAGGGATCGGTACTTCACTTGGCGGCAAAACCCGGACGGTTCGTGGACCTTCCACGGAAAGCTCCCGTCCGTCCCTGGCCAGCAGTTGATCAACGTGGTCAGGGCTGTCGCCAAGCCGCACCGGTCCAGCGTGCTGCTTGCCGGTGGCCAGATCACCGGCTCCCAAGCTAACGCGGACGCGTTGTGCGGGCTAGTCGAGCACTACGCCTCCTGCGGCATCGCCCCTGACCATGGGGCGGATCGGCCGCGCGTCATCGTGACCATCGACTTCGACACCCTTCGGGGCAAGCTGGGCACCGCCACGCTGCTGGACGCTGATTGCAGGATCACTGCTCAAGAGGCTCGGCGGATCGCCTGTGACGCGCACATCCTGCCCGCCGTCCTCGGCTCGAAGAGCAAGCCACTGGATGTGGGCCGCTCGAAGCGGTTGTTCACCAAGGAACTGCGCCACCTGCTGATCCTGCGTGATCGGGGCTGCACGTTCCCCGGTTGCGACCGGCCGCCGTCCGAGTGCGAAGCCCACCACCGCAAGCCCTGGTGGGCTGGGGGCGAGACCAGCCTGGACAGCGGGGTGCTGTTGTGCACCTTCCATCACCACACAGTGGAACCCAACCCCAACCTGCCGATTGAATCCCAGTGGCTCATCCGGCTGGACGACCGCGGCCTGTCCGAGTTCGCCGCACCATTGCGGCCCAATCAGGCCGAGCGGGTTTGGAAGCAACACCACCGGTTCCGCAGCTGAACGTGGCCTGTCCTAGACCGGGAAGCACTGATCAACGATCCCTGAGCCGGGCGTTGGGTCGTCCATTCGCTCCCGGCTACGTGCTTCGTCAAGCTCAGCCAGCGTTGGTCGGCATCGATCAGCGGTTCCCTGTTGGGCTCAGCACTTCGGGTGGTCGAGCCTGACCTGGCTGGGTTTCTAGAAGGTTATAGATCACAGGCGGCGGCCCTTCGTGACGCCATGCTCGTTCCTCGCATGGCTCCTCAGGGACCGTTGCTGGGGCCGGCCCGTTCCTTGTATGGCTTCTCAGGTGCCATTTGTTGGGTCCGGCTCGTTCCTCGCATGGCTCCTCAGGGACTGTTGGTGTCCGCGACCTAGGTGGCTGCTTGGTGCAGCGCGGCCAGGGTCGCGTCGACGTCCACGTCCGTGGTCGACCAGTTGCACACGGCCACGCGTAGGACAGCGCGGTCATGCCACTTCGAACCTGAGGTCCAGGCGGTCCCGTCGGCGAGCATGCGACGCACGATCTCGTTGGTGTGCTCGTCGCTGCCGAAGCTGGCGCAGACCTGGGTGAACACCACGTCGTTCAGCACCTCCGCGCCCGGAATCGCCGCGATGCCCTCGGCGAAGCGCTGGGCATGTCGGCAGTAGCGCTCGACCAGCTCCGCGACACCGCTTCGGCCGAGCGCCGCCAGCACCGCCCAGAGCGGGGTCGCCCGCGCTCGCCTCGACATCTCCGGTACGCGGTCGAACGGGTCGCCGGCAGCGTCCTGGATCAGGTACGAGCCGTGCATGCCCATCGCTGCGCGCATGGCTGCGTCGTCGCGCACGATCGCGATTCCGCAGTCGTAGGGCACGTTCAGTGTCTTGTGCGCGTCGGTGGTCCAGGAGTCCGCCTCCGCGAATCCGGCCACGAGGTGCCGATACCGTGCGGACGCGGCCGCGAACAGCCCGAAGGCCCCATCGATGTGTACCCACGCCCCGGCGGCGTGCGCCGCTTCGATTGCTGCCGGGAAGTCGTCGAAAGCTCCCGAATGCAGGTTGCCGGCCTGCAGCGCCACGACGGTCGGACGGCCCGGTCGCTGCTTGAGGGCGGCCACTAGCGCGGCCGTGTCGATCCGCCCCTGGGCGTCCACTCCGACCGGCTCCGGCCGGCCCATGCCGGCGTAGCGGAGTGCGGAGTCGATGGAGTCGTGACGTTCGGCTCCGACCAGCACCCGGACGCCGGGCGATCCCGCCAAGCCGTGTTCGGTGACGTCCCATCCCGCTCGCCGGAGCACGGTGTCGCGGGCGGTGACCAGGCAGGTCCAGTTCGACATGGTCGCTCCGGTGACCAGGCCGACACCCGCATCCTCGGGCAGGCCGAGCAGGTCCAGCAGCCAACGGTCGACCACCTCCTCGACCGCGATCGTCCCGGGAGTGACCGCGCGCAGCGCGCTGTTCTGATCCCACGCCGAAGTCAGCCAGTCCGCGGCGAGCCCAGCCGGATGGGTGCCGCCGATCACCATTCCGAACCAGCGCGGGGACGGCATCGCGGTCAGCCCTGGCCCGACGGCGTGCGCCAGTTGCTCGACCACAGCGGGCGATGGTTGGGGGCCATCCGGTAAATCGCCCAGGGCAGCCGCCACCTGATCCACCCCCGCGATTGGCGGCACTCGTCGCTCAGGCAGGGAGTTTAGCCAGTCCAGCGCGATGCGATGGGCGGCTTCCAGTGCATCCCGGAGTTCAGACATGGCCACCTCCTGCGGCCATCCTTCACCCAGCGCGGACGTTGATCGCCGCGAAGTTGTGCTTATCCCGTGCCAGCGTCCTCGGTGATCCGGCCTTGGCTCAGCGGCGTCGCCCGCGACCCGAGGACGCAGAGAAGGCAGCCGCGCCGCCGTTTGCACCGCTGCTCGCCGGCCGAGAGCCGTTCCGCCTCGCGGTGCCCTGGCCGGACCCAGCACCCTGCTTGGCCTCCGGACGCGTCCGCTCGGAGCGGTTGCGTCCGGAATCACCCTGACGAGCAGTCGAACGACCACCGGAGTCGCCACGTCGACCCGAGGATCGGCCGCCGGCCGAGCCGCGGCGTTCAGCCGGCTGCTGCCGTTGGTCGGCCGGTTGGGCGTTCGGGTTGGCCAACGCCATCGCCTCAGCCGCCGGCAGGTACGTCCGCTCGCCCGGGGCGAGGCTGGCCAAGGTGGCGTCGCCCGGGTTCACGGCCGTCGTCGTCGGCTTGATCTTGGCCGCGCGCATCAGTGCCGCCACTTCGTGGCGCTGGTCGGGCGTGACCAGGGTGATCACGGTGCCCGACTGGCCGGCCCGCGCGGTGCGTCCGGAGCGGTGCAGGTACGCCTTGTGCTCGGCCGGCGGATCGGCATGTACGACCAGTGCGACATCATCCACATGGATGCCGCGCGCGGCGATGTCGGTCGCCACCAGCGTCTCCACCAAGCCATGGTGGAACGCGTCCAGGTTGCGGGTGCGGGCGTTCTGGTTGAGGTTGCCGTGCAGTTCCACCGCCGGAATGCCGCGTCCGATCAGCTGCTTGGTGAGCTTCTTCGCGCCGTGCTTGGTGCGGGTGAACAGGATGGTCCGCCCGGGGGCCGCAGCGAGTTCGGCCAGCACGTCGCCGCGCTCGGCCGCGCTCACCCCGAGCAGGTGATGCTCCATCTCGCCGACCGGGGCGGACGAGTCCGCCTCGTGCACGACGGGGGAGTGCAGGAAGCGCTTCACGAGCACATCGACACCCGCGTCGAGCGTGGCCGAGAACAGCATCCGCTGTCCTTGCCCCGGCGTCTTGTCGAGGACTCGGCGCACCATCGGCAGGAAGCCCATGTCGGCCATGTGGTCGGCTTCGTCGATCACGGTGATCTCGATGGCATCGAGGATCACGTGACCCTGATCCATCAGGTCGAGCAGGCGTCCGGGGCAGGCGATCAGTACGTCCACGCCACGTTCGAGCGCGCGCACCTGCGGGTTCTGGCCGACTCCGCCGAACACCGTCCGAGTGGTCAGGCCGGTGGCGGACGCGAGCGGTTCGAGCGACTCGGCGATCTGGGTGGCCAGCTCACGGGTGGGCGCCAGCACGAGGGCGCGGGGACGGCGAGCGGCCGCCCGCTTGGGCTTGGCCGTCAGTCGGGCGACCAGCGGCAGCAGGAACGCGTAGGTCTTGCCTGAGCCGGTGCGGCCACGGCCGAGCACGTCCCGGCCGGCCAGCGAATCGGGCAGCGTGGCGGCCTGAATCGGGGTAGGGATGGTGATGTCCCGCTGTGCGAGCACGGTCACCAGGTTGGTGGGCACGCCAAGGCGTGCGAAATCAAGGGGCACGAAAAATCCGTCCGAATCGGTGTCTTGCCTGGCGCGCTCGGCTGGGTCCGTCCCGTGGACGGTGCGGCGCGGCCAGCGGACTCAGTAATCCGCATCACCGGGCGACTCGAGGCAAGACTGGTAGCCGAGTCGCTGGTAGCGATCTTACGCCATTGAAACGTCAACTGTCGCATCGAGGGTCGTCAGGCTCATGTCGCGAACTCGAAGCCGAAGCCGCTTCCCGCATCGATCCGAGTGGGGAATCCTCACACAGCAGCGAGATTGCGACACCGCCGGTTTTCCCGTCCTGACCCCGCTGCGAGGTACCTGGCGTAGGGTCGCAGACAAGCGGATCCGGATGCCAGGACGGGTGAGCAGGCGATGGGCGACCAACTCGAGCAACTTCGACGCAAGCGGCAATCGGCACTGGCCGGTGGCGGTCAGGAACGGGTCGAGGCCCAGCACGCCCGCGGGAAGCTGACCGCTCGTGAGCGGCTGGCCATTCTGTTGGACGAGGGCTCCTTCCAGGAGCTGGGAGCGCTGGCCACCCACCAGTCGTCCGAGTTCGGCATGGACAAGCTGCGTTTCCCCGGCGACGGCGTGATTACCGGCTTCGGCAAGGTGAACGGACGCCGGGTGGCGGTCTACGCCCAGGACTTCACCGTGCTGGGCGGTTCGTTCTCTGAGGTCCAGTCGCAGAAGATCTGCCGGATGATGGACCTCGCCATCGATGCCGGCATTCCGCTGATCGGTCTGAACGACTCCGGTGGCGCCCGCGTCCAGGAGGGTGTGAAGAGCCTTGCCGCCTACGGCGAGGTGTTCTACCGGAACGTGGCGGCGTCCGGGGTGGTGCCCCAGCTCTCGCTGGTCATGGGGCCGTGCGCCGGGGGCGCGGTCTATTCACCTGCGCTCACCGACTTCACGATCATGGTCGAGCACACCTCGAACATGTTCCTCACCGGGCCGGGCATCATCAAGGCCGTCACCGGTGAGGAGGTCACCGCCGAAGACCTGGGCGGTGCCTGGGTGCACAACGCCCGCAGCGGGGTCTCCCAGTTCTCCGCAGAGACCGACCAGGCCGCGATCGGACTGGCCAAGCTGTTGCTCGGCTACCTGCCGCAGAACAACACCGAGGACCCGCCCGCGCTCACCCCGTACGACGATCCGGCACGCATGGACGAGTCGCTGAACACGATCATGCCCACCGACGACACCCTGCCCTACGACATGCGCGACATCCTGGAGCTCGTTTTCGATGCCGGCAGCATCCTGGAGAACCACGAGCAGTTCGCGCCCAACGCGATCACCGCATTCGCCCGTTTGGACGGGAACTCCGTCGGTGTGGTGGCCAACCAGCCGGCGGTGCTGTCGGGCTCGCTCGACCTGGATTCGTCGGACAAGATCGCGCGCTTCGTCCGCATCTGCGACATGTTCAACATCCCGCTGGTCACCTTCGTCGACTGCCCTGGCTACCTTCCCGGCGTCGACCAGGAGCACAACGGGGTGATCCGGCACGGGGCCAAGATCATCTACGCGTTCGCCCAGGCCACCGTCCCGAAGCTGTCGGTGATCACCCGGAAGGCGATCGGCGGCTCCTACGTGGCGATGAGCTCCAAGCAGATGGGCAACGACATCGCCTTCGCGTGGCCGAGTGCGCAGATCGCGGTGATGGGTGCCGAAGGGGCCGCCCGACTGCTGCACAGCAAGGCGATCGCAGCGGCAGAAGACCCGGCGAAGGCCGAGGATGAGTTCATCCGCGAGTACAAGGAGCGCCTTTTCAACCCCTACCACGCCGCCGACGTCGGCCAGATAGATGAGGTGATCGAGCCCCGGGAGACCCGCCTGCGGCTGATCCGGGCACTGGAGGTGCTGCGCACCAAGGTGCACACGAACGTGCCCAAGAAGCACGGGCTCTTCCCGGTCTAGGTGGACGACATGGGCGAGATCGGGTTCGGCCTCTACCTGGCCGCAGTCGGCATGGGGACGGTCTTCGGCGTCCTGCTGGTGCTGATGCTGGTGCTCAAGCTGATCGGCCGGCTGGATCGGTCGACCTCCGTGCGGACGCGGATAGCGCCCGAGCCGGACGTGGGAACCGAACCCACCGCCGATCAGACGGCGGCCGACGGCCTCACCCCGGAGTTGGTCGCCGCGATCACGGTAGCTGTGGTCACCCACGCCCGGGTGCGGCGCAGCCAGGCCGCCCCGGCCATGCGCCGGGTGGCTCCCGGCAGCCAGTTGTTCGCCAGCCGCTGGGTTGCGGTCGGCCGCGGCTACCAGAACCAACCCTGGAAGTGAGGACGCATGCGTCGCTACACCGTACGGATCAACGACACCGAGCACGTGCTCGATGTCGAGGAACTGGCTGCCGACACCTTCACCGTGCACCTGGAGGACGGTCGGCTGGTGGACGTGATCCTCACCGACCACCAGGACCTCGCCCAGGCCGTGATCGCCCCGCAACTGGAGATCGGCGCGTCCAGGGTGGCCGTCCCAGCGCACCATTCGCAGGTGCGGCCGGTCGAGTCGGCCGCGCCATCGCGTCCGCTTCCGGCCCGGTCTGCGGTGGCCGGCAACACCGTCGCCGCACCGATGCCCGGGGTCATCCTGAGCGTCGAAGTCACGCCCGGGGCGGCCGTGCGGCGCGGGCAGACCGTGCTCGTGCTGGAGGCGATGAAGATGAAGAACGAGCTGAAGGCGCAGCGGGACGGCACGGTGGCCAGGGTCGCGGTGGCCGCGGGTGACCAGGTGAAACACGGCGACGTGCTGGTCGAGTTCGAGGCCTGAGCCGATGAGCCAGGACACGATCGACCAGTTGCTGGCCGGCATCACCAGCGTCACCTGGCAGTCGCTGGTGATGATGGCGATCGGCGGGCTGCTGATCTTCCTGGCCATCTCGAGGGAGTACGAGCCGCTGCTGTTGCTGCCGATCGGCGCGGGCGCGATCCTCGCCAATCTACCCCTGTCACCGCTGGTCGCGGACGGCGGCCTGCTCACGATCCTCTACGACATCGGGGTGGGCAACGAGCTGTTCCCGCTGTTCATCTTCATCGGCATCGGGGCGCTCACCGACTTCGGGCCGCTGCTGGAGAACCCCAAGATGGTGCTGTTGGGGGCGGCCGGGCAGTTCGGCATCTTCCTGACCGTGATCCTCGCCCTGCTGCTGGGCTTCGACCGCAACCAGGCCGCCTCCATCGGCATCATCGGGGCGATCGACGGTCCCACGTCCATCTACGTCAGCGGACGCCTTGCACCGGAGCTGCTCGGCCCGATCACGGTGGCCGCCTATAGCTACATGGCGCTGGTGCCGCTGATCATGCCGCCGGTGATGCGGCTACTCACGACGAAGGCTGAGCGGTCGATCCGCATGCCGTACACCCAGCGCGAGATCAGCCAGCGGACGCGGGTGCTCTTCCCGATCGTGGTGACCGTGGCGGTGGGGATCGTGGTGCCGTTCGCGACCCCGCTGATCGGCTGCCTGATGCTGGGCAACCTGATGCGGGAGTCGAAGGTGGTGGAGCGGCTCACCCATGCGTCCGCGAACGAACTGGCCAACGTGGTGACGCTGTTCCTCGGCCTGGCGATCGGGGCCACGATGCAGGGCGAGGCTTTCCTGCAGGTCGGGACGCTGGCGATCCTCGGGTTGGGGCTGATCGCCTTCTTCCTGGACACCGCTACCGGAGTGCTGTTCGGCAAGCTGATGAACGTGTTCTCCGGCGGCAAGTTCAACCCGCTGATCGGGGCGGCGGGTATCAGCGCCTTCCCGATGGCTGCCCGGGTAGTGCAGAAGGAGGCCAGTCGCGAGGACTTCTCCAACTTCGTGCTCATGCACGCCATGGGCGCCAACGCTGCCGGCCAGATCGCCAGCGTGGTCGCCGGTGGTGTGCTGCTGGCACTGATGGGCGCCGGCTGACGCCGCCATCGAAATGCGGGTTTCAAGCGCCTTCTGGCGCGCCATCGCCCGCATTTCGATGCCCGAGCGGTTTCCGGCAGGCTCCTAGAGCAGGTCGTCGAGCGGCGTGAACGGCAGCTGGCATGCCTCGGCCACCGCCGGGTAGACGATCTGACCGGCGTGGGTGTTCAGCCCGAGCGCCAGCGAACGGTTCTCGCGGCAGGCGCCCTGCCACCCCTTGTCAGCGAGCTGCAGCGCATAGGCGAGGGTGGCGTTGGTGAGAGCCCAGGTGGAGGTGTTCGGCACCGCGCCGGGCATGTTCGCCACGCAGTAGAACACCGAGTCGTGCACCATGAACGTCGGGTCGGCGTGGGTGGTCGGACGGGAATCCTCGAAGCAGCCGCCCTGGTCGATGGCCACGTCCACCAGCACCGAGCCGGGCTTCATCTGTGCGACGAGTTCGTTGGTGACCAGTTTCGGCGCCTTTGCGCCCGGGATCAGCACTGTGCCGATCACCATGTCGGCGGCCCGCACTTGTTCGCGGATGCTGAGCCGGGACGACACAATCTGGTGCACCCGGTTGTCGTAGCGCCAGAAGGTGGTGCGCAGCTTGTCCAGATCGGTATCGAGGATGGTCACGTCCGCGCCCATCCCGAGTGCAACATTGGCAGCGTTCTGGCCGGCCGTGCCACCCCCGAGCACCACCACCTTGGCGTTGGCCACGCCGCCGACGCAGCCCATCAGCACCCCGCGTCCGCCCTGGGCCTTCATCATGGCGTGCGCGCCGACCTGGGGCGCGAGGCAGCCGGCCACCTCCGACATCGGGTAGAGCAGCGGCAACAGCCCGCTCGGCAACTGCACCGTCTCGTAGGCGATCGCGGTGGTGCCGGCGTCAAGCAGCGCGTCCGTGCCCGGACGGTCGGCAGCCAGGTGCAGGTAGGTGAACAGCAGCAGGTCGTCACGCAGGAAGTAGTACTCGCTCTCGATCGGCTCCTTGACCTTCAGTACCATCTCGCCGGCGGCCCAGGTAGTGGCTGCATCCGGCAGGATCTTCGCGCCCTGGGCCACATACTCCGCGTCGGTGATGGACGAACCGAGCCCCGCTCCCTGCTGGACGAAGACTTCGTGACCGTGGGCGGTCAACTCGGCCACCCCCACCGGGGTGATCGCCACCCGGTACTCGTGGTTCTTGACTTCGCTGGGAACGGCGATGCGCATCGGGGTCCTCTCTGGACTAGCCGGCCTGCTGACCGGCACAGGGCACAGTGTCCTACGTCGATGGCCCACTCGACTATGGCGGCGTGCCGGGAATCTGCGCGCACGTACTAGAATGAGGGCAAACGTGCTCCGGGGTCGGTGTAATTCCGAACCGGCGGTGATAGTCCGCGACCCGGTTCCGCCCAGCGGAATCGGTTGATCTGGTGGAATTCCAGGGCCGACGGTGAAAGTCCGGATGGGAGGCAGCACGCGTGTCGCGACGCGACCCTATTCAGGGTCGTCGGCGCGGACCGTCCGCGCATCCCGAAAACCGCCCCGCAGCACCTGAACTGCGTGCGGAGGTCGGATGAAACGCGAGGTGCTAGCCCCGATCGGGCTGGGCGCACTGCTGCTCATCGGCTGGAAGCTGACCGCAGGCGGTGGCTCCGTGCTGCTGCCCACTCCCGGTGCGGTGGCCGCCCGATTGGTCACCGACCTGACCGATCCGCGGTACTGGGGCTACCTGCTGGTCACGCTCGCCGAGGCTTTCGGTGGTGCGCTGCTCGGGGCTGCGGTGGCCCTGCCGACGGCGATCGGCATCCACCGGTCGCGCTGGGCCGCGGCGGCCGTCCATCCTTTCCTTGGTGCCACCCAGGCCATCCCCGCGATCGCGCTCGCGCCGCTCCTGGTGCTCTGGCTCGACTACGGTCTGTTCTCGATCGTGGTGCTCTGCGCGCTGATCGTGTTCTTCCCGATCCTGATCGCCGCGGTCATCGGTCTGAAGCATGTGGACGCCGACGTGGTCGACGCCGGCCGGATCGACGGCGCCTCCAGTCTCGCGCTGCTGTACTTCGTTGAACTACCGATGGCGTTGCCAAGCATCCTTGGCGGGCTGCGCAATGGAGTGACCCTTGCGGTCACCGGCGCGATCGTCGGCGAGATGGTGATGGGCGGCAGCGGGCTCGGCCAGGTACTCACCATCCAGCGGGGGTCGGTCGATACCGCCGGCATGTTCGCCACGATCATCGTGCTCTGCGGCTTCGCGTCCAGCGCCTACGCCCTGATCCTGCTGTGGGAGCGCCGCTCCCGCATCGTCAACTCCCTGCAGAGAGCCTGAGGTCCATGCCCAGAAGAATCCTTGCCGGTCTGGTCGCGCTATTGGCGCTGAGCGCCTGTGCGCCAGCCACTCAGCAGAGCTCGGTTTCGGCCACCGCGGTGGCGACCGCGACCCCGACCATCGGGCTCACCTACATCCCGAACGTGCAGTTCAGCCCGTTCTACCTGGCGGATGCGGACGGTGATTTCGCGCGGGCCGGGCTGGCTCCGACCCTGCGGCACCACGGGGCGTCCGAGGGGTTGTTCACCGCCATCGCAGCTGGTCAGGAGCAGTTCGTGATCGCAGGTGGCGACGAGATGCTTCAGGCAAGGGCGCAGGGGCTGGACCTGATCGCTGTGGGGGCGTACTTCCACGAGTACCCGGCGGTGGTGATCGTCCCCGAGGCATCCGCGATCGGCTCGCTGGCCGACTTGAAGGGGCATTCGATCGGCATCCCGGGCAAGTACGGCGAGAACTGGTTCGCGCTGCTGGTGGCGCTGCGGACCGCCGGGCTGACCGAGGCCGACGTGGAGATCAAGGAGATCGGCTACACCCAGCAGGCCGCACTGTCCCAGGGCAAGGTGGACGCGATCGTCGGCTTCAGCAACAACGAAGCGGTGCAGTTCGCGCTCGGCGGGCTGGCGACGCGCAGCCTTGCGATCGCGGACGGGCAGGTGCCTCTGGTCAGCATCTGTCTGATCACCACCTCCGAGTACGCGAAAGCCAATCCGGACGTGGTTCGTCGGGTGGCAACCGCGATGCTGGGCGGGGTCAAGACCGCGGTGACCGATCCGGACCACGCGCTGGCGGCGTCAGCGAAGTTCGTGCCCGGCCTGTCGGCGTCCGCTGCCCAGGCGGCGGCGAAGGCCACATTGGTCGCAACCGCGAAGCTCTGGGTGGACGCGTCCGGTGAGGTCTCCGGGAAGTTGGATCCCGACCAATGGACGGCGATGGCCGCTTTCATGACCGATCACGGCTTGTTGACCGGCGATGCGGACGCCGCTGCCGCGATGAGCAACGAGTATTTGCCCAAGTAATCAGCGGGCTGCCAGCTCACCCGGTAGCCTGCTGGCGCATCGTGGCCGCCGCAGACAGGAGAACCGATGAACGAGCACTACGTGCCCGGGTGGGACGAGTACTTCCTCGGTATCGCCAGCGCGGTGGCCGCACGCGCGAAGTGCACGCGCCGTCGGGTGGGGGCGGTGCTGGTGCACGATCGCCGGATCATCGCCACCGGCTACAACGGTGCTGCGCCCGGGCGTCCGGATTGCCTTGAGGGGGCCTGCCCGCGCGGTCAGCTCGACTACGACCAGGTTCCCGGGCTGGGCGACTACGACCGTCCGGGGACGCCGGGTTTCTGCATCGCCATCCACGCCGAGGTGAACGCGCTGCTCTTCGCCACCCGCGATACCAAGGGTGCGACCGCCTACATCACCGACCCGCCGTGCCCCGGTTGCCGCAAGGCCCTGGCCGCAGCCGGCATCGTCCGCGCGGTCTGGCCAGATGGAGAGCACGACACCGACGGCTTGGTGAACTGGGACGCCTGAGCTTCGGCCTCACCTGCGCTTGGGTGGAGCTATCAGTACCAGCCGTGGCCGCGCTTGAAGGACCAGGCCTGGCAGGGGGTGCCGTAGCGCTCGTCGACATAATTGAGGCCCCACCGGATCTGCGTGGCGGGATTCGTCCGCCAGTCGTCGCCGAACTCGGCCATGCGCTTGCCGGGCAGTGCCTGCGGAATGCCGTAGGCACTGGAGTACGGGTTGTCCGCGGTCACGATCCAGCGGCTCTCGCGCATGATGATGCTGTCGTAGCAGGCGAACTGGTCTTCGCCCCACTCGTACTTGTTCAGCATGATCTGCCGGGCGATCTCGCGCGGGTCGGTGGTGGCGGGTTCGTAGCCGAGTTCGGCCACCGTCTGGGCGTGGATCGCCTCGATCGTCGCGTTCTGGACGGCGATCGCAGTCGACTGCTTGTTCAGCAGGGCCTCGCGATAGATCGCCAACTCGGCCGGCTTCAAGGTCGTCGTGCGGGTGGCGGCTGGCGGATTGGCGGAGCCGGCGGAATCAGCGGAGGGAACCGCCAGAGCCTGGCTCGCGGTGAACGCGGGCAGCAGCCCGATCACTGCCGACAGCGCGGCCACTCCGTTGCGCAGCCGTCGGATGTTCACGCGCGGAGTCTTTCATAAGAGACCCTCTCAGGTAAAACTCAGCTTGTGTTTGGGGCTCAGCCAGCGTGCGCGTCGTTGGTCCTATGGTTGAGGCGTGCAACTGCGGGTGGTCGAAGGCGCGGACGTCGTCGGCGCGTTGGCCGATGCGTTGGCCGGTGGACCGCCGTTGGCACCGCTTCCCGAGGCGCGGCAACTACCCGCCCTCCAGATCGACGAGCCGGTCACCGAACCGGACGCCGGCGCGGTCGTCACCACCTCGGGCGCGACCGGAGCACCCAAGGCGGTGGTGCTGTCCCGGTCCGCGCTGCGCTTCTCCGCGGACGCCACCCACGCCCGGCTCGGCGGCGCCGGGGATTGGGTCTGCGCGTTACCCACCCGCCACGTCGCCGGGTTGATGACCGTGGTTCGCGCGGTCCGGGCCGGGACGGCGGTGCACTTCGCCCGTCCGGACCTCGCCGACCTGGAAACACCGCGAACCCGTACCTACATCTCCCTGGTCGCCGCCCAGCTCGACCGGGCACTCCACGAAGCCGAAACAGTCGCCAAGCTGGGGGCCTTCGCCGCCGTTCTGCTCGGCGGCAGCGCGCTTCCGTCCGGCCTGCGCGAACGCGCCAACGACGCCGGCGTGAAACTAGTGGCCACCTACGGCATGAGCGAGACCTGCGGCGGCTGCGTGTATGACGGCGTCCCGCTGGACGGCGTCCGGGTCGAACTCGAAGGCGAACGGATCAGCCTCGGCGGCCCGATGGCCTTTCTCGGCTACCGCGGCCGTCCCGAGCTCACCCGGACGGTGCTCAGCGGCGACCTGGTGCGCACCAGCGATCGGGGCATCTGGGCGGACGGACGCCTCCGCGTGCTCGGCCGCGCAGATGACGTGGTCATCTCGGGCGGGGAGAACGTCGACCTCGCCGCAGTCCAGCACGCCTGCGACGCCGAGTTCGGCACCGGAACGCTGGCGGTCCTGGCCATCCCGGACGCTCGGTGGGGCGCGAAGGTCGTCGCACTCAGCCGTGCCGACCTCGACCTTGGCCGCGTCCAAGCCATCCTGGAGCCGCGGCTGGGCAAGGCGGCGGCGCCAAAGGAATTGCGGCGAGTCGAGCACTTGGCGTACACATCCATAGGCAAGATCGATCGGACGGCACTCCAGCTGTCCTGGCGGGAGTTGGGTGAAGATGGCGACGTTGGCTGAATGGGTCGAGGGCGCCCGCCCCCGCACCCTGCCCGCGGCGCTCGCGCCAGTGCTCGCGGGTAGCGCGGTGGCCTGGTTCGAGGGTGGGTTCGACCCGCTGCTGGCGACGCTCGCACTGGTCGTCGCGCTGGCGCTGCAGGTCGGGGTCAACTACGCCAACGACTACTCCGACGGCATCCGCGGTACGGACGCGGTGCGGGTCGGCCCGATGCGCCTGGTCGGTTCCGGTGCGGCCAAGCCTGCGCACGTGAAGCTGGCGGCCTTCGCGTGCTTCGGCGTCGCGGCCGTGGCCGGCCTGACCGTCGTGGTGATCACCGGCCACTGGTGGCTGCTGGGTCTGGGTGCAGCGGCGATCCTGGCAGCCTGGTTCTACACCGGCGGCCGCAAGCCCTACGGCTACCTCGGTCTCGGCGAACTGTTCGTCTTCGTCTTCTTCGGCCTGGTGGCGGTCTCCGGCACCGTCTACATCCAGGTCGGGACGGTCTCCGCCTCGGCTTGGTGGACGGCGGTGGCGATCGGTGCGCTGGCCTGCGCGATCCTTGTGGCAAACAACCTGCGCGATCTGGACGGCGACCGTGCGGTCGGCAAGCGGACGCTCGCGACTCGTCTCGGCGACAGCGGCACCCGCTGGTTCTTCGTCGGGCTGGTCGCGCTGGCTGCGGTCGGCGTGTTTGGCGTGGCCGCGACCAGTTCGTGGTGGGCGCTGCTGGGCTGGCTGATGCTGCTGCTCCTGGCCGGCCCGATGCTGGAGGTCGTCCGTGGGGTGAGCGGCTACGGCCTGATCCACGTGCTGAAGCGGACGGGGCTGGCCGAGCTCGCCTGCGCCGCTGGGCTCTTCGTCGGCCTCCTGATCGCGCGCTGACCGATGGGACGCAACTCCGCGGTGGCGTTCGCGCTCCCGATGCGCAACCGGTTCCGCGGCCTTACCGTCCGCGAGGGCCTACTGGTGCACGGCCCGGCCGGGTGGGGGGAGTGGAGCCCGTTCGCCGAGTACGAGCGTCCGGAGATCGACAACTGGTGGCGGGCCACGCTTGAAGCGGCGAACCTCGGTTTCCCCGAGCCGGTGCGCGACCGGGTGCCGGTGAACGCGACCGTTCCTGCGGTCGACCCCGAGACGGCCTACGCGATCGTCGCCGGATCGGGTTGCGGCACGGCGAAGGTGAAAGTGGCCGAGCCCGGCCAGTCCGGCACCGAGGACGCCTCGCGGCTGGAGGCCGTGCGGGATGCCCTTGGCCCGTCCGGGCGACTGCGGATCGATGCCAACGGCGCTTGGGACGTGGACACCGCGCTCAGCCGATTGGCGGAGTTGGCCCAGTTCGGGCTCGAGTACGCCGAACAGCCCTGTGCCACGGTCGACGAACTGGCCGAGTTGCGCCGGCTGCTGGCCCGGCGCGGCTTCCAGGTGCCGATCGCGGCGGACGAGAGCATCCGCCGCAGCGGCGACCCGGAGCGGGTGGTCGCACTCGAAGCCGCAGACATCGCGGTGTTGAAGGTGCAGCCGCTGGGCGGCGTCCGCGCGTGCCTGGAACTCGCTGAGCGGTTGGGCCTACCGGTGGTGGTCTCGTCGGCGCTGGAAAGCTCGGTGGGGCTCGCCGCCGGCGTTGCGCTGGCCGCCGCACTGCCGGAGTTGCCCTACGCGTGCGGACTGAACACCGCCACGATGTTCACCATGGATGTCACCGACCGCCCACTGGTCGCCGTCGATGGCGCGATTCCCGTGCGGACGGTCTCGCCCGATCGTCATCCCTGCGCGGCCCCAACCACCGCTGATCGTGGTCCCGGCGCGGCCCTTTCAGCCACCGCTGATCGTCATCTGGGCGTTGGCCGGGATCTCGGTTCGCAACCGGTGGTCGGGGGGGCACAGGACGTTCGTGCCGACGACTGGCGAGCCGGGCCGGAAGCGACGGCCCGCTGGCTGGCCCGGCTCGGCCCAATGGCTGAGGAACTGATCGAACCAAGGGAGGGCCGATGACCGACTCCGTCGCCTGCGCCAGCGCGGTGCTCGGGCAGTTGCTGGCCCAAGGTGTGACCGATCTGGTGCTCGCCCCCGGATCGCGGAGCGCGCCGCTCGCCCTGGTGGGGGACGCGGCCGCGCGCGCGGGCCGGTTGCGGCTGCACGTCCGGGTGGACGAGCGGTCGGCCGGGTTCCTTGCGCTCGGGCTCGCGAAGGCGTCCGGACGCTGCGTCCCGATCGTGACCACGTCCGGCACCGCAGTAGGGAACCTGCTGCCGGCGGTGATGGAGGCACACCATTCCGGGGTGCCGCTGCTGGTGGTATCCGCCGACCGGCCCGCCGCGCTGGTCGGTTTCGGCGCCAACCAGACCACCGAGCAGAGCCAACTTTTCGATGGGTTCCTCCGCTACCGCGCCCGGGTCAGCTCGGCCGCTTCGGCCGTTTCCTGGCCCGCGCAGGCTGCGCGTGCAGTACTGGCCGCAACCGGCGCGCTCTCCCGGTTCCCCGGCCCGGCCCAGTTGAACGTCGAGCTCGGTCAGCCGCTGGTCTCGGATGCGGTCGAGGCGCCGGCCGAGTTCAGACCGGTACTCACCCCAGACCAGCCGGACGCAGTGGTGCATCCGCTCCCTGGGAACCCGCGCACCCTGGTGGTCTGTGGCGATGCGCCGGTATCAATCGGACGCGTGGCCGTCGAGCTGGCCGAGGCTGCCGGCCTGCCCTTGCTGGCCGAACCGTCGAGCAACGCGCGCACCGGTGCGAACGCGCTCGGGCACGGCCGAATCCTGCTCGCGGGCCCGCTGGCCGAACAGATCGAGCGGGTGATCGTCTTCGGGCGGCCCAACCTGTCGCGTCCGGTGACCGCACTGCTTTCCCGTGCCGACATCGAGGTGATCGTACTCAGCGCGTCCCCGGACTTCGTCGACCCGGGCTGGCGGGCGAGCGTGGTCGCCGGCGCGGTCAGCGTCGCACCCGGCCCGCCGGATTGGCTGGCTGCCTGGCAGGACGCCGATTCTCGGCTGCGTCCGGTTGCGCTGGGAGATCCCGGCCTGCGCCGGGATGACGGTGGGTTGGGGTTGCGCCGGGATGACGGTGGGTTGAGGTTGCGCCGGGATGACGGTGAGCCAACGGCACTGCTCGCCGGGCCGCAGGTCGCGGCGCTGGTGGTCGCGTCCGTGCCGGCGGATCAGGTGTTGTGCCTGGGGAACTCCAATCCGATCCGGGACGCTGATCTCGCGCCGGTGCGTCCGGACTCCCCGCCGGTCTTCGCGAACCGCGGCCTGTCCGGCATCGACGGCACCCTGGCCACCGCCATCGGGGTCGCGCTTGGCTCGGGACGGCCGACCACGCTGCTGTGCGGCGACCTGTCCTTCGTCCACGACGTCGGTGCGCTGGCGATCGGACCGGGGGAGCCGCGTCCGGAACTGCGCATCGTGGTGGCCGATGATGCCGGTGGCAGCATCTTCGCGACCCTCGAATACGGCGGCGAACAGTTCGCCGACTCGTTCGAACGGGTCTTCGCTACCCCCACCGGCCTCGACCTGGTCGCTCTGACCAGGGGCTTCGGGATACCGTGCGTCCGCATCAGCACCGCGGACGAACTCGCGTCCGCCCTCGACGAACCGGTCCGCGGACTGGAAGTGCTGGTGGTCGACGTCGATCGCAGCGGACGCCGCGAGCCGGCCCCAGCCTAGGCTCGAGGGCGCCCGCCGTCCGACTTCGCTCCCGAATGGGACTCGCGCTCCCGAACTATCGGGAGCAAGGGTCCCGTTCGGGAGCGAAGTTGCCGAAGTTGGCGGACGCGGGCACCGCGCCAGCCGTCACCCGAGCAACCCAAGGCAGAATGTCAGGACATTGTGTTGACTTCTGCTGTTAGCAGGGATTGAATGGGTGTCACCGACTGGTAGCGGCACACCGTGCCTCGAAGAAGAGGTTCAAATGACTGATACGAACACCCCACTTGGCCTGATGACTCAGCGCGGCCCGACCGTGCTCTGGAACGACTCGGCCACCTACACCGAGCTTTCCACGGCCATCTCGTGGGGCGCGGTCGGCGCCACCTGCAATCCGGTGATCGCGCTCGCCGCGATCCGCGCCGACCTGCCGCGCTGGACCGCCCGAATCAAGGAACTCGCCGCCGAGATGCCGGACGCGACCGAGTCGCAGATCGGCTGGAAGGTCGTCGAGGAGGTATCCCTCGATGCCGCCAAGCTGCTGGAGCCGGCCTTCGACAAGTACCAGGGCTACAACGGCCGGCTGTCGATGCAGACCGACCCGCGCCTGGCTCGCAGCGCCAAGGCGCTGGCTGACCAGGCCGAGTACTTCTCGAACCTCGCGCCGAACATCATCGTGAAGATCCCGGCGACCAAGACCGGCGTCGAGGCCATCGAGGACGCTACCCGCCGCGGGGTCAACATCAACGTCACCGTCTCCTTCACCGTCGCCCAGGCGGTAGCCGCCGGCGAGGCCATCGAGCGCGGACTGAAGGCCCGCGAGGCCGCGGGGGAGGACGTGTCCAAGATGGGCCCGGTGGTCACGATCATGGTCGGCCGCCTCGACGACTGGCTGAAGCAGGTCTACGCCAAGGACGGCCTGGTCTTCGACCCGGGCTACCTGGAGTGGGCCGGTGTCGCAGCCGTGAAGAAGGCGCACGCCGAGTTCAAGAAGCGGGGCCTGCGCGCCCGCGTCCTGGTGGCGGCCTACCGCAACGCACTGCAGTGGACCGAACTGGTCGGCGGCGACCTCGTGCTCTCCCCGCCCTTCGCTTGGCAGCAGCGCTTCCAGGCCAGCGGCATCGACCCCGAGGAGCGGATCGACCTGCCGGTGGACCCGAAGATCATCGAGGCCCTCTACACCATGCCTGAGTTCCGCAAGGCCTACGACGTGGACGGCATGACGCCGGAGGAGTTCGCCGACTTCGGCGCGACCCGCAAGACGCTGCGCCAGTTCCTCGGCGCCGACGAAGAACTCGACCAGATCGTGCGTGACATCCTGATCCCTGCAGCCTGATTCCCCTCGCGCCGCCGGCGTCGGGCCACCCTTTCCCC
>Ga0116181_1001318_pt1 | contig 21630 bp, 22 predicted proteins | sample AD_UKC075_MetaG_FD_89752 | JGI IMG/M metagenome (GOLD analysis project Ga0116181, IMG submission 89752) | Active sludge microbial communities of municipal wastewater-treating anaerobic digesters from USA - AD_UKC075_MetaG | ecosystem: Engineered > Bioreactor > Anaerobic > Digestate | place: USA...
CTGCGGTGCGGAACCTCGGCTTCGCCGACGACCAGTTCGGGCACATCTCGACCGGCGGCGGCGCATCGCTTGAATACCTCGAGGGCAAGGTGCTCCCGGGTCTGGCTGTTCTGGATGAGGAGAACTGACAATGGCACGCAAGCCGCTGATGGCCGGCAACTGGAAGATGAATCTGAATCACGTCGAGGCCACCGGGCTGGTGCAGAAGCTGGCCTGGACGTTGACGGACGCGAAGTACGACCCGGAGAGGTCCGAGGCAGCCGTGATCGTGCCGTTCACCGACATCCGCACCGTGCAGACCCTGGTCGAGGGCGACAAGCTGCCGCTGAAGTTCGGCGCTCAGGACGTGTCGGTGCACGCGTCCGGTGCCTACACCGGTGAGATCTCGGCGGAGATGCTGGCCAAGCTGAACTGCGCCTACGTGGTGGTCGGCCACTCCGAGCGTCGCGAGTACCACGGCGAGACCGACGAGCTGATCGGCGAGAAGGCGAAGGTCGTGTTCGCGGCCGGCATGACGCCGATCGTGTGCTGCGGCGAGGTGCTCGACATCCGCAAGGAAGGCACCCATGTGCCGTTCGTGCTGGGCCAGGTCGAGGCCTGCCTGGACGGGCTCACGGCCGAGCAGGTGGCGGCCATGGTGATCGCCTACGAGCCGGTCTGGGCGATCGGCACCGGCGAGGTGGCCACCCCGGAGGACGCGCAGGAGGTCTGCGGGGCCATTCGCGGCTACGTCGCCGAGACTTTCGGGGTCGAGGCCGGCGAAGCCGTCCGGATCCAGTACGGCGGCTCGGTGAAGGCGAACAACATCGTCGAGATCATGGCGAAGCCCGACGTGGACGGCGCCCTGGTCGGCGGGGCGAGCTTGAACGCGGACGAGTTCGCGAAGATCGTGATGTTCTATTCCGTGATCTGACCCATCCGCCGAGGGCCAGCGTAAGCGTCGAGAACCAGCCTTTAGAACTGGTTCTCGACGTCCAAGGCTGGCCCTCGGCGCATTCTCGGGGGCGGACGGACGGCATGGCCGACCAGCGGGGCCGGCGTTTCGTCGCTCGGGTGCTCGGTGAGTTAAGATTCTGCGCGTGACTCAGCTGCCCTTGATGACCTGGCCGATCGTGACGCTTTCGGTCGTCCTGATCCTCACCAGCATCGTCCTCGCCCTGTTCATCCTGCTGCACAAGAGCCGGGGCGGCGGCATGTCCGACCTGTTCGGCGGCGGCATGACCACCGGCATGGGCGGCACCTCCGTGGCCGAGCGGAATCTCGACCGGCTGACCGTCATCGTCGGCCTCGTCTGGCTGGCCAGCATCATCGGATTGCTGGTGCTCTACCGATTCTTCCCCGAGATCGGGACCCTGGGCTGAGCCCCCAAAACACCTAGCAAGGAGAAGTCAGTGGCTGGTGGAAGTGCGATTCGGGGCAGCCGCGTCGGCGCGGGTCCGATGGGTGAGGCTGAGCGGGGTGACGCCGCTCCACGGCTCTACGTCTCGTTCTTCTGCGCGAACCGGCATGAGACGCGTCCGGCGTTCGCCGCGGACGCGGTGGTTCCGGAAACCTGGGATTGCCCCCGCTGCGGATTGCCGGCCAACCTCGATTCCGAGAACCCGCCGCCACCGCCGAAGATCCAGCCCTACAAGACCCACCTGGCCTATGTGAAGGAGCGTCGTACCGACGCCGAAGCCGTGGCCATCCTCGCCGAAGCCCTGGATGCGCTGCGCGCGCGCCGCGCGGCTGGCGAGGTCATTTACTGATCGAGCCGTCGCCGGTCCGAGCGAGGCCGCTCGAACGCGTTAGGCCCAGCAGTCGAAGTACGGGAGCTTGACGGCTGCGTCCTCGTCGATCAGCCAGAGGGTGCAGTCGGTTCCCTCCACATGGGCGGCCGGCAGTTCGGGATCGCCGGCGAGCGCTCTGGCCAGCGAGTCACCCTTCTCCTCACCCGACACCAGGAACCAAACCTGCCGCGAGCGGCTCAGCGTCGCGAGCGTCAGGCTGATCCGCTCGCTGGGCGGCTTTGGTGCGTCGCTCACCCCGATCACCGGCTGCGTGGTCGGCTCGGACGACGGGTGGTTGGGGAAGATCGAAGCCACATGGCCGTCCGGGCCCATGCCGAGCAGGCAGATGTCGAAGCGGGTCTCGCCGAGTTCCTTGGCATAGGTGTTCGCGGACGCGCCTGCGTCCACCACCCCGTCGGCGCTCGGCATCGGATGGGTCCGGGCCGGGTCCACCTGGAAGTAGCGCGCCAGCAGGGCGAGCGTTGGCCCGGCATTGCGTTCGGGATCTTCGGTGGGCAGGAAGCGTTCGTCGCCCCACCACAACTCCAGCCGGGACGAGTCCACCTCGCTGTCCGCCAGCAGTTCGCCCAGGCGGGCATACATCGCGGTGGCGATCCGGCCGCCGGTGAGGCAGAGGTGGGCCACACCGCCGTCCCGCTGCAACTGGGTGAGGGTGGCCAGCAGTCGCCGCGCCGTGGTGTCTGCCAGTTCCTCGTGGCTACGGTGCCGCACCACCTGGGGTTGCCTGCCGGTCATTTGCGCGCGCCGCCGATCTGCGGAGTCGCGCGGTCGAGTCGCCGCACCAGAGCTGCCATGGCCTCAGCGTAGATGGGATCGTCGTCCATTCGCCGCAGCTCCTCGGTGAGCAGGGTGTTCAGGTCGCGCCGGGGGAGTGCCACCAGGCGCTCCGGCAGCCCCGGTGCCGAGATCACGGCCAGGTTGCCGTCGGTTCGGGCCACCCGGATCTCGTCGGTCTCGGCGCCAAGGGTCACCTCGGTGATGCCCACCCCGGGATGTCGGGTGACCGCGACGCCGACGTTCAGGCGATCGCCCAGCCAGGCCGCGAGCAGGCTGGCGGCAGCATTGTCGGGCGCCGCCCCCACGGTCGCGCGGGTCACGTTCATCGGGTAGGCGTCCAGTGCGGCAGCGAGCAGGCCGCGCCAGCGGGTAAGCCGCGTCCAGGTGAGGTCGGTGTCGCCCGGGCAGTAGTTGCGAGCCCGCACCTCCAGCGCGGCGAGCGGGTCGGGATCACCCATCGCGTCGGTGATCCGACGCGTGCCCAGCCGTCCGAGCTGGTCGGACGCTGGCGCCACCGGCGAGCAGCCCGACCACCAGACGATCACCGGCAGGTCGGGCAGGAGCAGCGGCAGCACCACCGAATCCCGGTGTTTGCGCAGCTCGCCGTGGAACTTGAGGGTCACGATCTCGCCGGGCGCATCCTCACCGGCGCGGATGGACGCGTCCAGTCGGTCCGCGCGGGCTCGTCCGTTCGTCACCAGCAGGATCCGGGATGGATGCTCGAGCGCGGTGTCAACCACCGCAGCCATGGCCCGGTCGTAGTCACCCTGGTCGACGACCACAACCAGGGTGAAGACCACGCCGGAGATCCCCCCGAGCCGATGGCGCAGTTGCCCGAGCTGCTCCTGCAGCGCCGCGGCGTTGGTGTCAGTGAGTTGCACGATCATCTTCGGTCTCCTCAAGCCCTTACGGCCGGCGCCAGCTGAAGCCGTCGCGGGCGAGCATCTCCACAGCCGACGTCGGCCCCCAGGTGCCGGATGGGTAGGCCTGGGGCGGTTCCTCCTGGCTGGCCCAGTGGTCCAGGACCGGGTCAAGCAGCCGCCAGGACAGCTCCACCTCAGCCGGCTGGGGGAACAGCGGCTCCGCGCCACGCAGCACGTCCAGCAGCAGCCGTTCGTAGGCCTCCGGGCTGGACTCCACGAACGAGGTGTCGTAGCCGAACTCCATGTTCACCTCGCGTAGTTCGGAGGTGGCCGGCACCTTGGCGCCGAACCGCAGCGTGATGCCCTCCTCCGGCTGGATCCGCAGCACCAGGGCGTTGTTGCCGAGCGAGCGGACGTCCGCGTGGTCGAAGGGCAGGTGCGGTGCGGTGCGCAGGTTCAGGGCAACCTCGGTGACCCGGCGGGGGAGCCGCTTGCCGGCCCGCAGGTAGAACGGGACGCCGGCCCAGCGACGATTGTCGATGTCCACCCGGATCGCCGCGAAGGTGTCCGTGTGTGAGTCGGCCGGGATGCCCTTCTCCTCCAGATAGCCGGCCACCAGCCGGCCACCGGCCCAACCTGCGGCGTACTGGCCGCGCGCGGTGTGGGCGCCCAGATCGGCCGGTGTGCTCGCCGCCGCCAGCACCTTGCGCTTCTCCGCGCTCAACTCATCGGCGCCGAAAGACGTGGGTTCCTCCATCGCGGTCAGGGCCAGCAGCTGCAGCAGATGGTTCTGGATCACGTCACGGGCCGCGCCGATGCCGTCGTAGTAGCCGGCCCGGCCTTCGATGCCGATGTCCTCGGCCATGGTGATCTGCACGTGGTCGATGTAGTTGCGGTTCCAGATCGGCTCGAACATGGTGTTGGCGAAGCGGAAGGCCAGTAGGTTCTGGACGGTCTCCTTGCCCAGATAGTGGTCGATCCGGAAGACGCTGGTGGGCTCGAACGCCTTGGCGAGCTTCCGCTCCAGCTCCTGCGCGCTGGCCAGGTCATGGCCGAACGGCTTCTCGATCACCACCCGCCGCCACGAGCCTCTCGGCCGGTCGGCGAGACCGTGCCGACGCAGTTGCGCAACGGTGATGTCGAAGGCAGCTGGTGGCACCGACAGGTAGAAGGCATGGTTGCCGCCGGTGCCCTGGGTTTCGTCCAGCTCGGCGAGGGTGCGCTTGAGTTCCTCGAAGGCCGCGTCGTCGTCCAGTTCGCCGGAGACGAACCGGACGCCGGCCACGAGCTGCCGCCAGACGTCCTCACGGAAGGGCGTCCGGGCATGGCTGCGGACGGCGTCCGCCACGACATCGGCGAAGTGTTCTGCCGCCCAGTCGCGCCGGGCGAACCCGACCAGCCCGAAACCAGGGGGCAGCATGCCGCGGTTGGCGAGGTCGTAGATGGCCGGGAGGAGCTTCTTGCGGGCAAGGTCGCCGGTCACGCCGAACAGCACCAGGGCCGAAGGTCCGGCCATCTCGGGAAGCCGGCGGTCGCGGGGGTCGCGAAGAGCGTTCACCGTCACGACTGTACAAGTGCAAGCTCCGCGAGCGGTTCACACTGATCGCAGTCCAGAAGAGCTTGGGTCTAGACTGCTCAGACCTTCTCAGAGAGGACGGCATGAGACCAGCCGAGGAAGGCGCGCCCGTCTCGGTGCTGGCGCCTGTTGACTGGCGAGCGACCGCGAAGGCCTATCTGGCCCTCGCGAAGCCGCGGATCATTGAACTCCTGCTGGTGACCACGGTGCCCGCGATGTTCCTGGCCGCCGGCGGCTTCCCGCCCTGGCAGCTGGTGCTCTGGACGCTGCTGGGCGGTACCGCTGCCGCCGCCAGCGCCAATGTCTTCAACTCGGTGCTGGACGCGGACATCGACGCCAGGATGCGGCGGACGCGGCGGCGTCCGATGGCGCTCGACCTGGTCACGCCGGCGCGCGCGATCGCCTTCGGCGCGGTGCTCGGCGTCGCGTCCGTCCTCATCCTGGGGCTGGGCGCCAATTGGCTTTCGGCGGGGCTCGCCCTCGCGGCGAACCTCTACTACGTGTTCGTCTACACGATGGCGCTGAAGCGCCGCACCTCGCAGAACATCGTCTGGGGCGGCGTCGCCGGATGCTTTCCGCCGCTGATCGGCTGGACGGCGGTTACCGGCTCGGTGGCGTGGGCCCCGCTGGTGCTCTTCGCGATCGTCTTCGCGTGGACGCCGCCGCACACCTGGGCGCTTGCGCTGCGTTACCGCGAGGACTACCTCAATGCGCACGTGCCGATGCTGCCGGTGGTGGCGCCGCCGGTGACGGTGGCTTGGCGCATTCTTGCTTATAGCGCTCTCACCATGGCGGTGAGCCTGCTGCTCTGGCCAGTGGCCGGAACCGGCTGGGGGTACCCGCTGGTCGCGCTGGTGGCTGGACTGGCGATGCTGGCCGAAGCGGTCGCGTTGCTGGTTCGAGCCAAGCGCGGCCTTACCGACGCAGCCCTGAAGCCGATGCGGCTCTTCCACCTCTCCAACAGCTACCTGGCGATCGTGTTCATCGCCGCTGCGGTCGATCCGTTGCTGTTCTGAGCGACGCGAGCACCGCTCGCGTCAGCCGGCTCGATCAGTCAAACCCGATTTGGTAGGCATACCAGGCCGCCGGCGGACCTCCCTAGGGTCTCGACCCGACCTGGATGGCTTATCCGGGAGCTGCGGTGCCCCGTAAGCCATCCAAGTCGGGTGGCGCCATCTGTGCCCGGCTAGTCAGCCTGAATAAGCCATCAAACTCGGGTTTCGTGCCGGTACGCGGGCCAGCCACCAGACGTTGGCGATCGCTGCGCAGAACAGCGCCGTCCCAAGCATGTGCAGGGCCACCAGCATCGGCGGCACGCCGAGGAAGTACTGGGCGTAACCGATCGCTCCCTGCAGCACGACCACACCGAGCAACAGCAGCGTCGCACGGAACAGCGCCGGCGTACGACGGGCCAGCCAAAGCAGCGCCACGATGGCGATGGTCGCCGCCCACACCGACAATGAGTGCGTCCGGGCTACCGCAGTGAGGTCGAAGCCGCTGCGGTGCACGTCCGCGTCGCCGGCGTTGGGTCCGGCGCCGGTCACGATGATGCCCAGCAGTAGCACCAGCCAGCCCAACGCCAGGACCACCCACGCCAGATTGCGGGCAGCCGCGGTGGCGCCAGCAGGTGCGGCGCCGAAGACCTCGTGCACCAGCACCGTGCAGACCATGATCAAGGCGAGTGAGGGCACCAGGTGCAGACCTACGACCCACCATTCGAGCCGCGCCAGCACCGAGATGCCGCCGATGACGGCCTGCGCTGGGATGCCCGCTGCCGCCAGCAGAGCCAGTACCCGCACCCGTCGGACGGGGTTGCCGGCGGCGTCCCTGGCCCGCCAGGCCGCGATCAGCGTCCCGATCGCAACCGCGACCAGCACGAAGGTCAGCAGCCGATTGCCGAACTCGATGTAGGTGTGCAGCGGAGCATCCCCGTGCGGCACGTACGAGCCCGGCTCGCACTGCGGCCAGGTGGAGCAGCCCAGGCCAGAGCCGGTGACCCGGACCAGCCCACCGGTCACCACCAGGCCCATGTTCGCCACCAGTGAGGCGATCGACCAGCCGCGTAGGGCAGCGGGGGAGCCAACTAGATCCATCGGAACACCTTCCTGGCGAGCGCGAGTCCCGCGACCGCCCAGATCAGCACAACCAGCAACGGCCACAGCGCTACACCGCCGGCAGCCCAGACCCGAAGTGACTCGGCAACCGCGGTCGTCGGCAGCGACGCAACCAGGGGCTGCGCCCAGGCAGGGAAGCTCGCCACCGGTACCAGGATGCCCAGCGCGGCCCCGCCGAGGTACACCAGGTTCGCCAGGCCGAGGGTCAGTTCGGCGCTGACCGTCCCCGCCAGGCACAGGGCGAGGCTCGCAAAAGCGACCAGCCCGAGCAGCACCACCAGCAGGGTCACCCCGCTCTGCAACAGGGTCGGCGCCGGTCGCCAACCGACGATCAATCCGGCCAGCGCAAGCACCGCTGCCTGGCCGACAGCCAGGATCGCGATCATGGTCGCCTTACCGGTCAGCAGATCGGCGCGGCGCAGGGGAGTGGCCACCAGCCGCTCCAGCACGCCGTAACGCCGCTCGAAGGCGGTGGTGATCGCCGGGGAGGTGAACCCGCTCGACCACAGTCCGAGTGCGATTACCGAAGCCACGAACGGCTCGCGAGCAATGCCGAACCGCGGGCCGAGCACCGCCTGCGCGACGATCAGGCCCAGAGGTATCACCAATGCCAGGAGCAACTGTTCCCCGTTGCGGACGATCAGCCGGGTCTCCATGAGCGAATGCGCTATGACCCGCCGCGGACGGGTGGCCGGGGCAGCCCCGGGACCGAGGTCGAGGTTCATGCCGCACCGCCCGGGGTGGTGAGGCTCAGGAAGAGCTGTTCGAGGTTGCCGTCGGCGGTCAGCTCCCCGACGGTGCCGGACGCGACCGCGCGTCCGGCGTTGAGCAGGATCACCCGATCGGCCAGCTTCTCGGCCTCGTCCATGGCATGGGTGGTGAGCACCACGGCCACGCCGGCGGCGCGGAGGTCGCGGATCAGCTGCCAGACCGTGCGGCGCACGTGTGGGTCGAGCCCGGCGGTTGGTTCGTCAAGGAAGACCAGCTCCGGGCGGCCGATGATCGCCCCGGCCAGGTTCACCAGCTGCTGCTGTCCGCCGGAAAGCCGGCGGTAGGGAGTCTGCGCGAAGGTGCCGATGCCGAGCATCTCCACCAGTTCGGCCACCGGCAGCGGGGACGCGTAGAGCGCGGCCAGATACCGCAGGAGTTCCAGCGGCCTCACCCCGGACCAGGCGCCGGTCGCCTGCGGCATCAACCCAACCCGGTCATTCGCCCCGGGTGCGCCCGCGGCCCGGCCGAGTACATCGATCGTGCCGGCGTCCGGACTCAGCAGCCCGGTGCAGCAGCGGATCATCGTGGTCTTGCCGGCCCCGTTAGGGCCGAGCACAGCGGTCACCTCGCCCACCGCAGCGCTGAGGCTGAGCCCGGTCAGCACCGGACGCCGCCCAAGCTGGATCCGCACATCGGTCAGGGTGAGGGCGGCGGACACGCGCTCAGTCTAGGCCCGGGCCGCCCGGGCCCGGCCCCGCACGCAACCCCGGGCCGGAAAACGCTGCTGCCCGGCACCCTCGCGGGTACCGGGCAGCAGCTGGTTAACAGCAGGGTCAGACCTTCGCTGCGTCCGCCACGTGCTCGGCGGCCGCAGGAGCGGGTGCACCGGTGGACAGCTCCGGCGAGGGAGCGTCCTTCAGGTAGGCGAAGTCCGCAGCGGTGAGCATCGGCTGATCGATGCGCATGCCGTAGAACGAACGCCACACCATGTAGGCGCTGGCCAGGAAGAAGACCACGGCTAGGACGGCGTTGATCGCGCTGTTGTTGATGATCAGCGACAGCTCGATCGCCAGCATGCCGAACAGGGTGGTGAACTTGATCACTGGGTTCAGGGCCACCGAGGAGGTGTCCTTGAACGGGTCGCCCACGGTGTCGCCAACGATGGACGCATCATGCAGTTCGGTGCCCTTGGCCTGCAGATCGACCTCGACGATCTTCTTGGCGTTGTCCCAGGCGCCACCGGCGTTGGCCATGAAGATGGCCTGGTAGAGCCCGAAGACAGCGATCGAGATCAGGTAGCCGATGAAGAAGTACGGCTCCACGAACGCGAACGCCAGCGTGGCGAAGAAGATGCCGAGGAAGATGTTGAACATCCCCTTCTGGGCGTACTGGGTGCAGATTTCCACCACGCGGCGGGAGTCCTTGACCGAAGCCTTCTCCGAGGTCTCAAGGTTGATGTTGCCCTTGATGAACTCCACCGCCCGGAACGCGCCGGTGGTGACGGCCTGCATGGAGGCGCCGGTGAACCAGTAGATGATGGCGCCACCGGTGATCAGACCGAGCAGGAACGGCACGTGCAACAGCGACAGGTTCGCCAGCAGGTCGGTCTGCAGGCCGTTGGTGAGGCCCATGATGATCGAGAACACCATGGTGGTCGCACCCACTGCCGCGGTACCGATCAGCACTGGCTTGGCAGTCGCTTTGAACGTGTTGCCGGCACCGTCGTTTGCTTCCAGCAGGTACTTGGCCCGCTCGAAGTTCGGGGTGATGCCGTAGTCGCGCTGCAGTTCGTCCTCGATGCCGGGGATCTGCTCGATCTGCGACAGCTCGTAGACGCTCTGGGCGTTGTCGGTGACCGGTCCGTAGGAGTCGACCGCGATGGTCACTGGGCCCATGCCCAGGAAGCCGAAGGCGACCAGGCCGAGGGCGAACACGCCCGGAGCCAGCATGATGCCGCCGGCTGCGGCGTTGGCCGGGTCGATGGCGGGAATCATGGTGGACACGCCGTAGGCGCCGCCCATCAGACCGACGATGGCGATGCCCAGCCAGTAGGCGGAGAAGTTGCCGGCGACCAGGCCGGACAGGATGTCCAGGGACGGACCGCCCTCCTTGGCCGACTTAACGACCTCCTCGACGTGCTTGGCCTTGACCCCGGTGAACACCTTGACGAGCTCGGGGATGATCGCGCCGGCCAGTGTGCCGAAGCTGATGATCAGCGAGAGCTGCCACCACAGGTTGGTGTTGCCACCCACGTTCGGGATCAGCATGGCCGAGATGATGAAGGTGAGCACGATCGAGACGATCGAGGTGATCCAGACCAGCGAGGTCAGCGGGGTCTCGAACTCCATCTCTTCAGCATTGCCGTACTTCGACTTCGCCCAGAGCGCGTTGCCGAAGTAGGAAAGGGCCGATGCGACCAGCATGATCGCGCGGATGAAGAAGATCCAGACCAGGAAGTGCGCCTGCAGGTCGGCCTGCACCCCCAGCAGGATGAAGGTGATCAGCGCGACACCGGTGACGCCGTAGGTCTCGAAGCCGTCAGCGGACGGGCCGACCGAGTCGCCGGCGTTGTCACCGGTGCAGTCGGCGATGGTGCCGGGGTTACGGGGGTCGTCCTCGCCGATCTTGAAGACGATCTTCATCAGGTCGGAGCCGATATCGGCGATCTTGGTGAAGATGCCGCCGGCGATCCGCAGTGCGGACGCGCCCAGCGACTCGCCGATCGCGAAGCCCAGGAAGCAGGCGGTCGCGATCTCGGCGGGCAGGAACATCATGATCGCGAGCATCATGATCAGCTCGGTCGAGATCAGCACCATGCCGACGCTCATGCCCGAACGCATCGGAATGTCGTAGACGTTGAACGGCTTGCCCTTCAGCGCCGCAAAGGAGGTGCGCGAGTTGGCGAAGGTGTTCAGGCGGATGCCGTACCAGGCGATGCCGTACGAGCCGGCCATGCCGATGATCGCGAACAGCAGCACGATGATCACCCGGCCCCAGCCCCCGGTGGTGTTCAGGAAGCCGAAGTAGACGAAGATGACCGCGCCGATGAAGGCGAACAGGGTGAGCAAGAACTTGCCCTGCTGCAGCAGGTAGGCCTTGCAGGTTTCGTAGATCAGCTCGGACACCTCCCGCATGGACTGGTGCACCGGCAGGTTCTTCAGCTTCATGTAGCTGTAGATGCCGAAACCGAACCCGGCCAGGCAGATCAGCATGCCGATCAGCAGCAGGTACCAGCCCGAAACGCCGCCGAGGAAGGTGACCGCGTGCAGGTCGGGGAGCGGTAGGTCGAACTCGCTCTTGTGGGTGGTGTGGGTGGGCTCAGCGCCGGTGCCGGAACAGGCAGCCAGCGACAGTCCCAAGAGCCCGAAAACCACGAGCAGGCCCGACCGCACCAAACTGTGGGGACGACCTGCGGATGGTTTGGTATCGAGCGATGAAGTCGTCACGATGCATCCTTCAATCAGGTGGTTGTTTTGCTGATGTCCGTCTCGCCGTTGTTAGAACAAACATCGCCCAGCACTCTACGACCATGTGTCGTAGTCACCGAATCAAGGCCACCTTTTGGATGGGCGTCTCATCCCGTTGGCGGATCATGCCTGGACGCCCGGGTTGAGCTAAGCCTCGATTAAGGCAAGAATGACGTTGTGAAAAGCGAGACCGAGCCGAACGGGGACGCGGCGGTAGCCGAGGCCGAGCAGCAGGCCGCGGACGCTTCCACCCGCAGCCGAGTGGCCCGCTCGATCCTGCAGCACGGACCGTCCACCGCCAACGACCTCGCGAGCCGGCTGGGCCTGACCCCGGCCGCCGTCCGCAGGCACCTCACCGTCCTGGCCAGCACCGGCCAGGTGACCAGCCGCGAGCAGCGCGTCTATGGGCACCGCGGACGCGGCCGTCCGGCGAAGGTCTTCGCGCTCACCGACTCCGGGCGCGGCGAGTTCTACCAGGCGTACGACGCCCTGGCGATCAATGCGCTCGACCATCTGGCCGAAGTGGCCGGCCCGGAGGCGGTGGAAGCCTTCTCGGCCAAGGTCGCCGAGGCCGTGGCCGCCCGCTTCGCGATCATCGCACCGGAATACGAGAGTGCTGCCGATGCGTTGGTTGAGGCATTGACTGCCGAGGGTTTCGTCGCCTCACTGCAGCCGGTCGCCTCCGGCGTCCAGCTGTGCCAGTATCACTGCCCGGTCGCCCACGTGGCGGCTGAGTACCCGCAGCTCTGCGAGGCCGAGACCAGGGTCTTTGCCAGGCTGCTGGATTCGCACGTGCAGCGGCTGGCGACGATCGCCCATGGCGACGGGGTGTGCACCACGCACGTCCCACGTCCGGTGGTCGCCGCGATGTACCCATCACCAAACCGAAGGGCCAACTGATATGACCTCAACCACCACGGCTCCGGGGCTTGGCTCCACCCAGGAAGAACACCTGGAAGCGCTGGGCACCTATCAGTACGGCTGGCACGACTCCGACCTCGCCGGGACTTCCGCGAAGCGGGGGCTGAACGAGGACGTAGTCCGCAACATCTCGGCGCTGAAGTCCGAGCCCGAGTGGATGCTGAAGCTGCGGCTGAAGGCCCTCAAGCTGTTCGACCGCAAGCCGATGCCGGCCTGGGGCGCCGATCTCAACGAGATCGACTTCGACAACATCAAGTACTTCGTCCGCTCCACCGAGAAGCAGGCCCAGACCTGGGAGGATCTGCCCGACGACATCAAGCGCACCTACGACCGTCTGGGCATCCCCGAGGCCGAGAAGATGCGCCTGGTGGCCGGCGTGGCCGCCCAGTACGAGTCCGAGGTGGTCTACCACAAGATCAACGAGGAGCTGGAGCGTCAGGGCGTCATCTTCCTCGACACCGACACCGGCCTGAAGCAGCATCCCGAGATCTTCGAGGAGTACTTCGGCTCGGTGATCCCGGTCGGCGACAACAAGTTCGCCTCGCTGAACACGGCGGTCTGGTCGGGCGGTTCGTTCGTCTATGTCCCGAAGGGCGTCCACGTCACCATCCCGCTGCAGGCCTACTTCCGGATCAACACCGAGAACATGGGCCAGTTCGAGCGGACGCTGATCATCGCCGACGAGGGCTCCTACGTGCACTACGTGGAGGGCTGCACCGCGCCGATCTACTCGTCCGACTCGCTGCATTCGGCGGTGGTCGAGATCATCGTGAAGAAGAACGCCCGGGTGCGGTACACGACCATCCAGAACTGGTCGACCAACGTGTACAACCTGGTCACCAAGCGCGCCACCTGTGAAGAGGGCGCGACGATGGAGTGGATCGACGGCAACATCGGTTCCAAGGTGACCATGAAGTACCCCGCGGTCTACCTGCTGGGCGAGCATTCCCGCGGCGAGACGCTCTCGATCGCGTTCGCCGGCGAAGGCCAGCACCAGGACGCCGGTTCCAAGATGGTGCACGCCGCCCCGCACACCTCCAGCTCGATCATCTCCAAGTCGGTCGCCCGCTCCGGCGGACGCGCGTCCTACCGCGGCCTGGTGCAGGTGCAGGAAGGCGCGCATCACTCGGCCAGTTCGGTGAAGTGTGACGCGCTGCTGGTGGACACCATCTCGCGCTCGGACACCTACCCGTACGTGGACGTCCGCGAGGATGACGTGTCGATGGCCCACGAAGCCACCGTTTCGAAGGTGAGCGACGACCAGCTGTTCTACCTCCGCAGCCGCGGCATGGGTGAGGACGAGGCGATGGCGATGATCGTGCGCGGCTTCGTCGAGCCGATCGCCCGCGAGCTGCCGATGGAGTACGCCCTTGAGCTGAACCGGCTGATCGAACTGCAGATGGAAGGGGCCGTGGGCTGAGCCCGCGCCAAAGCGACTAGAAAGATGACTGTGACAGCACTCCCTTTCGTGGCCGAAGCGGCTGAGGCGACCGTCGCCTCGCACCTGCACCCGGTGACGTCCTTCGACCTTGCCGACCACCCGATCCCGAGCGGGCGCGAGGAGGTGTGGCGGTTCACCCCGCTGCGCCGACTGCGTGGCCTGCTGGACGGCAACCCCAGCGATGCCCACCTCGAGTGGAACGCCGAGTTGCCGGCCGGGGTGACCGTGACTGAGCTCCCGACCGCGGACGCGATCGCGCTCGGCGTGCCGGCGCCGGTGGACCGTCCGTCCGCGCTGGCAGTGGCCCATGGCGGCGGGGCGGTGCTGGTGGACGTGCCGGCGAACAGCCAGCTGACCGACCCGGTGGTGATCGAGCTGTCCGGCTCCGGGCTTACCCAGGTCTACGGCCAGGTGGTCTTCCGGATCGGGACCAACGCGGCTGCCACGATCGTGCTGCGGCACACCGGCTCGGCGGTTTACGCGTCCAGCGTCTCGGTGCTGGTCGGAGAAGGTGCGAACGTGAACTTCGTTGGCCTGCAGGACTGGGCCGACGACACCGTCCACGTGGGTCACGTCGGCCTGCGAGTTGGCCGGGACGCGCGCGTCCGTACGGTCACCGCCAGCCTCGGCGGTGATCTCGTCCGGCTCGTCGAGACCGCCGAGTACGACGGTCCCGGCGGCGAGCTGGAGCAGTTCGGCCTGTACTTCGTGGACGCAGGGCAGCACATCGAGCACCGCCTGTTCGTCGATCACAACGCCCCGCACACCCGCAGCCACGTCGACTACCGCGGTGCGCTGCAGGGCGTGGGCGCCCACTCGGTGTGGGTTGGCGACGTGCTGATCCGCAAGATCGCCGAAGGCATCAGCACCTACGAGACCAACAAGAACCTGGTGCTCACCGACGGCTGCCGCGCCGATTCGGTGCCGAACCTGGAGATCGAGACCGGCGAGATCGAGGGCGCCGGCCACTCGTCCACCACCGGACGCTTCGACGACGAGCAGCTGTTCTACCTGCGCTCGCGTGGCATCCCGGAGGAGGAAGCCCGCCGGCTGGTGGTACACGGCTTCTTCGCCGACATCATCCGCCGGATCGGCGTGCCCGAGGTGGAGTCGCGGTTGCTGGCCACCGTGGAGAAGGAACTCGAAGTGATCGTCGGTGCGCCGACGAGCGTCGCGTCCCTCGACGAGTACCGGGCACAGCAGTGACCTTCGTCCGGGCCTGCGCGCTGGCCGAAGTGCCGGTCGGCTCCTCGATCGCGATTGATTTCGGTGGGGAAGCCGAGATCGCGGTGGTGAACACGGATGACGGCTACTTCGCGATCCAGGACCTCTGCTCGCATGCCGAGGTGCCGCTGAGCGACGGCGACGTCGAGGGTTGCACCATCGAGTGCTACATGCACGGCTCGGTGTTCGACCTGCGGACCGGGCAGCCGCTGAACCTGCCCGCCACCATCCCCGTCCCGGTATATCCGACCCGGATCGTCGGCGACGACCTCTACCTAGACCCAGATAATCCGATCGAATCCCAGGAGCAGTGAATGTCAGAACTCCGCATCAGCGACCTTCGTGTCGAGGTCGAGACCGAGAGCGGTCCGAAGGAGATCCTCAAGGGGGTCAACCTGACGGTGCGCAGCGGCGAGGTGCACGCGATCATGGGTCCGAACGGCTCCGGCAAGTCGACCCTGGCCTACTCGATCGCGGGTCACCCGAAGTACAAGATCACCGGCGGCTCGGTGACCCTCGACGGCGTCGAGCTGACCGAGCTTGCCGTGGAGGAGCGCGCCAAGGCCGGGCTCTTCCTGGCCATGCAGTACCCGATCGAGGTGCCGGGTGTCTCGGTGGCGAACTTCCTGCGCACGGCCAAGACCGCGCTCTCGGGTGAGGCGCCGAAGGTTCGCACTTGGGTGAAGGATGTGAACGCCGCGTTGGAGCGGGTGGGTCTGGACGGGTCGTTCGCTGCCCGCTCGCTGAACGAGGGCTTCTCCGGCGGTGAGAAGAAGCGCAACGAGATCGCTCAGCTGGAGCTGCTCAACCCGAAGTTCGCGATCCTTGACGAGACCGACTCCGGCCTCGACATCGACGCGCTGCGGATCGTCTCCGAGGGCGTCAACCGCTACACCGCCCAGGGCGATCGCGGCCTGCTGCTGATCACGCACTACACGCGGATCCTGAACTACATCAAGCCCGACTTCGTGCACGTCTTCGTGGACGGCCGGATCGCCGAGGAGGGTGGCGCCGAGCTCGCCGACCAGCTGGAGATCGAGGGCTACGACCGCTTCGTGAAGGCTGTAAAGCTCGATGCCTGATTCGACTGATCGATCGGTCGGGGCCAGCCCCCGGCTGGTCGAGCCTGTCGAGACCCCTTTCGACGTCGAGCGCATCCGGGCCGACTTCCCGATCCTGACCCGCCGGGTGGGGGAGTGGCCGCTTGTCTACCTCGACTCGGCCAACACGTCCCAGAAGCCCCGGGCGGTGGTGGACGCGATCGCGACCCATTACCTGGAGCACAACGCCAACGTGGCGCGCGCGATGCACACCCTCGGCGGTGAGGCGACCGAGGCGTTCGAGGGCGCCCGCAACAAGGTGGCGAACTTCATCGGCGCAGTGCCGGAAGAAGTCGTGTTCACCAAGAACGCGTCCGAGGCGCTCAACCTGGCTGCGCACACCCTCGGCGCAAGGCTGCAGCCGGGCGACGAGATCGTGATTTCGGTGCTCGAGCACCACTCGAACATCGTGCCGTGGCAGCTACTGGCCGAGCGCACCGGCGCGAAGCTGCGCTGGTTCGACATCACCGCGGACGGCCGGCTCGACCTCGAAGCGGCCGAAACCGACGGCCTGATCAACGAGCGCACCCGGATCGTCTCGGTCGCGTGGGTTTCCAACGTGCTCGGCACGATCAACCCCGTCCGGCAGATCGCCGGACTGGCCCACCGGGTGGGCGCGACCGTCGTGGTGGACGCGTCCCAGGGCGTGCCGCACCTGCCCACCGATGTGGGTGTGCTCGGTGCCGATCTGCTGGCGTTCACGGGCCACAAGATGCTCGGCCCGACCGGGGTCGGCCTGCTTTGGGGCTCCTACGACCTGCTCGCCAACCTGCCGCCGTTCCTCGGTGGTGGCGAGATGATCGAGATCGTTCGGATGACCGGCTCGACGTTCGCCAAGCCGCCGCACCGCTTCGAGGCAGGGACGCCCCCGATCGCGCAGGCGGTCGGGTTGGGCGCGGCCGTCGACTATCTTTCGGCCATCGGCATGGACGCGATCGCCGCGCGTGAGCATCAGCTGGCCGAGTACCTGCTCGGCCGTCTCGGCGCGGTCGAGGGGGTGCGGATTCTCGGTCCGACCGAGGCGATCGACCGGGGCGCGGCGGTTTCGTTCACGCTGGCGACCTCGGACGGGATGGAGATCCATCCGCATGACGTCATGCAGTTCCTGGATGCCCGTGGCGTCGCGGTTCGTGGTGGCCACCACTGCGCGCGTCCGCTGCACGATCGGCTGGGCGTGACCGCGTCCAGTAGGGCTTCGGCGTACCTGTACACGACCGAGGCCGAGATCGATGCGTTCGGCGACGCGCTGGATTACGTTCGCAACTTCTTCGGGGGTGTCCGGTGAGTGTCGAGGCGATGTACCAGGAGATCATTCTGGACCACTACAAGGCCAAGCATCACAGTGGCCTGCGCGAGCCGTACCAGGCCCAGGTGACGCACGTGAACCCCACCTGCGGGGACGAAGTGATGCTCCGGGTGGCGCTCGATGGCGATCGGGTGACCGACGTTTCGTACGAGGGGGTCGGCTGCTCGATCTCGCAGGCGTCCACCTCGGTGATGACCGACCTGGTGATCGGGCGGACGGTGGCCGAGGCTCTCGCGCTGCACGAGGAGTTCACCGAAATGATGCATTCCCAAGGCCGGATGGAGCCTGATGAGGATCGGCTGGAGGACGCGGTCGCGTTCATCGGGGTGGCCCAGTTCCCGGCTCGGGTGAAGTGCGCGCTGCTGGGCTGGTCGGCGTTCAAGGACGCGACCGCCCAGGCGCTGGCAACAACTGATCGAGAGGCATGAGATGACCCACCCCACGCGTCCGTCCGACCTGGTGAACGACACCTTTCCGGACGATGAGACCACCGCCCGGCCGTCCGAGGAGGACGTGCTGGAGGCCATGAAGGACGTCGTCGACCCCGAGTTGATGGTGAATGTGGTCGACCTCGGCCTGGTCTACGGCGTAACGATCGATGACGAGCACAATGCCACGATCGACATGACCCTGACCTCGCCCACCTGCCCGCTGACCGACCGGCTGGAGTACGACACCCAGCTTGCGCTCGAGGGTCTGGTGAATTCAGTGACGATCAACTGGGTGTGGCTGCCGCCGTGGACCCTGGAGAACATCACCGAGGACGGGCGCGAACAGCTGCGTGCGATCGGCTACAACCTGTAGAAACCGCTCAGCTGGTCGAGCCTGTCGCGACCCATTGCGGTCCGACCCACGGCTGGTCGAGCTTGTCGAGACCCGTTGCGGTTCGACCTGCGGCTGGTCGAGCTTGTCGAGACCACTTCCGCCACAGCTAGAAATCTGATATCACTTAGATATCAGATTCTTTGGGGAGGAGCCCGACACCATGTCCAGTCACGACGAGCAGCCGCGAGACGATCAGGAGACCCTGGGCGGCGAGCCCGCCGGGGTGCCGGTGGGTCACGCCGGTACCAGGGTGGAGATCAGCGAGCGGCGTGCATGGTCGATTCCGGGAGCGATCGCGGTGCTGGGAATCCTGGTGATCCTTGCCGCGGCGATCTGGCTGATCGTGCTGGCCGCGATGGCCGACGAGAGCGGTGCTAATGGCACCGTCTTCGGCGTGCTTGGCGCACTGTTGCTGGTGGTTGGCGTCATCGGAGCGAGCGCGATCACGATCGTCGGCCCGGGCGACACCCGAGTACTGCAGCTGTTCGGGCGGTACGTGGGCACGGTCCGCACGCCTGGACTGCAGCTGACGGTGCCCTTCGTGGTCGGCCGCAAGGTCTCGGTGAAGGTGCGCAACTTCGAGACCAACGAGCTGAAGGTGAACGATGCCGACGGAAACCCGGTGAACATCGCCTCCATCATCGTCTGGCAGGTGGCCGACACCGCCAAGGCGGTCTTCGCGGTCGAGAAGTACACAGAGTTCGTCGAGGTGCAGGCCGAGTCGGCGCTGCGGCACGTTGCGACCAGCCACCCCTACGACAACGCGGGTCCGGGGGAGGAGTCGCTTCGCGGTTCCACCGACCTGGTGGCGGCGGAACTCGCCGCCGAGGTCGCCGCGCGGATCGCGATCGCGGGCCTGGAAGTGGTGGAAGCACGCATCTCCAGCCTCGCCTACGCGCCAGAGATCGCCCACGCCATGTTGCAGCGCCAGCAGGCGTCCGCGGTGATCGCGGCCCGCGAGAAGATCGTCGAGGGTGCGGTCAGCATGGTGCAGGGAGCGCTACGCCAACTCGAGGCCGAGGATATCGTCGCGCTCGACGAAGAACGCAAGGCTGCCATGGTTTCGAACCTGTTGGTAGTACTTTGTAGTTCAACTCAGGCTACCCCCGTGGTCAACACCGGGACGCTTTACAGCTGAGTCCGATGACCGAGCCAACGGACGCGGGCCAGGCCGGCGGGCGGGAACGCAAACCCGTCCTGCTGCGCCTGGACCCCGCGGTACACGCGGCATTGGCTCAGTGGGCGGCCGATGACCTGCGCTCGCTCAACGCCCACATCGAACTGCTGCTGCGACAGGCCCTGGTGAAAGCGGGACGCAAGCCCCGGGACGCGGCCCCGATCCCCAAGCGCGGCCGCCCGGCCAAGGACGCCCGCGGCGCTGGCGACGCCTGAGGCCTGGGCCGGTCGTGAAGTGCAGCCTGCACGGCTGTGACGCTCAGGTTCGGCCGGCGGTTCGCGCCGCCCTCCCTGAACCTGTCGAGGATCGGGGCAGGGGCTTCGTCAGGCTCAGCCGGCGTTGGCTGGTCGGGCGTGTTGGAGGTCGACCGTTCCCCGGGGCGGTCGAGGGTCCGAGCCTTTGGGGGTCGTGTCCGCGGGGGTCGAGCTTGCCGAGTGCCAGCCGACCGCGTGGAGCGCTAGCCCTGTGTGCTGGCGGTCGAGGGCTATGGCTGGCTCAGGCGCCATCTTGTGGGCGGCTCGGCCAGCGCCCGCCGCCACGACCCCCGCGGCGGCCCTTCGTGACGCGTTCGCTCGTTCCTCGCGAACGCTCCTCAGGGACCGATTGGGGGTGCGGCTCGTCCCTTGCGAACGCTCCTCAGGGACCGATTGGCGCGCGGCCGCTGCTGTGACCGAGGTCAGCGCGGGGTCAGGTGGACTCCGGCGATCATGCAGCGGGCAGATCCGCCGGCCAACTCGATGGTGGGGATCGTCAGTGGCAGCAACCTGGCTGAGGCCTCGATGACCTCACGCTGGGGAGGACGCAGGGCCGCAGCGGCGCGCGCCGACAGCACTAGCAGCCGTCCGTCCGCCCCGGTGAGTTCGATCGCATTCCCGGCGAACTCGGCGACCTGGTCGAAGTCGAGATCAATCACCGTCCGACCACTGTCCACGAGCCGCTCAGCCACCTCGTCCCGCCGCGCCGGGTCGCTGATCGCGTCCAGGCAGACCAGCGCGTACTCGGTGGCGATCGCCATCAGCACATTCGTGTGATAGATCGGCCGCCCGTCCGGCCCAGCGGTGGGGAAGGCCATCGGCTCGTATCCGAAGGCGGTGCAGAAGCGCTCCAGGATCACCGGGTCGGCCCGGTGTGAACTGGCCACGTACGCAACCCGCTCCAAGTGATCGAACACCATCGCGCCGGTGCCTTCGAGAAAGAGGTGGTCGTACTCCAGACCGGAGTAGTCGATCACCTCCTGCACCCGGTAGACGCGCTTCAGCAGTTCGATCACGTCCTGGCGCCGCTCCCGACGCCGGCTCGGCGCGTACATCGGATAGATCGCCACCCGGCCGCCATGGTGAGTGGAGAACCAGTTGTTCGGGAACACCGAGTCGGGCGTGTCCCTTTCGCCGAAGTCGTCGAAGACATGGACGGTGACCCCTGCCGCGGTCAACGAACTCACGCACGCGTCGAACTCGGCCATTGCCGCCAGGCTGACCACAGCCGCGGCTGGGTCCTCGGGCAGCGATTGAAAAGCGTTGTCGGACAGGGTTTCGGGGTTAACTGTGAAGCGATGCGGGCGCACCATCACCGCTGCGGTTGGGGCTTGCACATGCCGGAAGTTCACGGCTCGGTTCCTCCGCTGGTGCCGAACTCCGGATCGGCGAGGGTCTCGGCCAGACCGTGCTGCGCGATCCTGGCGAGCGCGGGCAGATTGTCGCTGGCCTGGCCGAACACCACGGCCAATCCCAGTGCCCAAGCCCACGCCCGTTCCCAGATGTCGCCGTCATAGCTGCCCGAGAGGCTGCATGCCGCCCGGAACTCCGCCCGCGCGTCCACATCGAACATCAACCAGGCGACCGCCAGGTCGCTTGCCGGGTCACCCGAGCAGACGTCACCGAAATCGATCACTCCGTCCAGAGTCCCGTCCGTGCCCAGGAGCAGGTTCATCGGATGCGGGTCGCCGTGTAGCCAGACCGGCGGTTCCGGCCATTGCGGCGCTGCCGCCCGGTGCAGCCAGAGCGCCAGCGCGTCCGCACCGAGGGCTGCCTCGATCCGCGGGCTCCACGAGGCGACCTTCTGGCTCAACGGCACCCCGCGGAACGGGTTCGCCGGCGCGTCCGCTGGGGCCGGACGATGGAGCGCGGCGAAGAAGCCCGCCAGCCCGGGGACTGCGGCCCTGCGTCCAGCCACGGCCACTTCAGCAGCGCTGCGGCCCGGCAGTCGGGGCACCACGGACCAGCGCCATGGGTAGTACTTTGTAGGACGTCCGGCGAACACCGCACGCGGCACGGGCGTGGCCACGAATTGGGCGATCTGGGGGAGCGCGGTGAGTTCGTGATCCAGCAGCGGCGCGGAC
>Ga0116181_1001320_pt1 | contig 21599 bp, 23 predicted proteins | sample AD_UKC075_MetaG_FD_89752 | JGI IMG/M metagenome (GOLD analysis project Ga0116181, IMG submission 89752) | Active sludge microbial communities of municipal wastewater-treating anaerobic digesters from USA - AD_UKC075_MetaG | ecosystem: Engineered > Bioreactor > Anaerobic > Digestate | place: USA...
CGCAGGATGAAGGTGTAGGCGCCCGGTGTGGCCGCCTTCACTGCGCGGAACACGTCGTTGTTCATCTGCACGTACTGGCCCAGCTGGGCAAACTCGCTGCACACCAGCGTGAAATGGTGCTTGTCGTTCAGGTTCCGGAGCGTGCGAATACGCTCCAACCCGTCCCGATTACCCAGCCGGCAACCGAGCGCGTAGCCCGAGTCGGTCGGGTAGGCCACCAGGCCACCGGAGCGCAGGATCTCCACCACCTGGGCAAGTGCTCGCGGCTGTGGATTGCTCGGGTGAACGTCGAAGTAGCGGGCCATGGCCAACAGGCTAGTGGGCCGCATCGGTAGGGTGCTGCCCATGTCGCTTCTGTCCGTGCCCCTTGCCGAACTCCGCGAACGCCGCAGCCTGAAGTGGCAGGTGTACGCCTCCGACGTGCTGCCGATGTGGGTGGCAGAGATGGACACCGACCTGCATCCCGCGGTTCGGGCGACGCTGCAGGCCGCGATCGATCGCGGCGACACCGGCTATGCGTACGGCACCGCCTACGCCGAAGCGTTCGCCGCCATGGCGGACGCGCGTTGGGGGTGGCAGCTGGACGTCGCCGCCCAAGCACGGCGAGCCGGCGACGTGATGAACTCGATCCTCGCCGTGCTGGAGGCGACGACTTCGCCCGGGGACGCGGTGGTGATCAACCCGCCGGTCTATCCCCCGTTCCGGCAGGTGGTCGGCGGGTACGGCCGGCGCATCGTAGAGGCGCCGCTCACCCCGTCCGGACGCCTGGACGCGGAGACGCTGGCGGCCACGTTCAGCGGACCGGACCGGCCCAAGGCCTATCTGTTGTGCTCCCCGCACAACCCGACCGGAGCGGTGCACACCTCTGCCGAACTGGAGACGGCCCTTGCCCTGGCGAGCGAGCACGGTGTCCAGGTGATCGTTGACGAGATTCACGCCTGCCTGGTTGATCCCGGCACCACCTTCGTACCCGCACTGGCTGCGCCCGGTGGTGAGCGCGCGATCTCGGTCACGTCCGCCGGCAAGGCCTGGAACCTGGCCGGTTTCAAGGCCGGTCTGATCATCGCCGGTAGCCAAGCAACCAAGGTGCTGGCCGCGCTGCCGCCCCTGGCCCAGCAGTCCAGTGGCCATCTGGCCAACCTGGTGCACACCGTCGCGCTCACCGAAGCCCAGGACTGGGTGGACCACCTGATTGTCGAGATCGCAGCCAACAAGGCGCTGCTCGCCACCGAACTGGCCCGCGAACTACCAGGCGCGCAGTACGTGCCGACTTCCGGCACCTACCTGGCCTGGGTGGATTGCTCCGGGCTTGGCCTGGCCAACCCGGCAGCCCACTTCGAGCAGGTCGGACGGGTGGCGTTCTCCCCCGGCGTGAACTTCGGTCAGGAACACCAGCAGTGGGTGCGGATCAACCTCGCCTGCTCCCCCGAACTGGTGGTCGAGGGCGTGCGGCGAATGGCGTCCGCGCTAGCCACGGGCTGAGCCGGAGCTTTTCCTGGTGCCGCGGAGCCGCTGACCGAGTGGATTCCCCGACTTCTAGTCGTTGGCGACCAACTCGGCCTCGGCTGAGCCGGCCGCATCCAAGGTGGTGATGCCGATCAGGCTCAGGAAGACCGTGCCCGCCTCGGCCCGCGTCGAAACCCGCACAAGTCCGCCGGCCAGGCTCACCGTTCCGCTGACTTGGGCCGCATCAAGCACCCGCTGGGCTGCGACGATCGCAGCCCCGGTGTCGACGGGCTTGCCGGCGAGCCGAGCGGTCGCGGTTTCGTCCGCCGCTGCTCGTGCGGCTGCCGCAGCCGCCGATTCGGCACGTCGAGCTGCTTCTGCCTGCGCACCGCCGTCCACGACCAAGCCGGCCATCAACAGCAGGGCAAGGACGATCACCGCGAACATCGCCGACAGCGACACACCCCTCTGATCGTTCGACATTTCCCCCTCCATTTCCCCAACCGGCATTCTGCCCGGACTGCGCGCGTCCCACACCAGTCATGCACAACCGATCTACGCCTCAACGCTCGGTAGGATTCGGGCTGTATCCGAGTTCTGCAAACGATTGGAAGCCAAGGATGGTCCAGAAAGTCGCACTGCTCACCGCCGGTGGATTCGCACCGTGCCTGTCGTCCGCCATCGGCGGCCTGATCGAGCGCTACACCGAGGTCGCCCCCGACGTGGAGATCATCGCCTACAAGAACGGCTACGAGGGCCTGCTCAGCGGCGACTACCTCACCGTTACCGAAGCGATCCGGGCCAAGGCCGCGCTGCTGCACGAATACGGCGGCTCACCGATCGGCAACTCCCGGGTGAAGCTCACCAACGCCAAGGACCTGGTCAAGCGCGGCCTCGTCGCCGAGGGCGACGACCCGCTCAAGGTGGCGGCCGACCGGCTGGTCGCCGACGGCGTGGACGTGCTGCACACCATCGGCGGTGACGACACCAACACCACCGCTGCCGACCTGGCCGCCTACCTCGCCACCAACGGCTACGGGCTCACGGTTGTCGGCCTGCCCAAGACCATTGACAACGACGTGATCCCGATCAAGCAGTCGCTGGGCGCCGACACCGCCGCCGAGATGGGCGCGCGGTTCGCGAAGAACGTGATGGCCGAGCACAACGCCGGCACCCGGATTCTGCTCATCCACGAAGTGATGGGACGCAACTGCGGCTGGCTCACCGCAGCCACCGCGCGCAAGTACCACGAGTGGATCGAGAGCGTTGACTGGCTGCCCGAGATCGGCCTGTCGAAGAAGTCCTGGGACGTGCACGCGGTCTTCGTGCCGGAGGCCGAGATCGACCTCCATGCCGAGTCGGAGCGCCTGCTCAAGGTTATGGACGAGGTCGGCTGCGTGAACATCTTCCTTTCCGAGGGTGCCGGAATCACCGACATCGTCGAGGAGATGGAGAAGGCCGGCCAGGAGGTCGCCCGCGACGCTTTCGGCCACATCCGACTCGAGCGCATCAACCCGGGCGCGTGGTTCGGCAAGCAGTTCGCCGCCATGCTGAACGCCAAGAAGGTGCTGGTGCAGAAGTCGGGCTACTACTCCCGTTCAGCCCCCGCCAACGAGTTCGACCGTGCGTTGATCCGCTCGATGACCGATCTCGCCGTCGATTCCGCGATCGAGGGGAAGCCGGGTGTCGTTGGCCACGACGAGGAGAACGGCGACGTGCTCAGCGTGATCGCTTTCGATCGGATCAAGGGCGGCAAGCCGTTCGACATCACCGAGGACTGGTACCTCGAACTGCTCTCCGAAATCGGCCAGCCCGGCCCGGTTGCCGCCGCTCCGGTCGAGCACTGAGTCAGTCCGGCCCCGTTCGGTAGCTGCGTAGCGCCGGATCGGCGCACCCATCTGGGTTTACCGGTCCGGCGCTTCGGCTGCGTTCGGGTACTTTCACTCCTCCAGCAGCCGGGAGATCGTCCGGGCCGCCTGGTCGTAGAAGCCGCGATTGGTGCGCTCGTAGTGGTGCAGGCCGCCGATCGCCACCTCCAGCGCCCAGCCGCGGCCGCGCTCCCAAGCGGCTTCGTCGAGACCCAGTACCTGGCCGAACAGGGTCCGGGCGGGCTCGTCGAAGATCGTCCAAGCTGGTGCCAGGTCGGACGCGGGATCGCCGAAGCTGGGTTCGGCGATGTCGATCAGTCCGGCCAGCCGACCGTGGCGGACGATGAGATTTCCCGGCATCGGGTCGCCATGAATCCGGCTGGCCGGCTGTGTGAAGCCCGGAGCGGCCAATGCCCGCTCCCAGAGCGAGGTCACCGCGGCGGCGTCCACCAGGTGCGCGGAGCGCTCGATCGAGGAGCGCACCCACGCCGAGTCGGCGAGTGGCCGCGCGCCGCGTCCGACAGCGCTCCAGGACTGGCCATCGGTGGGCAGTTCGTGGAAGCACCGCAGCAGCTCCGCCAGGTCGGCGGCCAGCAGGTTCTGGTCGAGGCCGGATGACCGGTCTACCGACACGCCGTCCACCCAGCTCCAGACCGACCACAATCCGGGATAGCGCTCGAACGGCGTACCGATGCCGAGCGGACGCGGCAGCTCGACGGCAAGCCGACCCGCCAGGTACCGTGCGTGGCCGGCTTCGGCGAGCAGGCGTTCGCGGGCGGCCGCATCGGCGCTGGGAACCAGCGGCAGTCACGCCACGAAGCTGTCACCCACGCGGACGGGAGCGACTACCGTCCCCGCGGAGCTGATCCGCCGGACGGCTAGCCCTCGCAACTGCGGGAATTGCTCGCCGAGCGCGGCGGCGAGGCAATCGAGGGCGACCTCGACCTGCCTCGCGTGCATCATCACGTCAGGCGGGCGAGCCGGTCGAGTGCTTCGGCCAGTTCGTCGGTTTGCCCGCAGAAGCTGAGCCGCATCATCCGGTTGCCAGCTACCGGGTCGAAGTCGATGCCCGGCGCCAGCGCCACACCGGTCGCAGCGAGCACGTCGGCGCACCACCGCTGGCTGTCGGTGGTGAGATGGCTGACGTCGCAGTAGGCGTAGAAGGCCCCGTCCGGTGGGGCGAAGGCGGTGATGCCCAGTTCGGGCAGGCGCCGCAGCAGCAGGTCGCGGTTGCGGGCGTAGCGGGCCACGTGCCCGTCCAGTTCTGCCCTGGCTTCGGCGGCGAAAGCGGCCAGCGCGGCTACTTGCGAGATCGCGGGCGCGCAGATGGCCAGATTGCCCTGCAGGAGTTCCACCGGACGCCGTAACGCCCGCGGCAGCACCAGCCAGCCCAGCCGCCAGCCGGTCATCGAGTGGTACTTGCTGACCGATCCGACCGCGACCGCGTCCGCGCTGAACTGGCGGACAGTGACGCAATCGCGGCCGTAGCTGATGCCGTGGTAGATCTCGTCGCTGATCAGCAGGCAGTCGTTCGCCGCGCACCACGCGGCCAGTTCGGCCAGCTCGCCAGGGTCGATGATCGTGCCGGTCGGGTTGGCCGGCGACGCGATCACCAGCCCGGCCGGTGGCTCCGGCAAGGCTTCGAGCATGGCGACGGTCGGCTGGTAGCGCGTCTGCGGGCCGGCTTCCAGATCGATCACCCGCGCCCCGAGACTCAACAGGGTGTTCCGGTAGGCCGGATAACCCGGACGGGTCATCGCCACCGTGTCACCGGCATCGAAGGCAGCCAGCAGCACGAGTTGGAAGCCGGCCGAAGACCCGGTGGTGATCACGACGTCCGCCGGATCGACACCGACGTGGTAGCGATCCGCGTAGTCGGCGGCGATCGTGGCGCGCAGCTCGGGGATCCCTGCGGTGACTGTGTAGCCGAGCACCTTCTGCTTGATCGCGGCCCGAGCGGCCTCCCGAACCACCAGGGGTGCCGGCGTGGCCGGTTGGCCGACGCAGAGCAGGATGGCGTCGCCGTGGGTGTCCTGACGCCTGGCTGCGGCGGCCGCGGTCTCCATCACATGGAACGGCTCGACCTGACCGCGCCGTGACAATCGGGTCATTTGCGGCGCAGCTTCGCTAGTGCCCCCACCAGCAGCGCGCCCAGACCGAGCCCGGTCGCGGAGCCGACGATATAGCCGGCGCCGAGGCCGACGCCCATCGATTTGCGCGCCACTTCCGCCGAGACCACTTCCTGGCCGGGCTTGGTGGGCAGCGACCGCAGCGTCGGCTCGGTCACCACAAGCTCGGGTAGAACCTCAGGCTCGGGTTCCTCAGCCGTGGCCAGCCACGCCGCGATCATCAGGATCAAGGTCGCGAACAGGTTCAGGAACAGCATCAGCACCAGCGTCCAGGTGAACACGGCAGTGCCGAGGTTACGCGAGAACGCACCGATCAGGATGCCGGTGAACGACTGCAGAATCAGGAGTCCGGCGGACCCGATGCCAGCGCCCACCCAGGCCAGATGCGAGGGCACTGGGTGCGGGCTGAACCAGCCGAAGAGCAGCCGGAACAGCACCGCGCCGGCCGCCAGCGACACCAGCGCACTCACCAGCCTTAGCACGACGGTCCAGAGCAGGCTGTTGGAGATCCCCAGCAGGTCGCCCAGCGCGCCACCGAAGCCCGACGCGATCGCAGACGCCACGAACGTGGCCGCCACTCCGACCAGCACCCCCACCAGACCGGCGAAGTTCGCCAGCACATCGAGGGGCAACGGTAGCGTCCGTCCCGGATTGTCTACCTCGGCGCGCATCAGCAGCCGGATGGCGCGCTTGAGGTTGCCGATCCAGTTGGAACCGACCCACATCATGATGCCCATTGCAACCAGGCCGGTGGACGCCCAACTGGTCAGTGCGCGCTCGATCACCTCGTGGATGTTTCGGCCGAAGTCGGAGTCGGTGTCGAGTTGCCCGTTGATCCAGGTCTGAATCACCCCGAGCGCCTCCGGCATGAAGACCGTCAAGGTGAATCCGAGCGCCGAAAACGCCAGCATCAGGATCGGTACCAGGGACAACACCGAGAAGAACGCGATCGCGGCCGCCAACTGGCCGCCGCCACGCACGTTGAACCGCTCCACCGTCCGTAGGATGTGCGCCACGAACGGGCGCTTCGAGAATTCCGCCCACCACGCCAGCGCTGCTTCCACCACTGTCTACTCCGACGCGTAGTCCGCGACCGGCGCGCAGGTACAGACCAGGTTGCGGTCGCCGTAGGCCTGGTCGATCCGGGCAACCGGCGGCCAGTACTTGTCGCGTCCGCCGGAGCCGATCGGCCCCCGGCGCACACCGGCGGGATAGGCGGCGAGTTCGCGGGAGTACGGATGTGTCCACTCGTCGGCGAGGATCCGAGACACCGGGTGCGGGGCGTTGTGCAAGGGGTTGTCGTCCGCCGGCCACACACCGGCGGCCACCGCGTCCATCTCTGCACGGATCGCGATCATCGCGTCGCAGAAACGGTCGATCTCCGCCTTGGCTTCAGACTCGGTGGGTTCGATCATCAGTGTCCCGGCTACCGGGAAGCTCATCGTGGGCGCGTGGAAGCCGTAATCGACCAGTCGCTTGGCGACGTCGTCGACGGTGATGCCGGTCTGCTTGGTCAACTCGCGCAGGTCGATGATGCACTCGTGCGCCACCAGTCCGTAGGCCCCGGTGTACAGCACCGGGAAGTGCTCGCGCAGGCGTCGGGCCACGTAGTTCGCCGCCAGGATGGCCGACTGGGACGCCTCGCGCAGCCCGTCCGCGCCCATCAGGGCGATGAAGGCCCAGGTGATCGGCAGGACTCCGGCCGAGCCGAATGGCGCGGCGCTGATCGGTCCATAGCTGTTCGCCGGGCCGGCGCTCGGCTCGAGCGGGTGGTTCGGCAGGTAGGGCGCCAGATGGGCGCGTACCGCCACCGGGCCGACGCCCGGACCGCCACCACCGTGCGGGATGGCGAACGTCTTGTGGAGGTTGAGGTGGCTCACGTCCGCGCCGAACTTGCCGGGACGCGCCAGCCCGAGCATGGCGTTCAGGTTGGCACCGTCGACGTAGACCTGGCCACCGGCGGCGTGGACGCGGTCGCAAACCTCGGTGATGGTCTCCTCAAAGACGCCGTGGGTGGACGGATAGGTGACCATGACCGCGGCCAACTCGGCGGCGTGCTTGTCAATCTTCACAGCCAGGTCGGTCAGGTCGACCGAGCCGTCGGCTGCCGTGGCGACCACCACCACCCGCATGCCGGCCATCACCGCGGACGCGGCGTTGGTGCCGTGCGCGGACGCCGGAATCAGGCAGACCACCCGATGCGGTTCGCCGTTGGCCAAGTGATAGGAACGGATCGCCATCAGGCCGGCGAACTCCCCCTGGCTACCCGCGTTGGGTTGCAGGCTCACCCGGTCGTAGCCGGTGATCTCGGCCAGCCAGTCGCAGAGTTCGCCGATCATCCGAGCGTAGCCCTGGGCGGCCGCCTCGGGCACGAACGGATGCAGGCCGGCGAAGCCCGGGTAGCTGATCGGCTCCATGGCCGCCGCAGGGTTCAGCTTCAGCGTGCACGACCCCAGCGGGATCATGCCCTTGTCAAGCGCGAAGTCCCGGTCGGCGAGCGTCCGCAGGTAGCGCATGAACTCGGTCTCGCTCCGGTACGCACTGAACACCGGATGCGTCAAGAACGGCTCGGTGCGCTCGTGGTCGCCCAACCCGCCGAATCTGGACGCGTTGGGCGGCGCCACCCCGAAGGCTTCGCAGACCTTCACCAGGGCAGCCTCGTCGGTGTCCTCACCGAGGCTGATCCCGACCTGGTCGGAATCGCTGCGCCGAAGGTGGATCCCCTGGTCGCGGGCACTTTCCACGACGTCGTCCGCGCGCCCCGGCACGGTCACGGTGAGGGTGTCGAAGAAGGCGTCCGAGGCCAACTCCAGCCCCCCGGCGGCAAGTGCTGCGGCGAGTCGACGCGTCCGCTCGTGGACGGATCGGGCAATCGCAGTGAGCCCTTCCGGCCCGTGGTGCACGGCGTAGGCGCTCGCGGTGACCGCGAGGAGAACCTGCGCGGTGCAGATGTTCGAGGTGGCCTTCTCACGACGGATGTGCTGCTCACGGGTCTGCAGAGCCAGCCGGAACGCGGGGATGCCGTCGGCGTCCTTACTGATGCCGACGATGCGTCCGGGGAGCTGGCGTTCCAAGCCCTCGCGAACCGCGATGAAGCCGGCGTGCGGGCCGCCGTAGAACAGCGGGACGCCGAAGCGCTGCGCTGAGCCGACCGCGATGTCCACGCCCCAACTCGCTGCCGAACCGATCAGCGTCAGCGCGAGCAGGTCGACGGCGGCGATGAGCTGAGCGCCGTTGTCGTGCGCGAGCTGCGCCAGGGCTCCCAGTTCGGTGGCGGACGGCAGCACGCCGTCCGCCCCAGGTACCTGGACCACCACGGCGAAGCACTGGTGCGCGCGAACCGAATCGGCCACGGAATCGTCGGCCACCACGATGTCGATGCCGGTGGCCAGACAGCGGGTGCGCAGCACCGCGAGGCTCTGGGGCAGCAGCTGTGGATCCACCACCACGCAACCGCCCTTGCGGGTCACCCGGTGCGCTACTGCGACCGCCTCGGCGACCGCGGTGCCCTCGTCGAGCAGGCTGGCCCCGGTGATCGGCAGTCCGGTGAGGTCGGCGATCACGGTCTGGAAATTCGCCAGCGCCTCCAGGCGACCCTGGCTGATCTCCGGCTGGTAGGGCGTGTAGGCCGTGTACCACGCCGGGTTCTCCAGGATCATCCGGCGGATCACCGGCGGGGTGACCGTGCCGTGGTAGCCCAGGCCGATCATCGACAGCCCCGGACGGTTCTGCGCAGCCATCGCGGCAAGCTCGCGCTGCACCTCGAACTCGCTGCGCGGCTCAGGCAAGTCGAGACGCTCACGGAGGCTGATGGCGACCGGCACTGCGGCGTCGGTCAGCTCGTCCAGGCTGGCGTAGCCGAGCGCGGCGAGCATTTCGAAACGGTCGGACGCAACCGCGCCCAGGTGGCGTTGGGTGAAGTCATTCATCGCAGGCACCAACCTATCCTGCTATGCACCTCGGGTCCGGTAGGCCGAGCTTTGCTGCCCTGCTTGGCGAGACCCGTGGGCGCCGGCTCAGCCGACCGCGCGCGCCTGACGGCGGCGCGACAGTTCGTCGTCAGCCGGCTGCGGGTGATCCTCGGCGCGCTCGGCGGGCAACTGCTGCAGAGTGCCTTCGATGTCCCGCCAGACGCCGCCCAGCGCGATGCCGAACATGCCCTGGCCACCGCGCAGCAGGTCGACCACTTGATCATCCGTCGTGCATTCGTAGACCGAAACGCCGTCGCTCATCAGGGTGACCTCGGTCAGGTCCTGCACTCCGCGCGCCCGCAGGTGGTCGATAGCCGTGCGGATCTGCTGCAGCGAGATGCCGGCGTCGATCAGTCGCTTGATCACCTTCAGAATCAGCAGGTCACGGAAGCTGTACAGCCGTTGCGTCCCAGATCCCCCGGCTGGCCGGACCTCCGGCACCACCAGACCAGTGCGTGCCCAGTAGTCCAGTTGGCGGTAGGTGATGTCGGCGGCGCGGCAGGCCACCGGCCCGCGGAAGCCGAGATCGTCGGGCAGCGGCGAGAAGTCGCCATCGAACAGCAGATCCTGTGCCGGGGGCACCTGGTTCATTGCGTTCATCGGTCGGCCTCGTTTCGCTGGAATCACCGCGTTGGGATTCTGACGCTAACCTCGCGACCGCCTCGGGTCAACGACACGCCCGGACCGGCGTTCACCTATCCAGCGAGTCTTAACCACTTCCTCAGGGTTTGCCTTCATCGCCGGTGAAGTCCTCCGGGGTCACCGAGTCGAGGAACTCCAGGAAGCGTTCCACCTCGTCTTCCGGGGTTTCTACGCCATCAGCCGGGGCCGTGCCGAGTTCCTCCGCGCTCACGCCTACCGTCTCCAGCAGCTCCTCGCTGCACTGGATCGGGCGACCGGAGCGAAGTGCGATGGCGATCGCATCACTCGGCCGCGCCGGCAGCACCGTCTCGCCGAAGACGAGTTCGGCGTAATACTGCCCGGCCTCGTACCGGGTGATCGTCACCGCGCTCAGCGGTTCACTGGAGCTTGTCGCCAGCCGCCAGGCGACGTCGTGAATGCTCGGACGCTGATCGTCCGGTGGCTCGGTGGCGCTGAAGATCGCCGAGGCTCCCCCGTGGCTCATCCAGATCGGAATCCGGCGCTCAGCACCGCCCACTTCGGCGAGCACAACTAGCGGCGGCGCCTCGCCCGTCGACACCCGGATCTCGATGACTTTCAGCTCGCGCATGGCTGGCCTCACTGCGGTAACTGGGATCTCATGATCGCGGCATGGGCGTGCAGCACCAGCTGCATCACGTCGGCCGGCAGGGTGCGAGCGGACGGGTTCCGGCGCAGGTGCGGCGCCACGGCCTGCTCGATCAGGCCGACCTCGCGTTCAGCGGCCTGCTTGACCACGCGCAGGTGACGCGCGTCCATGCCGAAGGCGGCGAGCTTACGAGCGATCACCGCAACGGTGAGCGCATCGCGCCCGTAGTAGATGGTGCCCCGGCGCGGCACCACAAGTTGGTGCTTCTCCAGGTCGGAGAGCGCCGCCTCCGCCAGGCCGCTCAGTTCCAACAACTCACGTCGGGTGATCCGGATGGCGCGCTTCGGTGCGTGGGCCTGACCGCTGATCGCGGCCGGGGATTCGACCGGCGTCGCGCCCTCCGCCGGGCGGTTGGTACCGAGGACCGGTGGCTCCTGCCCGCGGTCCATCATGTCCAGGTGCTCGCGGATCACCTTCAACGGTAGGTAGTGGTTCTTCTGCACATCGAGGATGTAGCGCAACCGCTCGATATCGGATTCGGCATAGCGCCGGTAGCCCGAAGGGGCCCGCTCCGGCGAGATCAACCCTTCCGATTCGAGGAAGCGGATCTTCGAGATGGACACGTCCTCGAACTCGGGCTTCAGGACAGCCAGCACCTGGCCGATGCTCCGCAGCCCGATCGCCATCAGTCGTGCCCAGTGAAGAACACCATGCGGAACTTGCCGATCTGCACCTCGTCCCCAGTCTTGAGGAGGACATCCGACTCGACCAGCACCTTGTTCACGTAGGTGCCGTTCAAGCTGTTCTGGTCGCTCACCCAGAACTCCGAACCGCGCCGCACAAATCGGGCATGGTGCCGCGAGACGGTGATGTCATCCAGGAAGATGTCGCAGCGCGGATGCCGGCCCGAGGTGACGACGTCGGAGTCGATCAGGTAGCGCGCGCCGGCGTGCGTGCCGCGGAGCACCAGCAGGATCGCCGAGCCCGGAGGCAGCGCCTCGACGGCCGCGGAGTCGGCGGGCGTCAGGTCTTCAGTCTGGAACTCGTCGACCACGGCGGGGATAACCCTGGTGGTGTCACCGGAGAGCTTTGCCAGGCTTGCGCCGCAGTGCGGGCAGAAGTTCACGGGCTCGACGAGTTCAAAGCCGCATGCGGGGCAAGTGCTCATCACGTTCACCTTTCGTGCCTGGCTGGTCGGCCGTGGGAGGGCAGGCTCAACCGCAGGTTGACGTCAAGCCTATCCCGACACCAGCTCGGCGTAGCCGTCTGCGTCCAGCAGTTCGTCCAGCTCTTCCGGATCGCTCAACTCGAGCTCGAAGATCCAACCGTCACCGTAAGGGTCAGAGTTGATGGTCTCTGGGGTGTCGTTGAGGAGTTCGTTCACGGCGGTGACCACGCCGGTGGCCGGCGAGTACACGTCGGAGACACTCTTGGTCGACTCGACCTCGGCGCAGGCGTCATCGACGGCGATCTCTTCGCCCACCTGAGGCAGTGAGACGTAGACGACGTCGCCAAGGGCTTCGGCTGCGTAGCTGGTGATGCCGATCCGAACCGTGCCGCCCGCGCCCTGCCGCACCCATTCGTGCTTGCTGCTGTACTGAAGATCATCCGGGTACATCGTGGTTCGACTCCTTCTGGCAGCAGGTGCCGCCGCTCACTTCGGGCACCACCCTAGCGCCCTCGGGCGCCGCTCAGCTGGCTGAATTGTCACCGGTTCCGACGGGGATCCGCCGAATCACGTCCGCACCCTGGCTGAGGTAGAGCAGGCCGGACCACCAGTAGAGGCCCGCGCCCCAGATCACGCACGCCCAGCCGAGGACGCGGGCGGTGGTCGGCATCAGCCAGTCACCAGCGCCGAGAAGCACCAGGGGCAAGCCGTAGAGCAGCATGAACGTGGCGGCCTTGCCGAGGAAGTGCACCGGCAGGCTGGCGAAACCTCGGCGTCGGAGCGCCGGGCCGATGGTCACCACCATCAACACGTCCCGAGCCGCCAGCAGTACGACCAGCCACCACGGCACGATCTCGCGAATCGCGAGGCCCAGCAGCGTCGCCAGGATGTACAGCCGATCTGCCACCGGGTCGAGCACTTGTCCGAGGCGCGAGCGTTGGTGCCAGAGCCGCGCGAGGTGGCCGTCCAGCCAGTCGGTGGCCCCGCCGATCGCCAGCACGACCACCGCCCAGACATCGGCTTCGCGGATCAGCAGGAGCCACAGGAATAGCGGCACGCCCAGCAGCCGAATGAAGCTGAGGATATTGGGGACGGTCAGCACCCGCTCGGTGTCATAGGGTTCTCCGGCCACGGCCACAGGATAGCGCCCAAGCGCCGAGAGCCAGCCTTTGGAAAGCGCTGATCGATGAGCGTTGGCGCTGGCTGGTGCTTGTCGGAGCCGCCACTGGCCGCGGCCGGGCTACGCGTCGGAGTCGGCCTGCTGGGCTCCGGGACGCAACGAACCCGCTTCCGGCGGGTTATGACGACCATCCCGGTGCCCTTGGCGGAGCAAACCCGAGTTTGACGAGTTATCGGGCCAAGATCCGGCTCTATAACCGGTCGAAGTCGGGTCGACTATTACCCAAGCCGCTGGATGGGGCCCGATAGCCAGCCGAAACCGGGTTATATCGACCAACAGGTGTGGTTCCACCTGTCCGAAGAGCGGCGGCGGACCAGATTTACGTTGTGGAGAAGCTTCATTCAGGTGAGGCGATGTTTGCGGCCTTGAACCGGCTGTTCGAGGCCAACGGGCATGAATTCAACTCTGGCCGGGGCCCGCGGCGCTAGGGCTGGCCATCGGCGCTTGACGTGGAGTTGCGCCGCCAGAGGTGGATCCGGGCTCAGGCCCAGGCGGACGCGAGTTGGTCGCGGGTGTCGGCCAGCAGTTGGGGCAGCGCCTTGGTCTGGGCGATCACCGGCAGGAAGTTGGCGTCCCCGGGCCAGCGCGGCACGACGTGCTGGTGCAGGTGCGCGGCGATGCCGGCGCCGGCGACCTGTCCCTGGTTCAGGCCAAGGTTGAAGCCGGCCGGCTTCGAAACCCGGCGGATCACGGTCATCGCCGCGGCGGTGAACTCGGCAAGCTCCAGCAGTTCTTCCGCAGTCAGGTCGGTGTAGTCGCTGACGTGACGGTACGGGCAGATCAGCAGGTGGCCGGGCGAGTACGGATAGAGGTTCAGCACCGCGTAGACCGTGCGGCCGCGACGCACCACCAGGCCGTCCGCGTCCTCACGCTCGGGCGCGCGACAGAACGGACACGAATGCGAGGCGCCATCGACGGGCTTGTTCTCACCCTCGATGTAGACCATGCGATGCGGGGTCCAAAGGCGCTCGAACGCGTCGGGGACGCCGGCCAGGGTGCCGGCGTCCTCGACCACTTCGCGGGCTTCCCCGGGCTCGGTCATCGCCGCGGCGGCCGGGTTGCTGCGATGATCTCCGCGACCGCCTCTGCGATCGGCACGCCGTTGCGCTGGCTACCGTCGCGGTAACGGAAGGAGACCGCGCCGGCGGCCACGTCCGTCTCGCCGGCGATCAGCATGAACGGCACCTTCTGGGTCTGCGCGTTACGGATCTTCTTGCCGAAGCGATCATCGCTGCGGTCCACCTCGACCCGGATGTCCGCTGCGATCAACTGCTTGGCCACCTCGGAAAGGTAGCCCTCGTACTCCTCGGCCACCGGAATCGCCACCACCTGCACCGGCGCCAGCCACGCCGGGAAGGCGCCCGCGTAGTGCTCGGTGAGCACGCCGATGAACCGCTCGATCGAACCGAACTTTGCCGAGTGGATCATCACCGGCTCGGCCGGATGCCCGTCCGGTCCGGTGTAGGTGAGCCCGAAGCGGGCCGGCTGGTTGAAGTCGTACTGGATGGTCGACATCTGCCAGGTGCGGCCGATCGCGTCCTTTGCCTGCACCGAGATCTTCGGACCGTAGTACGCAGCGCCGCCCGGATCGGGCACCAGCTTCAGCCCCGACTCGATACCGACCTTCTCCAGCACCGCGGTGGCCTTCTCCCACTGCTCGTCCGAGCCGATGAACTTGGTCGACTTCGCGCCCTCGGTGTCGCGGGTGGACAGCTCGAGGTAGTAGTCGTCCAGGCCGAAGTCCTCCAACAGGTTGGTGACGAAGGTGAGCAGGTGCTTGACCTCTTCCGCTGCCTGGGACGCCATCACGTATGAGTGCGAGTCGTCCTGGGTGATGCTGCGCACCCGGGTGAGGCCCTGGAGCACGCCCGACTTCTCATTGCGGTACACGGTGCCGAACTCAAAGAAGCGCAGCGGCAACTCGCGGTAGGACCGTCCGCGCGAAGCGAAGATCAGGTTGTGCATCGGGCAGTTCATGGCCTTGAGGTAGTAGTTCTGGCCCTCGTCGTCCATGGGCGGGAACATGCCGTCCGCGAAAAAGGGCAGGTGGCCGGACGTGCGGAACAGCACCTCCTTGGCGATGTGCGGGGTGCCCACGTACTGGAAGCCCGAGCGGATGTGCGCAGTCCGGACGTAGTCCTCCATGACGCGCTTGATCACGCCGCCCTTGGGATGGAACACGGGCAGGCCGGCGCCCAGTTCCTCCGGGAAGCTGAACAGGTCGAGTTCTGCACCCAGCTTGCGGTGGTCGCGACGCGCGGCCTCCTCAAGCCGGGTGCGGTAGGCCACCAGGTCGTCCTTGGACGCCCACGCGGTGCCGTAGACCCGCTGCAGCTGGTCGTTGCGCTGGTCGCCCCGCCAGTAGGCGGCCGAGCTGCGGGTGAGCGCCCAACCGTTGCCGAGATAGCCGGTGTGCGGCACGTGCGGCCCGCGGCAGAGGTCCTTCCAGGCGACCGCGCCGTCACGGCGGACGTTGTCGTAGATGGTCAGTTCGCCGGCGCCGACCTCGACCGAAGCACCTTCGGTGTTCGCCGCAGCGCCCTTCAGCCCGATCAGTTCCAGCTTGTACGGCTCGGACGCGAGCTCGGCTGCGGCGGCTTCGTCACTGATCGGCCGGCGGACGAACTGCTGCCGCTCCTTGACGATGCCGACCATGGCCTTCTCGATGGCCTTCAGGTCGTCCGGCGTGAACGGGGTCTCGACGCGGAAGTCGTAGTAGAAGCCGTCGGTGATCGGCGGACCGATGCCCAGCTTCGCGTCCGCGTGCAGCAGCTGGACGGCCTGCGCCGCGACGTGCGCGCAAGAGTGCCGGATGATCGCCAACCCCTCGTCGCTGGTGGCCAGCACCGGCTCGACCTGGTCACCCTCCCGAAGCTCGGTGGCGAGGTCGACCACGGCACCGTTGACCCGGGCTGCGACGATGGAACGATCGGTGCCGAACAGGTCCAGGGCCGTGGTGCCGGTGGTCACCGCCTGCTCGCTCGGTTGAGCCTGCGGATCGATGACGATGATGGACACGGACACTGGATGGCTTCCTTCCTTCGGATACAGCCCTCCTAGTCTGCCGCAGATTTCGGCCCGTCCGTGCCGACGTCACCGCTCGCGCGACACCACCGGCCCGACTGCCAACGAATCGATGATCCGGTCGGCGTAGCCTTCCAGCTCGCCCGAGACGCGGACGCGGATCAGCTTGCCCGCCTCGGCGCCGCTGAGCACGACGGTGTCCCCCATCGCCCGGGTGAGCAGGACGCCGTCGGCGTACCAGCGCACGGTGGTGCGCACCCCCGCTGGGCCCCATACGCCGGGGTGAACCGTCAGCGTCTTTCCGACCAGCGCGAGGCCCTCAATCACCGGCAGATCCGGGATGAGGTCTCCCGGCTCGATGACATTGGTGTAGCCGGAGTACTTGTAGACCTTGTCGGGGTAGCCGCGTACGCGGCTTGATCACTTTGCCGAGGTCGGCCAGGGTCAGCTGGTAGCTCCCGCTGGTGGCGCCGGGGATCTTGTCGGCCCCGCGATAACACTGCCACCGCTGGTCGACCTCGCCCGGACCCCCCGCGTCGACCGAGCCGGTCAGGGTTCGGCCCACCCTGGCCGAGCCTCTGATCAACGGGGTGGCCATTACCAGGCGTCCCGGCTCGATCGGGCCTACGGTCGCTGTCTCCTGAGCCAACTTCGGGAAGCCGGCCTTGTAGCCGCTGATCCGGAGCGAGACCTTGTGGCCGATGTCGGCCGCGGCCAAGCGGTAGCTGAGCTCGCTCGCACCGGAGATCGGCTTGCCGTCACGCAACCAGCGATACTCCTGCTCCACCCGTCCCGGGCCCCAGTCCGGCTCCTCGATGCTCAGTACGGAGCGATACCGGGGAGTGCCTCCAATCTCCGGCACCGCGGACGGAACGAGTGCCGGCGGTGCGGTCGGCGTGGATCCCGGCGGGGATTGCATCTGATCTCGGGTTGCGCCACCGAAAGAGCTGGCCATGTCGGGCCTCTCTAGAGCTGTTGAAGGCAACGCCAGTGTTCACAGGCCAAGCGTGGTGACGATCGCGCCAAATTCGTGGGAACCTTTTGTCATGACAACCGATCATATGCGGCTGTTCCCCGGGAAGTTTTTCATCAGCACCGCACTTGAGGCCTGGAGACCAAGACCGCGATGTCCAAGGAGCTGGCCGTCCGCTACCTCCAGCGAGCTGCCATCGCCGGGCTGCTGATCGCCATCTTCTACCTCGCCCACTTCGGCGCAGTGGCCGCCTTCGGCTCGGTCCAGGTCGGGACGGGGAGCCTGGCGGTGCTGGGCAAGATGGTCGGGGCCGTGATCTTCGGCTGGGCCCTGGTCTTCATCTATTTCACTAAGTCCGAACTCCTCACCTCCAACATGATGGTGGCCTCGATCGGCATCAACTACCGCAGGGTGAAGTGGGGCCGCGCACTGCGGATGCTGGGCCTCTGTTACGTCGGGAACTTCGTGGGCGGGCTGGTCCTGGCAGCCCTGGCCAGGTTGAGCACCCTGGCCAGCGGCGCCGTCCTGAGCGAGATGGAGCACTCGGTGACGGTGAAGCTTGGCTACATCAGCGCGGGCCCGCTGGGCTGGAGCGATCTGCTCATGCGCGCGATCCTCTGCAACCTGATGATCAACGTCGCGATGCTGCTGGTCTACAACGGCTTCATCAAGGATGACCTGACCAAGAGCCTGGCCATGATCATGGCTGTGTTCATCTTCGTGTTCCTCGGTTTGGAGCACTCGGTGGCCAACACGATTCTGTTCACGATCGTGGGTTTGAAATCGGGTATCGATCTGGCCCTCGCCGCCGGTAACGTGGCCATCGCCCTGATCGGTAACTTCATCGGCGGCGGCGTCCTGATCGGGTTGTACTACGCGTACGTGAACGACGATTCGAAGTACCGGGCCAACCCCTGAGAGCTTGAGGAGATTTCGGTGGCCGACAAGCCCAAGTGGTGGTTTCGCAAGCCCGCGCTCAACTGGCTGGAACTACTCGGAATCTCGCTGGCCCTGGCGCTGATCGGTGGCGCGTTGGGCGTAACTGCCGCGCTCAAGCTCTCGCCGGAGCCTGGCGCCTGCGATTCGGTGCGGGTGGCGGACAGCGTGCTGCCTTCGGTGGTGACCATCTTCGTGACGGGGGCATCCGGCGGCGGATCCGGCAGCGGCGCGATCATCCGGGCGGACGGCCTGATCCTCACCAATGACCATGTGATTGCGGCCGGAGTCGAGTCCGGGAACATCGAAGTGCTTCTCAACGGCGGCGAGCAGGTGCCGGCCGATCTGATCGGCACCGATCCGATCACCGATCTGGCGCTGCTCAAGATCGACAAGAACAAGCTGCCCACACTGCTGCTCGCTCCGCGCGAGCCGCTGAGTGTGGGTCAGCCGGTGGTCGCGCTGGGCGCGCCTCTGGGGCTTTCGGGGACCGTGACCAGCGGCATTGTCAGCGCGCTGAACCGGAACGTGCCGGTGCCGAAGGCGAGCGGTGGTACCACGGTGCTAACCGGCGCGATCCAAACCGACGCGGCCATCAACCCGGGCAACTCTGGCGGCCCGCTGGTCACCTGCGAGGGACGCCTGGTCGGCGTGAACACGGCGATCTCGACCGTGCCGAACGCAAGTGGCGTCGCCGGCGGCGGCAGTGTCGGCATCGGGTTCGCGGTGCCGGCGAGCACTGCGCAGCGGATCGTGGACGAACTGCTGGCGACCGGGCGCGCCACCCATCCGTGGATCGGCGCGGTCACTGCCGAGATCACCCAGGACATGGCCGACCGCTTCGGCACTCCGTCCGGACTGTTCGTGCAGGACGTGAGCGAAGGCGGCCCGGCGGACGCGGCCGGCCTGGAAGCCGGCGACATCATCACCCGCCTCAGCGGCAACCCGGCGACGAGCCTCGGACTGGGCTGGCTGCTGGTGAGCGCCAAGGTTGGCGACGACATCCCGATCGAGTTCGCCCGCGACGGCGTCTTGCAGAACGCGACCCTGACCCTGGCCGAGCAGCCCGCCTAGCCCGGCAGCCCCACTGGCCCGGCACCGAGGCACCCCGCGTCAGCCCTCTTTCGCCACTTCGGACGGCGGCGTGGTGCTAGCCCCGGGCGGGCGGAAGTTGGGCGCGCAGCTGGTGAAGCACCTCAGGTCCGCCGATAGCTTCGATGACAGCAGGGTCGCCGACAACCACGAGCCGGTCGGTGGCTCGGGAGAGCCCGACGTAGAGGCGCTCCCGGCTTCGGTCGCGGGTTCCGTCCTCGTTCACGCAGAGGACGACGGCGTGCCGTTCCATGCCCTTGAACCCGAGAACATGCCCGTAGAACACGTCGTCGTTCGACCAGAATTCGTCCCAATAGCCGGCAAAGCCGAGCGTTTCCTGACGCTCCTTCTGCACCGGGTGGCGTGCGCCCATCGTGAGCAGCGCTACATCTTTGGGTTCCCAACCTTCCTCAAGCAGGCGCTCGATCTGGTCGTCGGCCGCTTCGATCGCGGCGTGCGTAGGCACCGCCACGAACTCCACCTGCGGACCCTCTCCCCCACGCAGGACCATTGAGGTTGGCGCGAGCGGGACGAAGCTCTGCGCGATCTGTCGGGTGTTGCGAAGGTTGTGGTCCAGGACCAGCGGCACCAGGGCCAACGAGGGGCGTCCGAACCGCGCGAAGACGCGCTGCCGCTCGTCGCTGTAGGCGAAGACCCCGCCGGCGGTCTCGTCCTTCAGGGCCCCGACGAGCGGCGTCCACCAGTCCTCGGCGAAATCCTGCGCCTCGTCGACGATCACTGCATCGAATCGCGATTCCGGCGGAAGTTCGGCGGCGCGGGCGGCCATGAGCGCCGGCAGTTCGACCTCCCAGAAGTCGGAATCGTCCCGGGATCCGGTGATCCCAATACCCCACCGGCGGGCCAGGTCCTCGAACGTCCCGACGAAAGCCGGACGCTTGGCACTCGATCCGGTTAGCAGTGACCGCTGCAGGTGGTGGGCCAGGCCGTAGCTGTAGCAGACCACCGCCACTCGCTGCCGCTCGCCGGTGGCCCGGCCACCGGCCAGGTCGGACGCCTGCCGAATGGCCAAGACGGTCTTGCCGCTGCCGGCGCCGCCGCGGATCTCGACCCGGTTCAGTAGGCGGGTCACGCTCAGCAGCTGAGCCTGTTCCATCGTCAGCCGGTCAGCGATGGACGCCCGGTCCTCGGCGATCGCGACCACGTCCCGCCTCGGCAGGTCGCGACCGATCAGGATCTCGCGGATCAGGTCCACGTCGTCACGGGTCGGCGGCCTGGCGTCCGCTGCCCTTCACCTCCACGACCACCACGCCCGAGTCGGGCATGAGGACGACCAGATCCGCCTCGTGATCCTTGTGCCGATCGGATAGCCGGTAGTTGGCCAGCAGCACGCAGTCGTCGCCGAGCTGGCGCACCAGCCGCTGCCACACCTCGCGCTCCGACGGCGTGACGAAAGACGGTTGATCGGGAAGAGAAACGGCCACGTTGACTCCTGCAGAACGAGCGCGATCCACCGACTTCGCCAGCGGAGACGTTGGCACGACCGTAGCGCCGCTGGCGCCCGCGAACCGGGGATTGGCCGTTCGACCTCGCGATGTCACCGCCGGACACTACGCTGCTCAAAGTGACCGAGCACGGAGGGGACGCCCGCGAAGACCTTCCTGAAGACGATCCTGATCGCGATCGCCAGCATTATTGGAGTCGTCGGCCTGGTTGCTCTCGGTGTCATGGTGGCCGCGCCCGCGTTGATCGGCTCGATTCTCAGCGGGGACGTTTTCGAGCCGAAATCGGAATCCCACAGCTCTGAGGTGACGCGCGCGATCGAACGTCGCAGCGAGGTGGTGCTGGTGGCGCTGGGCCAGCAGGGCATCAATACCGCCAAGGACGTCCAGACGATCTGGGGCATCGAGATTCCTGGCAGTGATCGTGCGGTGTTGCTGCAGTACTCCTTCACCGCCAAGCTCGGCATCGACGGCAGCCTGGTCACCGTCAAGGAAGCCGGCCCCAAGAACTTCACGATCTCGATCCCGGCCTTCCAGCTGATCGGGTTCGACCACTTCACGTCGTCCGTGGCGGTCGAGCAGAACGGCGTGCTGAGCTGGGTCACTCCGGAGATCGACCAGACCGAGATGATCGAGCAGGTGCTGAGCAGCGACAAGAAGCAGGAGTTGGTGCGGGCGCACTCGGAGTTGCTCAAGAGCCAGGCGCAGTCCTTCTACGGCGGCATCGTCGAAGCGGTTGACTCGGAGATCCAGCTGAAGTTCGATTTCAAAGATACGAAGTGACCATGCATCCCAGCACCGAGCGTCCACGCAAGCATCCGCGGCGCTCAGGACATCGATACGCCCGAGCAAATCGACGCCTGACGTTACATTTGCCTTGCCGACCGGTTGCCAGTTTGGTTGCTCGGGCGCACATGGTTCAGGCAGAGTGCGAACAGCTGTCGGCCAGGCGTCTCGCCGTTCAGCAGGACCACCGCACCACCCGTCCGCGAGTTCTGGGCTGTGACAATCGGTCCCTCTGGAGCGCGAGGAACGAGCGCGTCCCAATCGGGCCATAAGGAGCGCGACACGAGGAACGAGCGCGTCACGAAGAGCGTTCCTCA
>Ga0116181_1001342_pt1 | contig 21334 bp, 17 predicted proteins | sample AD_UKC075_MetaG_FD_89752 | JGI IMG/M metagenome (GOLD analysis project Ga0116181, IMG submission 89752) | Active sludge microbial communities of municipal wastewater-treating anaerobic digesters from USA - AD_UKC075_MetaG | ecosystem: Engineered > Bioreactor > Anaerobic > Digestate | place: USA...
AATGGTCCAGATAGCGGTAAAGATTGGGTAAAAGCAATAAGAGGACTGGCAACTATTTAGAATAAATATTTATGGTTTGTTTGAGGTAAAATATCTTTCCTACCTTTCTTTGACACGTACTTAAAAAAGTCCTTTTTTGAATAATTTTTAGTTCTGTGGTAAAATATTCATGAGAAGCTTGATGGAGGGGCAGTAAAGTGATAAAAAAAGAAGAATTATTGAGTGAACTTAATCGAGACTTAGAGCTTTTGTTGGGTAATGAGAGAAATATGATAGCAAATTTGGCCAATGCCTCTGCTTTATTATTTAATAGGCTGCCAGATATTAATTGGTCAGGTTTTTATCTTCTTGCCGGTGATGAACTTATTTTAGGCCCTTTCCAGGGCAAACCTGCCTGTGTACGTATTCCAGTTGGCAAAGGGGTCTGTGGGACCGCTTTCCGGGACAGGAAGACTTATGTAGTAGATGATGTCCATGAATTTCCAGGCCATATAGCCTGTGATGCTGCTTCAGAATCAGAGATGGTGATCCCTATTATTGTAAAAGGCAAGCCTGTGGGAGTAATGGACCTGGATAGCCCTATTAAAAGCAGGTTTGATGAGCTAGATCAGAGATATCTGGAGGAATTTGTAGCTATTTTAATTGAGAAAACAGACTTTTGTAAGATATTAGATGAGTAATTATTTTTAAAGTTATTGTTTTAAAAGGCTTAATTTTTATTAAATTTGTTATTTTTATCACAATATATTTCCAGGCAAAGGGGGGATTCACCATGATCGATGATCTGGATATGAAATTACTGGAAGATCTATCGAGGGATAGTCGGCTTTCTTATGCTGAACTGGGCAGAAAGTATAATCTAAGCAGGGTTTGTATTAGAGAAAGAATTAACAATCTGGTTGAACAGGGTGTTATTGAAAGGTTTACCATAGTGGTTAATCCGGAAAAATTGGGTAAACAGTTAGCTGTTTTTTTTGATATAGAAGTAAAACCACATGCCTTATACAAAATGGCTGAGGAATTGGCTGCTGAAGAACCAATAACAAATATATATATGATGACCGGCTCTCCAACCCTTTATGCCAATGCTTTGTTGGAAAACCATGAGGAATTAGAAAAATTTATTAAAGAAAAACTATATTCCAAAGAAGATATTTTAAAGGTTAATACAAATATTATGTTAAAAAGGTTTAAAATCAATAATATTAGTTTCTGTCCCTAACTTTTTAGATACCCGAAAAGGGTATTTTTTTTTATTTATGAGAGATTATATTAAAAAGGTTTGTTCTTGACAGAAAAGAAAGCAAATGCTATATTAATAGATAATAGTAACAATTATAGTTACTAAATAACTAATACATATATACATTAAAAGGGGGAATTCAGAATGGTAAAGAATGAAATGACTGCTCAGAATTTACGTTCTGCCTTTGGAGGTGAAAGTCAGGCTTATCAGCGCTATCTGGTCTGGGGCCGGGTGGCAGAGAAAGAGGGTTTTCCTAATGTAGCCTTGCTATTCAGGGCCATAGCCTATGCTGAAGAAGTACATGCCGGTAATCATTTTGAAGTTCACAGTAATATTTCCGGTGATTTCCTGGTTGCTTCTGGTGCTGGCTTTGGCATTGGTTCTACCTCTGAAAACCTACAGGGAGGTATTAATGGAGAGCTTTTTGAGATTGAGCAGATGTATCCTACATATCTCCTGGTAGCAAAGGACCAGAAAGAAAATGATGCAGTTCGTTCTTTCCATTATGCTGTTGAGGCAGAAAAGATACATGCAGAATTATTTACTGAAGCCAAAAAGGCTGTTGATGCAGGTAAGGATTATGAACTTGAATATGTAAGTGTTTGTGAGGTTTGTGGTCATACTGTTAAAGACGGTACCCCGGACAAATGTCCTATTTGTGGAGTAAGCAAGGAAAGGTTTAAAGAGTTTAGAAAATAATAAGAAGAGGGGGGCTAAAAGGTGTATAAAGTACAGACTTTTAAAGATCCTGCAAACATGACACCCCATGAAGAAAAACATGTGCCTTATATTGAAGCACCAGACAAGGTAAAGAAAGGTGAATATTTCAAGGTTACCATTAGAATGGGTAAAGGGATTGACCATCCCATGGAGCCAGGTCATTTTATCCAGTATGTAGATCTTTATGCCAATTATTATCACTTGGGACGGGTGAATTTTACTCCTGAATCTAAGGCAGAAGCAACCTTAACAATTAAACTGGAAGAATCCTGTACACTAAGGGCATTTGAATTGTGTAATCTCCATGGCCAGTGGGAATCAGTCCATGAAATTATTGTCGAAGAATAAGCTTGCCTGAAAAGGGTTAAACTACAAGTGGAGGTGGTTTGCCCTTAATGGCAAAAATAATGTCGGAAAAGACAAAATATGAATTGGCTGCGGAGTTAGGGTTCGCTCACAAAGTCAAGGATGGAGATTGGGGCAATATAACCACCCGGGAAGCCGGGTCCCTGGTAAAGGCTGCTATAGCCAAAGCAGAAGAATTAATGACCCGGGAAAGCAAAGGACAGTAGGATATTTATCCTCTTGTCCTTTTTCTTTCTACTATTTAAACATAGGGATTTTCTACACCTTCGCTGACCCTGATGAAGTCCAGGATGAGGGCGATTTGAATGGCAAATAATAATTGATCCAGTATTCCTCCTAAAAAGGCTGTTCTACCAACAGCCTGCTCGATAATTATCTTACCTACAGAGGGGGTCCGGGTTAATTCTTCTACTGCTCCTACCAGGAGCCGGTAGGAATCAGTCAGCAAGGTAAACCTGTCAATTAGCAAATCTATGTCACCAAATATTATATTATCTCCTACTTTCGACATCCTGTATCCTCCTAAAGCTTCAGTTATATCTTAGTATATTCATTTTTGCTTATTTTGGTGCCAGGTGTAAGGGTCCTGGGCTTTCTTGCAATATTATTTGATTCAGTATATAATTTATAATAATAAAAGAGGCAAAATAAAGGGAATTACTGGGTATATATTAATTGTTTTTAAAAGGGGTGTATAAAAATATGGATAAAATGGCAATCAGGCTTGATGTCAACAATATGTTTGTAGACAGGGTAGGTAGTGAACATGGTTTAACTATAGAAGAAGTTAACTCTCTACAAAACAAGGTGAGCCAGGCCCATGAAAATATAAAAAGAGCCGAGCCTGGTTTCATGAAAATACCCTTTAACCAGGCTGAGATAGTACAGGAGATACTCCAATTGGTAGAGGAGACCAGGGGCAGGTATGATAACTTTGTGGTCCTGGGGATAGGTGGCTCAGCACTGGGGAATATAGCCATGCAAACTGCCCTTAATGATCCTTTCTATAATTATAGGGAAGAGGCCCGGCAGGGTAATCCCCGCTTATTTGTTGCTGATAATATAGATCCGGTCCTTTTTAAGAGTTTACTGGAAATGCTGGATTTAAAGAGGACTATGTTTAATGTTATATCTAAATCTGGTGGTACAGCTGAGACCATGAGTCAATACCTCATCGCCAGGGAGCTGGTAGCCAGAGAAGTAGGAGAAGACCGGCTAAAAGAACACTTTATTGCTACCACAAGCGAGCATTCCGGATATCTTTTGGAAATTGCCCGGCGGGAAGGTTTCAGGACTTTTTATATCCCTGAAGATGTGGGTGGCAGGTTTTCTGTCCTGACCCCGGTAGGCCTGCTTTCAGCTGCATTCTGTGGCATAGATATAGAGGAATTATTGGCAGGGGCTGGCTTCATGGCAGAAAAATGTGCCACTGATGCCCTCTGGGAAAACCCGGCTTACTTAAATGCTGTTTTGCATTACCTGGCCTATCAGAAAGGCAAGACCCTTTCTGTTATGATGCCCTATGCCCATAGTTTAAAGGATGTGGCTGACTGGTACCGGCAACTCTGGGCTGAATCTCTGGGTAAAGAAGTAGATAGGGAAGGAAAGGTGGTCAATATAGGGCCTACTCCTATCAAGGCTCTTGGTGCAACAGACCAGCATTCCCAGGTTCAATTGTATATGGAAGGGCCTTTTGATAAAATCATCACCTTCCTGGAAGTTGAGGATTATGGTCTTGAATTGGAAATACCGGAATTATATGAAGATATCCAGGGGGTTTCCTATCTTGGGGGCCATAGCTTAAATGAATTGCTCTTAACGGAAAAAAGGGCTACAGAACTGGCTTTAAGCCAGCGTGGTAGGTTAAACCAGACAATAATTGTACCGGTGGTTAAGGAATATACCCTGGGTCAATTATTCTATCTATTGGAATTACAGACAGCAATGATTGGAGAATTGTTTAATATCAATGCCTATAACCAGCCAGGGGTTGAATTGGGCAAGGATTATACCTATGGTGTTATGGGCCGCAGGGGATATGAAGATAAAAAAGAAGAGTATTTTAATAGACCAGAGAAAGATGATAAACTAATAATATAATCTATAAAACATACTAAAGGAGAGAGACATGGATTACCGGAAATTGTACAGGGAGAAGCTTATCTCTATTGAAGATGCAGTTGCAAAGGTCAAATCAGGGGACCATATTGTTACAGGCCTTGGTTGTGGTGGGGCTACTGCAATACTGGAAGAAATGGTTACCCGGAAAAAGGAATTAAAAGATGTGGTTATTCATCAGATGTTACCCCTATATAATTACAGGTATTTTCAGGAAGGCATGGAGGATTCCATCCGCCACAATTCCTGGTTTAATAGTCCTTATACCAGGAAAATGGTTAATGATAAGAGGGCGGATTTTACACCTAATTTTTTCCATGAATCTCCTGCTTTGTTCAGTAATTATCATGAGATAAATATCCTCATAGCTGCAGTCAGTCCAATGGACAGGCATGGTTATTTTAGTTTTGGCCTGTCGGTTGATTATACAAAACCAGTAGCGGAACATGCTGATCTGGTTATTCTTGAGGTTAATCAGGCTATGCCCCGTACATTGGGGGATTCCTTTATCCATATCAGTGAAGTAGATTATCTGGTAGAGAGTGATTATCCTTTACCAGAATTACCTGTCAGTGAGCCGGATGAGGTAGAATTGAGGATCGGGGAATATGTGGCAGAATTAATCGAGGATGGTTCTACCCTCCAGTTGGGTATTGGAGGTATTCCTAATGCCATTACTGCCTCCTTGACTGATAAAAAGGATCTGGGTATCCATAGTGAGATGTTAACAGATGGTATGGTGGACCTGGTAGAAAAGGGTGTCATAACTAACAGGATGAAGAGTATCCACAAGGGCAAGATTATTGGCTCTTTTGCTGCCGGGACCAGGAGATTATATGAATTCCTGGATGATAATCCTATGGTAGAGATGCACCCAGTATCTTATACCAATGATCCCTTTATAATCAGTCAAAACTATAAAATGGTTTCTATAAATTCCTGTATAGAGGTTGACCTGCTGGGCCAATGTGCTGCTGAAACAGTGGGTATAACACAGATTAGTGGTACTGGAGGCCAGACAGATTTTGTCAGGGGGGCTGTGAAATCTCCAGGAGGCAAGAGCATTATAGCCTTAAAGTCTACTGCTTTAAAGGGGACAAAGTCTACTATAGTACCGGTTCTTTCCCAGGGTGCTGTGGTAACTACCGGGAAAAATGATGTAGATTATATTGTTACAGAATATGGTGTTGCTCATCTGCGGGGAAAATCTGCTTCAGAAAGGGCAGAGGCCTTAATAAACATAGCCCATCCAGATTTCCGTGCTGAATTAAGAAGACAGGCACCTTACTTGAGATAACTAATTGGAAAAGGAGGGATATATGTGCAAGTGCTCTCTGTTGAAGATGTTGCAGGTTTGAAATATTATCGGCTGCAGGATGAAAAGGGGCAGGCTTTTATTGCTGAACCATTGTTTTATGCAAAAAAGCCTAAATCCCGTCTAACAGCAGAAATAGTCAGGGAGATAGAGGGGATTATTAGAAAGAGGAAAAACCTGCTTGAACACCCTGCCTATATCAGATATGAAGGGGTAGAATTGATTAATGGTGAGTATTGCCTTTTGCGGAGAGGTGAAGACCTATACCAGCCTCTTTATGTAAAGGCCAGGGAGGAAAGGCCTGTTCTGGAGGAAGCAAGTGAATGGATGCTTACTCTGGGAGAATTGGCCTCTATGGCAGAAGCTGCCGGGATTAACTGGCCGGTAATCTCACCAGCCTCCCTTTATTTAAGCGGGGATAAGAGCCTGAAAGTAATGGACCCGGATATCAGTATGCAATTACTTAAATACCGGGAGCCGGAAGAGGCTAATCTCATGGAGATCTATCTGGCCCCTGAAGTATTCAGGGATAATATCAGAGATCAGCAATCCCTGCTTTATTCGGCAGGGGTAATTATGTATTATCTTTTTACCGGAGAATTGCCCTATAATACAGGGACTGTTTCAGATTATAATAAATCAGACCTGGTCCATGAAATACTGAATATTGCTCCTCTGGAACCGGCTTATCTGAACCCGGAACTGGCTCCTGGCCTCAATAGCTTCATAATGCAATTACTCCAGAAGGAAAGAGGAGAGAGGATAAAAAACTGGCAGGACTTTTTACAGGATTTGCGATCAATAAAGGCAGCTGGCCTTTATGCCAGTAAAGAAGAAAGGGAAGAGTTCGCTGCCAGGGCAGAAAAGGTTATTAAAAAAGCCCGGCGAAAAAAAGGCTATATAAATTTTTGGCGGAAGAAATGGAAGCCACTGGCCATAGTATGCTCTATAGTGCTATTTTTATATCTTGTAAGCTTATTCACTGCTGTTGATCCTTATGTAAACAAAGATACCCTGCCGGAAGAGGTAGTGGAATATTTTTATCTGGCTATTGATAAGAAAAATACTGCCCTGCTGGATGAAAGTAGTGAAATGGACTTAAAATACCTGGATCGGATGGTAGCCAGTATTCATGTGATAGAATCCATGCAGTCAGCTTATAATTTTGGCGGGGAGGAGCAGAAAGAAGGGGTTTTTGGCATCCAGGATTTACAGATTAGCAAGGTAGACGATTATCCTACTTACCGGGCTGAATATCGTTTTTATTTCTATATCGAAGATGAAGAAAAATTTTATAGTGGAGAGATCAGTTCTGGAGAAGATTATTTGCAGAGATATGAGGTAAAGATGACAGATTTGCTTAAATTGGAGCAAATAAAGGGTATCTGGCAGGTAGTCAGTGTTGAAGGTAGTCTGGAAAATCTTATTGAAGGTAAGATAATGGAATTGCTTGAATAGGCAAAGGAAGAGATTTGTATAAAATTGGATAGGATTCAAGCAAATAAACCTGTGATAATAAGCCCCTGGAATTTTTCCAGGGGCTTATTATTTTGGGCTGCCAGGTATTATTTCATGTTATTAGCGGCCTTTCTGGCCATATAGTTCGGCGATTTTGACAATAAGCTCTACTGCTTTTTCCATAGCAAAGACAGGAATAAACTCATACTTGCCGTGGAAATTATGGCCACCAGTAAAAATATTGGGTGTTGGGAGGCCCATGTAGGAAAGGCGGGCACCATCGGTCCCCCCGCGGATGGGTGTTATGAGTGGCCTTATACCTATTTCCTCCATAGCCTGATAGGCGGTATCTATGATCTCCTTATTATTTTCAATAATTTCCTTCATATTATAGTACTGGTCGGTTATTTTCAGCTGTATCCTGGCCCTGTCATATTTTTTGTTTAAGTCCTGGACTATTTCTTCCAGGTTTGTTTTTCTCTTGATAAAGTTAATCTTATCAAAGTCCCTGATAATATAATATAATTTTGTTTCTTCTACATTTCCTTTGACACTGACCAGGTGATAAAAGCCTTCATATCCTTCTGTTTCTGCAGGGGTTTCCTCTGCTGGTAGTTTATTGATCAATTCACTGGCTATCAGCAGGGAATTGACCATTTTCCCTTTTGCTGTACCAGGATGTACACTTGTCCCTTTAATACTGATTCGGGCTGCAGCAGCATTGAAGTTTTCATATTCCAGCTCACCTAAAGGCCCCCCATCTACAGTATAGGCCAGATCAGCTGCAAATTTTTTGACATCAAAGAAATCAGCACCACGGCCAATTTCTTCATCAGGGGTGAAGCCAATCCTGATCCGGCCATGTTTGATTTCAGGATTTTCCAGCAGGTATTCCATGGCGGTGATTATTTCTGCTATTCCGGCTTTATCATCTGCCCCCAGGAGTGTAGTCCCATCAGTGGTAATGATATCTCTGCCTACATAATCCTTTAATTCAGGGAAATCAAGAGGAGAGAGGATGATTCCTTCTTCCTCATTTAGTACAATATCCCCGCCGTCATAATTTTTGATAAGCTGTGTTTTGACATTTTCCCCTGACATATCTGGACTGGTGTCCATATGGGCAATAAAGCCAATAGTGGGAACCTCCTTATCTTCCCCCAGGTTTGATTCCAGGGTTGCCATCAGATAACCTTTTTCATCAAGGCTGACTTCTTTTAGGCCTATTGCTTCTAATTCCTCTTTTAAGGCCCGGGCAAATACCAGCTGGCCTTCAGTACTGGGAACAGTGCTGGACTCTTCATCTGATTGGGTATTATATGTAACATATTTTAAAAATCTTTCTACTACTTTAGACATAATTATCACCTCTTTCTTATTATATCTTTTCTTTGCTAAAAATAAAATAGTATGGCTGGTGTAAAATTTTAAGATGTAGCAGGAAAAGAGGCCTCTATCTAGAAATAATGATTAAAACATATTATTTTTTATACTAAAGCTTGACACAGATAAATGAAGGTTAAGCTTTTTAAATTTATTAAAAATAAATGGAGGAATGATAATGAAAAAGCAGAGAGTTAATCCTTATTTGCCGTCATGGGAATATATCCCGGATGCTGAACCTTATGTTTTTGAGGATCCGGATAATCCAGGAAAATACCGGGTTTATATTTATGGCTCTCATGACCGTTTTAATGGTTATGTATTCTGCCTGAATGATTATGTCTGCTGGTCAGCCCCTGTTGATAATCTGGGTGATTGGCGTTATGAAGGTGTTATTTTTAGAAAAACAGATGATCCCCTGAATCCAGATGGCAGTATGTGTCTTTACGCCCCGGATGTAACAGTTGGCCCTGATGGCAGGTATTATCTCTATTATGTTCTGGACAAGGTGCCGGTTGTTTCTGTAGCAGTCTCTGATACACCTGCCGGTAAATATGAGTTTTATGGTTATGTAAGTTATCCAGATGGGACCCGTTTGGGAGAAAGGCCTGGAGACCAGCCCCAATTTGACCCAGGAGTACTTACTGAAGGAGATATAACCTATCTTTATACAGGCTTTTGTGGCAAGGGAGACCGGTCCAGGAAAGGTGCTATGGCAACAGTTTTAGGGCCAGATATGCTGACAGTTATTGAAGAACCTGTTATCGTTGCTCCCAGTGAGCCCTATAGCCAGGGGAGTGGTTTTGAAGGCCATGAGTTTTTTGAGGCTCCTTCTATAAGGAAGAGAGGGGATACCTATTACCTTATTTATTCTTCCATTGTTATGCATGAATTGTGTTATGCTACCAGCAAGCATCCTACAAAGGGCTTTGAATACCAGGGGGTTATTGTCAGTAATTGTGATTTGCATATAGATTCCTATAAGCCGGCAGATAAGCCTATGTATTATGGTGGAAATAACCATGGTAGTATAGTAGAGATAAATGGAGAATGGTATATTTTTTATCACAGGCATACCAATGGAACTGCTTTTAGCAGACAGGCCTGTATGGAAAAAATTAAATTTAATGAAGATGGTACAATTCCGCAAGTAGAGATGACTTCCTGTGGTTCTATTGAGGAACCCTTGCCAGGAAAGGGAGAATTTCCTGCTTACCTGGCCTGTAATCTGTTCTGCAAGGAAGAATCCATGTATACTGATTGGACCTGTTCCTGGATGAATAACCAGTTCCCAAAGATAACCCAGGATGGTAGAGATGGTGATGAAGAGGTAGGCTATATAGCCAATATGAAGGATTCTGCCACAGCAGGTTTTAAATATCTGGATTGCAGAGGTATAAAAAAGGTTAAGATAAAGGTACGGGGGTATTGTACCGGAGAATTTCAGGTCAAAACAGCCTGGGATGGGGAACCTTTAGGCAGTATTCAAGTGGGTTTCTCTAATATATGGAAGGAATATTCGGCAGATATAGCTATTCCAGATGGAGTACAGGCCCTTTATTTTACCTATAAAGGTAATGGCAGTGCCAGCCTGGCTTCTTTTACACTGGAATAAATTATAAAATAATGGAACTAGAACAAAGAAAAGAAAGGATGGAAGATAAATGCTAGAAATGTTTTCTGTAATAGTTATTTTATTTTTGTTTATGCTGTTATTTACCGGGAGAAGCAAGGTAGTAAAGGCTGCAAATCCATATTTACCACTTTGGGAGCATATTCCTGATGCAGAACCCTATGTTTTTGAAGATCCAGATAAGCCAGGGAAATACCGTGTATATATCTATGGTTCCCATGATACAAGAAGGTATGATTATTGTGGATACGAAATATCAGTCTGGTCTGCACCAGTGGAAGACCTGAACGACTGGCGTAATGAAGGTATTGTCTTTCAATCTATTGTTGAGGGGAAAGCAGATGTCTTATTTGCCCCTGATGTTGAAGAAGTTATAGAGGCTGATGGGACAAAAACATATTATCTTTACCCTAATAACCAGGCCTATGGCAGAAATACCCAGGTGGCAAAATCAAAACGGCCAGATGGGCCTTTTGAAGTGTGCAACTGGAAAGCAGGCAGCAAGACAGAGACAGAAGGTATTCTGGGTTTTGATCCGGCAGTCCTTTTTGATGATGATGGAAGGGCATACGGATATTGGGGCTTTCAACGTTCCTTTGCAGGAGAGTTAGACCCGGAAACCATGTATTCTTTGAAAGCCGGTACAGATGTAGTAGTAGACCCGATTGGCAGTTGTAATGCAGAAGATGGTAATGTCTTTAGATATTTTGAAGCTCCCTCTATCCGTAAAATAAAAGGTAAATATGTACTGGTTTATAGCCGGGTGACAGAAGAGGGTGAATATGGACTGGAAGCTTGCAATGCTACCCTGGCTTATGCCTATGCAGATAATCCTCTGGGCCCCTGGACCTATGGAGGAACTATAGTGGATGCCCGTGGCCCGGAGATTGGTGAAGAGGGGCAGATGATTGCCACTAATCCACCCCATAATACTCATGGTGGGCTTTTTGAAGTTGATGGCCAATGGTATATAACCTATCACCGGTGTATTAATAATGATGGCTATTCCCGCCAGGCAACAGTCGAACCGGTTAGATTAGAGGTGACCGATAAGGGTGAAGTCATTATTACAGGGACCAGAATTATAAAGGATGAGTCTGGTAATGTATATACCGGGGCTGAAGTTACTTCCCAGGGTTTTGAGATCAATGGCTTAAACCCTTATAAGTATCATTCTGCCGGAATCACTTGTTTTATGGTGGGAGGGCCTTATGTGAAGGCAACTTATGATACCTGGCGGGATGAAGCTCCTGTAGTAAATATCCTCGATGGTTCTATTGTAGGCTATAAGTATTTTAATTTTTCCATTAAGGGAGAGAAGGGGCAGGGGGATCAGCTGGACCTATATATCACTCCCAAAGGAATAAATGGTACTATTGAGCTTATGTTGGATAGCCCCTGGGAAAAATGGGGTGGGGTTAAATTAGGCAGTTTAAGTTTCAGTGGTGATTTAGAGCAGGGATTGACTAAATTGGTTTTCCCTGTACCGGCCCTGGCTGAATTGGAAGGAAAACATGCCCTTTACTTTGTCTTCAGGACTGATGGGGCAGGGGAAATCTGTGATTTTAATGGCTTTAAATTCAGCCAGTCTGAAAAACCGGCAAGAGAACCCTTTATTGCACCCCTGGATGAATGGGATAGAGAAAATTTAGTTCCGGAAACCTGGACAATTTATCTTGATGGTAAGCCCATAGAAGACTTTGACCTGTCTGAATATGACTATAATGTCTTCCTGTATAACTATCAGCTTCCTGCAGGAACTACAGCTATACCAGAGCTAAGAGCTGAAGCAGATAGTGACAGGATAAAAATTGACATCCAGCAGGCTGAAAGCCTGGCAGATACTGCTGTGGTAAGTATTAGCAAGGAGGATCCTGCCAGAGCTTATCCGGTTAAGAAATATCTTATTACATTTACCAATAACTAAGCTTATTACCTGGAGGCTGGGCCCGGCTTTTCTGCTGGCTCCAGCCTGAAAGGTCTTTTTATCTAAACAGGCATTATCAGGATGCTATAAAAAGATGAGGATGTGAAAAAAATGTATCTACTATGTTATACTCGCCTACCATTAGAAGAACAAATTTACGACTATAAACTGGCATACAGTATGCATTTAGCCTACAGTAATGATAAAAATAACTTTCAGCCCTTGAACCATAATACTGGTGTCTTGTTTGCTAAAGCTGTAGAAAATAAAGAAGATGGTACATTAAAAGCAAAAAGCCTGCGTAATCCTTATCTATTTCATTTAAAAGATAATTCTTTTGGTGTTCTGGCAATACGGACAGAAGGAGAAGGTGGGCCTGATGAGGAAAGCAAGGGTAAGGTCCTCTTCTTTAGATCAACAGACTTATTGCAATATGAAGAAATAGGCTTACTTGATTTGAAGAAGGATCTTTTTGTTGCAGATTTAATCTGTTATTATGATTCCGAAAAACAGCATTATGTAATTCATTGGTGTGATGATGAAGGAAATTATTATCGTAATTACAGCAGGGATCTCTTGCAGCCAGATAGTATAACAGAAGCGGAAAAGGCGGAAGCTTTTGTCCTGGAAAAAGTGGCTACTGCTATTGAAGGGGCGGTCCCCCGGAATGTGCTAGAAATAGCTGATAGGGTTGGTGAAAGACTGGTCAGGAAATTGACTGTTCCGGAAAATATCAAAGTCGAGCTTCCGGAAAGAATTTATGGGTCAGGACCGGAAGACTTAAAAGCAGTCCGGGCAAAGGCTTTGTACAGTGATGGGACAGTGGATTTAAAAACTGTAATCTGGGACCTGGATAAAGTTGACTGGAGTGTACCGGGCAGCTATCAAATTACCGGTACCCTTCATCAGGATAGCTATAAGTTTCCTATTGCCGGGAACCGTGCAGATCCCTGTATTATAAAATGGCAGGGCAAATACTATTTTATTGCCACAAATGATACAGATGGGAATAAAACCCTTTATATCAGGGAAGCAGATTCTATACCTGGCCTTCTGGAGGCAGAAGAAATCCTGCTGCTGGATAATAAGACCTATGACCATATTGGCAATTTTCTGTGGGCACCTGAGTTTCATGTTATCAAGGGGGAACTCTATATTTTCTTTGCAGCTTCACCCCATGAGTTCTTTTATATAGAGGCCCACCTTATGAAATTACGGCCTGGAGGAAATCCAGCCTGTGCAGAAGACTGGTCTGAACCCAGGCGTGTAGTCCGGAGGGATGGTTCCGACTTGTGTGAGGCAGGAAAAGTTATCTCCCTGGATATGACCTGTTTTAAAATCCAGGGAGAATATTATGTGATCTGGTCCCAGCGCCAGTTTTTGCCTGTTGACCAGGGGGCCTGGCTCTATATAGCCAGGCTTGATCCGGATAATCCCTGGCAGCTCCTCAGTGACCCTGTGGTAATTTGCAAGCCAGAGTATGGCTGGGAGAACAATCATGTTTTTGTAGTTGAAGGTGCTTATGCCCTGATAACTGATGAAAAGCTCTTTGTTACTTATTCCGGTGCCCTGGTAGATGCAACTTATAGTGTGGGCCTCCTGGTTGCTGAAAAAGATGAAGATTTACTGGATCCAGAGAGCTGGACCAAGATTAATTATCCTTTGCTGACCTCAAGTAGTATCCCTGGGGAATATGGCCCTGGCCATAATTCCTATGTTATTGATGAAGAGGGTACTATCTGGAATGCTTATCATGCCAGGCCAGGAGTTAATGGCCCCAGAAGTTCAGGCCTTCGCCGGGTACATTTTGATATTGATGGCTATCCAAGACTGGATTTGCCCCAGGAGAAGGATTTAAAGCCAGCTTTGCTAAATGTATCAACAGAGCTGGTTGTAAAGTGATATAGGGCAAATTACAAAGTGATGTAGATCAGACTTTAAAGAAATGTAGAGCAGATTATAAAGTGATCTAGAGCAGCTTCTAAAAGTGATGTCATGTCAGAACTAGATTATTATTGGAGGGTGAAAAAATGCTTAGAGAATTTGATCTTGCTGCTGTCCAGGTAACTGATCCATATTATGTTAATGCCTTTGAAAAAGTGACCCAATATTTATTATCCCTGGATCCTGACCGGCTCCTGGCTGCTTTTGGGGCTGTTTCGGAAGGCAAGGATCCATTGACTGAAGAAAGCCTCAATCTATATGGTGGCTGGGAGGGTGGCTGGTGCCTGCTTAGGGGACATACCATGGGCCATTATTTAACAGCCCTGGCCCAGGCCTATGGCCAGACCAGGGATTGTAGGCAGGATTTAAATAAACTTATAGCAGAAAGAATTAATTATACTGTCAGCCAATTAAAATCCTACCAGGATCGTAGTCCTGGCGGTTATTTATTTGCCTCACCGGAAAGCCATTTTGATGTGGTAGAAGGGAAAAGTACCGGTAACCAATGGGTACCCTGGTATACCATGCATAAGCTCATTGCTGGACTGGTAAATGTTTATAAATATACAAGTAATCAGGAAGCCCTGGAGGTGGCAGCCAGGCTTGGTGACTGGGCCTATGAGAGGACATCCCGCTGGGATAAGGAGCTGCAAAAACGGGTCCTTAATGTAGAGTATGGTGGGATAGGTGATGTTTTATATGAATTATATAAGTATACCAATAAAGCAGAGCATCTGGCCGCAGCCCGGAAGTTTGATGAGGATGATCTCTTTGCAGCAATTCTTGAGGGTGAGCAGGTCCTGGTCAATAAACATGCCAATACCCAGATACCCAAATTTGTAGGGGCTTTAAACTCTTATCTTGTTACCGGGGAAGAGTTTTATTACCAGGCTGCCCGGGCCTTCTGGGAAATGGTTACCAGAGACCATACCTATGTGACTGGTGGCAACAGCCAGGCAGAACATTTTGGCCAGCCGGGTCTTTTAGATGCAACAAGGGATAATCTCAATAATGAGACCTGTAATGCCTATAATATGCTCCTCCTTACCCGTGGCTTATTTCAGCTGACTGGAGATGTTAGGTATGCAGACTTCTACGAGAGGGCCTTTATCAATGAAATTATGGCTTCTCTTAATCCAGAAACAGGAATGACTACTTATTTTAAACCCATGGGGACCGGGTATTTTAAAGCCTTTGGTACCCCGACAGAGTCCTTCTGGTGCTGTACTGGTACAGGGATGGAGAACTTTACCAAGCTCAATGACAGTATCTACTTTTATAGGGATAATGAGTTATATGTAAATCTATATTTGAGTTCAAAACTAAACTGGCAGGAAAAAGGTTTGCTCTTAAGCCAAGAGAGCCATATCCCGGAAACTGATAAGGTAGTATTTACTGTTGAGACCGGGCCTGGAGAAAAGCTTACTCTCAACTTCCGGGTACCGGAATGGCTGGCTGGAGATCAGGAGATGACTGTAGCAATTAATGGAGAAAGATATTCAGCAGAGAATATTAATGGTTATCTGGCTGTAAGCAGGGACTGGCAAGATGGGGATCAGGTTGAGCTCCACCTGCCCCTGGAAGTACAGGTATCCGGGCTGCCAGATAACAAGAATATCTTTGCCTTCACTTATGGACCGGTAGTCTTGTGTACCACCTTTGGTAGTGAAGAGATGGTGATTGAGCCCCATTGGGCTTCAGTTAAGGCCACAATACCCTATGGCATGGATTTTAAAGATTATATTGTCATCCAGGATGATACTGTCGATAACTGGCTTGCTAATATTAAAAACAATTTAGTAAAAAAACCGGGTAAACTGGAGTTTTCTCTAAGAGGTACTGATGAGGATGAGAACTTTATCTTTAAACCTTATTACCTGGAATATAAGGAACGTTATGGGATATATTTTTACCTGCTGACTCCTGCTTCACCGGCTCTGAAGGAGATTCTGGAAGCCAGGGCCAGGGCCAGGCGGCTGGTTGAGGCAACCATTGATGTGGTACAGATCATAAATGACCAGTATGAGGTAGCCCATAATTTAAGGGGAAATTCCTCTGGAAGCTATCATGCTGGATATAATTTCAGGCAGGCTTATGGTGAAGCTGATGGGGAAGGCTGGTTCAGCTATGATTTGGCTGTTAACCCGGAGGAAGATAATTACCTTTGCCTGAAATATTACAGTGGTGATGCCGGCAGAGAATTTAATATTTATATCGATGATCAGCTTTTTGTGGAAGAAAGGATTCAGGCCAGGACTCCGGGGGGTTTTTATGATGTACAATATAAAATCCCGGCAGAATGGATCAAGGACAAGAAGAAAATTACTCTCAAATTTGCCAACAGGGGACCTGGTTATGCTGGCAGAATTTTTGACAAGGTAATGCTTGTCAGGGATCCAGAAGCAATAGAGAGTTAACCCTGGTTGGGAGTTTTGAAGCTAGAGGAGGATAAATAATGCTAGGCAGCAGAAAGGCAGAAAATCCAATCATCTGGGCAGATGTACCTGATCCCAGTGTGATCCGGGTCGGAGATACCTACTATATGACCAGTACCACCATGCACATGAATCCCGGTGTGCCTATTATGAAATCAAAGGACCTGGTCAACTGGGAAATTGTCAATTATGTTTATGATGTCCTGGGTGATAGTGACCGGCAGAGGCTGGTAAAAGGCCAGGATGAATATGGGATTGGTTCCTGGGCCAGCAGTTTACGCTATCATGAGGGTATTTATTATGTAGTCTTCAGTTCCCAGACAGCTGGTAAGACTTTTATCTTTCAAACCCGGGACCTGGAAAAGGGGCCCTGGGAGATGTCTACAATAGATTTTGTCCATGATATGTCCTTATTGTTTGATGATGATGGCCGGGTTTACCTGGTTTACGGCGGTGGTGATATCCGATTACTGGAGTTAACTGAGGATGCCCGGGCTATTAAGCCAGGTGGTTTAAATCAGGTCATTATCCCGGATTCCAGTGCCATTGCCGGTCCGGATATTGCCCTGCCGGCTGAAGGAGCCCATATCCATAAGATTGGTGGTAAGTATTATATCTTTTTGATTACCTGGCCCCGGGGCGGGATGAGGACTCAGTTGTGTTACCGGGCTGATCAGATTACCGGGCCCTATGAAGGCAGGGTTGTTCTCCAGGATGCCGGTATTGCCCAGGGTGGCCTGATTGATACAGTAGATGGTAAGTGGCATGCCCTGCTTTTTGGGGATCGGGGGGCAGTGGGGAGGATACCCTATTTAGTACCGGTAAGCTGGGAAGAGGGCTGGCCGGTTCTGGGTATTGAGGGCAGAGTTCCCCGGGATCCCGGTATCTCTGTGGAATCCAGTCTTAAAATCGTTGCCTCTGATGACTTTGAAAATAGGGGAGAAAGGATTGGGGCCTTCCATAGGGTAGTAGGAGAAGCAGAGGAAAATGAATATAATGGGTCCAATCTCTCTCTGGTGTGGCAATGGAACCACAATCCAGATAATAGGAATTGGTCCTTGACAGAACGGCCTGGCTATCTGAGGCTCATCAATGGCAGTGTGAGTAAAGATATCCTTGAGGCGAGAAATATACTGACCCAGAGAACCTTTGGGCCGGAATGTTCTGCAGAGGTGGCCCTTGAAGTTAGCAATATGAAGAATGGGGACTATGCCGGCCTGGCTGCATTCCAACGGAATTATGGATTCGTCGGCGTAAAAATGACGGAAAAAGGAAAATCAATCATTATGGTTAATGCAGGCTCAGGTACCCCAGTGGAGGTTGAAAGTATTCCTTTTGTTGGCGACCGGGTATATCTTAAGGTAGAGTGTGATTTCCTCGGGCAGAGGGATCTGGCCTATTTTTACTACAGCCTTGATGGTCACCACTGGCACTCAATAGGGAATACCCTCCATATGACTTATACGATGCCTCATTTTATGGGTTATCGCTTTGCCCTGTTTAATTATGCAACAATTGAAACCGGTGGGTATGTAGACTTTGATTACTTTAGAGTAACGGATAAAATGACCGGTACAAAATGATTCTGCTGATTGGTGATATCCAGAAGGAGGTGTAATGCAGTATGAATGCAGAGGAAATGAAAAAGAACTATCATTTCAATAATCCAATAATTCAAACCAATTATACAGCAGACCCTGCTCCCATGGTATATAACGGCCGGGTCTACCTCTATACTTCACATGATGAGGATGGTTCTACCTGGTTTACAATGAACGACTGGAAATGTTACTCTTCAGATGATATGGTTAACTGGACTGATCACGGTTCAGTGTTACATTACAGTGAATTTGAATGGGCCCGCGGGGATGCCTGGGCTGGCCAGTGTGTTGAGAGAAACGGGAAATTCTATTTTTATGTCCCAATCAATAAAAAGGGTGGCGAGATGGCAGTAGGTGTGGCGGTATCTGACAGTCCTACCGGCCCGTTTAAGGATCCCCTGGGCCATCCGCTTGTAGAGACAGGAACAGGGGATATAGATCCAACGGTATTTATTGATGATGACGGCCAAGCCTATTTATATTGGGGTAACCCTTATCTGTGGTATGTGAAGTTAAATGAAGACATGATTTCATATGATAAAAATGTCGGTATAGTTCAGGTTGAGTTAACTGCAGAAGGCTTTGGTAAGAGAGAGGGAGATGATCCCAGGCGGCCGACATTGTATGAAGAAGGGCCCTGGTTTTACAAACGTAATGGTATATATTATCTGGTCTATGCAGCCAGCGGGATACCTGAAAATATAGCCTATTCTACCAGCACTTCTCCTACCGGCCCCTGGACTTTCAGAGGGATTATCATGCCTACCCAGGGAACCAGTTTTACAAATCATCCTGGAATATGTGACTTCAAAGGCAGGTCCTATTTTTTCTATCATAATGGTGCCTTGCCGGGAGGAGGCGGGTTTACCCGCTCTGTCTGTGTTGAAGAGTTTAAATATAATCCAGATGGTACCTTTCCAACAATCAATATGACAACAGAAGGGGTTGCTCCTGTAAAAAATCTAAATCCCTATATCAGGAATGAAGCTGAAACCATCGCCTGGTCATATGGTATCAGGACAGAGCCGTGCAGCCAGGGTGGAATGAATGTCTGTAATATTGATGATGGGGATTATCTAAAGGTCCGCAGTGTTGATTTTGGAACACGGGGAGCTGTTTCCTTTACTGCTTGTGTTTCAAGTGTTATTGATGGAGGAAGGATTGAACTGCGGTTAGATAGTCCTGATGGGCTTTTAATAGGGGTACTTAATGTCCCCGATACCGGAGATTTTGATAATTGGACTTTATGTAACACCAGTATCACTCAGGCATATGGAGTACACGACCTGTTCTTTGTCTTTAAGGGTCCAGCCCAAAATAATCTTTTTAAGTTCGATTACTGGCAGTTTGCAGAAGCAACAGATGACTGATTTATGCCCCACTGGTCAGGATAAATGCCCGCCTTTTCACTAATGTGCCTGCTCATGGAGCAGTTTTAATGAAATAGGCGGGATTAATATAACTATAGGGGGTATGTAAAAAAATGAAGAGGTGTGTTGTCTTATTAATATTGATGGTTATGCTTTTTTTATTGCCATCAATAATATGGGCAACAGGCAAGGAGGAAGGGGGAGAATTTATGAACAGTGTAACAATTACTTCTATACCTGAGGAATACAAAAGGGCAGTTCCTGAGGAATTCCAGGGCCAGCTTAAAGAGTTTTCTTACACTGTGGGTAATTATATTAACAGTTCCCGGCAGTTGGTGACAAACCAGGCTATCAGCAGTGAAGAGGCTGGCAGGGAAACTGTACAGGGAGAACCGATAGTAAAAAAATGCAATGTTTATCTGCCGGCTGGCTATGATGAAAATGATAAAGACAAAAAATATAATGTCCTCTACCTTCTCCATGGAGTAGGTGGAGGCCGCTATGAGTGGTTATATGGCAGCGGCCGGGTTGATGGTAATTATGTCATCTGCAATTTACTGGATAACTTAATTATGAATGGTGAAATAGAACCATTGATTGTTGTTTTCCCGGAGGGAAGGAGTTCCCATGACTGGGTAGATAATTCCTTCAGTGTTGACAAGACCAATATCCTGGGCTTTTATTATTTTGACTATGAGCTGAGATATGACCTGATTCCTTTCATTGAAAGCAATTTCAATACTTATGCCAATATTGCAGATAAATCCCCTGAGGCCATTGAATATAACCGGAGACACAGGGCAATTGCCGGCCTTTCCATGGGAGGGATGCAGGCCCTGAACCTGACTTTTGGCGGTTATAGGCATGATTCAACTAAATATACGGGGACAAGTAGTTTCTTTAATAACGGCCTGGATAAGACCGTTAAAGCACCGGGAATGCAGGATTTATTTGCCTATGTCGGGGCCTTTTCCAATGCCCCTACATCCAGTACCGGGGATATTCTCGGCTCAGGAATTGCCGCAGCAGATTATCCAATGGAACTGCTATACATTACCTGTGGTGATAATGATGGTATAGCCATAATGAGTTATGAAATGGCTATAAGGGACTTAATGGAGACGGCAGGAGAGAATCTCAGAAGCTATTATCAGGTGCTTATCAGGGGCGGCGGCCATGATTTTGCTATATGGAATCACGGTGCCTATAATTTCCTGCGCCTCCTGTTTATCGAAAGGGAGAAAGAGGTAGTTAAAATTACACTATAAGGGATAATTGATATTTGTTTTGCAAATCTGATTATTGCCAATTTTAAGCATGACTTTTAAGGAGGTTAAGGAAATATGTTAAGAGTGGTAGAAGTAGAAAATGGTGTTGTACAGGGATTACCGGCGGCTGATCCGAGGATTACCAGTTTCAAGGGTATACCCTTTGCTGCTGCTCCTGTTGGCGAAAACCGCTGGCGGACACCCCAACCGGCAGAAGATTGGGAGGGCGTTCTGGAGGCCTTTCAATTTGCTCCCATCGGGATGCAGGCCAGGCCAGGGGTTGATAAGGATAATATTTATAGTAGAGAGTGGCATGTTGATCCGGATATACCAATGAGTGAAGACTGCCTTTATCTTAATGTCTGGACACCGGCCACCAGTGCCGATGAAAAACTGCCGGTTTTTGTCTGGTTTTTCGGTGGCGGCCTACAGGTTGGTTATACTTCTGAAATGGAGTTTGATGGGGAGCGTATAGCCCGGAGGGGAGTTGTTGTAGTAACAGCCAATTATCGCTTAAATGTTTTTGGTTTTCTCTGTCATCCGGAAATTA
>Ga0116181_1001343_pt1 | contig 21318 bp, 17 predicted proteins | sample AD_UKC075_MetaG_FD_89752 | JGI IMG/M metagenome (GOLD analysis project Ga0116181, IMG submission 89752) | Active sludge microbial communities of municipal wastewater-treating anaerobic digesters from USA - AD_UKC075_MetaG | ecosystem: Engineered > Bioreactor > Anaerobic > Digestate | place: USA...
CCTCATGTCAGCTAACTTAAACCGGATAGCCTGCAGATTTGCAATAGGAGCATCAAACTGGACTCTCTCCTTGGCATAGTTGAGGGCGAACTCGTAAGCACCCTGAGCAATACCAACTGCTTGGGCTGCTATGCCATTGCGTCCCCCATCCAGAATCTGCATAGCGATTTTGAACCCTTGGCCTTCTTCACCCAGCAGGTTTTCTTTGGGAATGCGACAATCCTCGAAAACCAGCTCATAAGTAGCCGAAGTACGAATACCCATCTTCTTTTCCTTTTTACCAAAAGAAAATCCCGGAGTACCTTTTTCAACGATGAAGGCGCTGATACTCTTATGTTTGAGCTCCTTAGGTCCAGTACGAGCGATAACTACATAAACATCGGCATAATAGGCATTGGTTATAAACACCTTGGTTCCATTCAATACATAGTGGTCCCCATCCAGGCGGGCTGTGGTTTTGGTTGCTCCAGAGTCACTGCCTGCTGACGGTTCGGTTATACCAAAAGCAGCTATTTTGGTCCCGGCAGCTAAATCAGGCAGATATTTCATCTTTTGCTCTTCTGTACCGAATTTCCAGATAGGCCAGGAACCCAGCGAGGTATGAGCGGATAGAGCTACTCCCATACCAGCATCAACACGGGACAATTCTTCCACGGCAATACAGTAGCTTAGGAAACCAGCATCTGCTCCGCCATATTTCTCTTCCCAGGGAATGCCGCATATTCCTAAGTCAGCCATTTTGCTCCATAGGTCCATGTCAAAAACTTCTTGCTCATCTCGCTCGGCAACAGTGGGAGCCAATTCATTCTCAGCAAAGTCCCGTATCATTTTGCGCAACATAATCTCTTCGTCAGTAAGCCTAAAATCCATTATTACAACCTCCTGCTATAATTATTTGCTGCTAAACCCATTGGGTTAAAAACATTACGATAATTAATAAGAAACGATACGACTGCTCCTCCTCCAGATCTTCATCTGCTCAGCTTCCTTAATAAGTTCATCTCTATATTTAGGATGAGCAATGTTGATTAAGGCTTCGGCTCTTTCCCAGGTACTTTTTCCTTTTAAGTCAGCGATACCGTACTCAGTTACAATCATATGGGTAGCGGTACGGGGATCGGTAACAATAGAACCAGGAGTCAGTATAGGTTTAATACGCGACACTTCCTGGCCTTTAGAGTTAAAGGTAGAAGTCATGCACACAAAACTCTGCCCATTTTTAGATTTGTAGGCTCCTTCCACAAAATCCAACTGACCGCCAGTTCCGCTAATGTGACGACTACCTACACTTTCGGCGCTTACTTGGCCAAATAGGTCCACTTCTATACAGGCATTGATGGAAACAAAATTGTCTATCTGGGCCACTATATAAGGATTGTTGGTATAATCTACCGAATAAGCAATTACTCCGGGATTGTCATCAATAAACTCGTACAGTTCTTTGCTGCCCATGGCAAAAGAAAAGACCTGCTTATAACGATCCAGATTCTTTTTGGCTCCCGTTATTTTACCGGCTTCAGTCATCTTTAAGTAGGCGTCCACATACATCTCGGTGTGTACACCTAAATCCTTTAAATCTGATTCAGCTACCATGGTACCTATGGCATTAGGTATCCCTCCTATGCCCAGTTGGATACAGCAGCCATCATAAAGACGCTCAATAATATGACTGGCTATTTTTTTCTCTACTTCGGTGGGTTCGGCCGAGGGTAAAGTAGGCAGGGGCGGGTTGCTGCCTTCTACTACATAATCTACCTGGCTGATGTGGATGTGCTCCTGGTTTCCTCCCAGTACTCGCGGCATGTTAGTATTGACTTCTACTAATACATAATCAGCTTTCTCGATGGCAGCCATAGCTGAGGGAGCGCCAGCTCCAACGCTAAAATAACCGTGTTTATCCATGGGGGCTACCGTTGCCATAAAAACATTAGTAGGCTCACAGTTGTTGCGGGTCATCATGGGCAGTTCATGAAACTTCATGGGTATGTAATATAGCTGCCCCTTATTGTAGTATTGACGGTCTATTCCGCCAAAATGCCAGGAATGCCAGAGGAAATGTTCACCGGTAGGATCGGCTTCTAAAGTATAATGGGGCCAAACTCCGATATCTACTCTGATTTTTACGTCGTAGAGTTCATCCACTCTTTGGGCCAAGGCTTTATCTAACTCGTTGGCACCGCAAATTCCAAAAGCGTGTTCTACCCAGTCTCCTGATTTGACTACTTTCACGGCTTCTTCGGCACTAACGAGTTTCTGCTGGTATTCTCGCCAATAATTCATCTAAAACTACCTCCCGTGCTGTTGCTATGCTATTTATTCCGGAGCATGGTTTGAAGCCGGTTGTTTTTTGTGAATGTGAATTTTGTCACATTAGTTACATAAAATATTATCATATAGAGAGGCATTTGTCGTCAATTATTTGTCTCTATTTATTTTTATTTTGAGTCGCCAATTCTAAAAATATAAAAGTATTGTATTCCAGATAATACCGTTATTGCTACTGCCAAATACAGCATCCATAATCCCAGGGGAAAAGAAAACAACTGCTCAAAACTCTTTTCCAAGATAACCAGCAAAATGGCTGCTATTTGACTTATGGTCTTTAATTTGCCCATCCAACTAGCTGGTATAACAATGCCCTGTTCCGCTTTAATGGCTCTAAGGCCGGTTACGGCGAATTCCCGTCCCAAAATAACTATGGCCGTCCAACCTGGAATTCTGGAGAGTTCAACTAAACTGATTAAAGCTGCGGTTACAAGAAGTTTATCAGCCAAAGGATCTAAAATAACTCCTAGTGTGGTTACCTCCCGTCTTTTGCGGGCTAGATAGCCATCTAAGCTGTCAGTTAATGCTGCTACGGAAAAAATAAGGGCAGCTATATAATCTCCATAAGGTATACGTACCAGAAGAATTACTACAAAAATCGGAATCAGTATTATCCGTATAATGGTAAGACTATTGGGAAGATTCATGGCTTAGTTCTCCGATCATATCATATTTACGTACCCCCACCATGCGTGCCCTCACAAAACTACCCTTTTGTAAAGGGTGTTCGCTTTTTATCATGGTAATTCCATCTACTTCCGGGGCTTGAAAATAACCGCGGCCAACATACAGGTTGGCAGAACTGCGTGATGAAATGAGTATCTTTTCTTCTCTACCCAGTCGTGCCTTGCTTTTTCTACGGGTAATCCGGTGTTGAATAGACTGTATTGTTTTCAGACGTTGGTCTTTTACCTCATCAGGTATTTGCTCAGGCATCTGAGCCGCCGGAGTATTCTCCTGGGGAGAAAAGGCAAAGGCACCTAGCCAATCAAATTCGTATTCCTGCACGAAATCACACAAACGCTTAAAATCATCATCACTTTCCCCAGGAAATCCAACCATCACGGTTGTTCTAAGTACCAAACCGTTTATAGCGGATTTCAGTTCCTGCAGGCGGTTACGAAGTTCTTTTTCGCTGTGATGACGATTCATCTTCATCAAAATTGATTGGCTTATATGTTGTACTGGAAGGTCCAAATAGGGTATGACATGCTCACTATTTGCAATAGTCTTAATCATAACCGAGTCCAGATGAGCTGGATGTAAATACATGAGCCTAATCCAGTAATCCCCTGGCAGTTCATCCAATCCCTTAATAAGCTGTATTAAATCAGTACCGTTGTTTAAGTCCTTTCCGTAAGATGCTGGATCTTGCCCAATAACAACTAGTTCCTTGATGCCTTTATTAATAAACATGCCTGCTTCCTCGATTATATCAGGCAAGGAACGAGATCTGAGTTTGCCTCGTATAAGAGGTATGGCGCAATAACTGCACCGGTTGTTACAACCTTCACTAACTTTAATATAGGCTAGCCCAGTGGGAGTGGTTAAAATCCGCGGCCCTTGTTCTATAAAACGCTCTGTTGGTGGTTTAACACCATTAACCCGCTGTCCGGCAGTAATTCTTTCTACCATCTGGCTAATATCCAGATAACTGGAAATGCCTAACACACCATCTAACTCGGGAATCTCCTCTAAAAGTTCTTCAGCATGGAGTTGAGGCATACAGCCGGTAGCCACCAGATATTGCAAAAGACCTTTTTCTTTCAGACGGGCAGTTCTTAAAATCTGCTCTATGGCTTCTTCTTTGGCTTCAGTCAAAAAGCCACAGGTATTTATTATAACCATATCGGCGTACTCAAGACGGTCCACTATTAAGTGACCCTGTTCTTTAAGTAAGCCCATCATTATTTCGCTGTCAACACGGTTTTTGGCGCAACCCAAACTAATAAAACCAATTTTCACGTATGTTATCACCTATTCTATGCTATTGGGCAGGAAACTCACTTTCCTTCACCTCACCTGGTGCTCCCAGTGTTCCCTGCTCTTCTCCATTAAATGTTATTTCTAATCCTCCTGCGTTGCCAGCTTTAATATAAATTAACTCCTTTCCTTCGAAAGTCTTTTCTTCGCCAGCAGGTAATGTGCCAGTGTACTCCGTTTCACCATCTACTACTACCAGCAACCAGCAAGGCTGGGTTGTTTTAAGTTCTAACTGAGCAACCGGGGTTTTAGTCACTGGTGGTGGTGTAGTCCCCGGATCTGGTTCTGGAGTCTCATCAACCGGCTGTTCAATTCCTGGACCAGGAGGTTCAACTTCTTGGATGCTTCTATCGGCAATATATCCCACAATATAATTTCCTATCCAAACGGCTAAAACCAGGAAAATAACACCAGCTATAATGTTGCCCCAGGGCAGGATAACTTTATTAATTGGTGTTAATGGCTCAGTTGCCTGCATCACCGGTGCCTGCTCTTCATCGGTATCGCCATAGGCTTGTTGCTTAAACTCATTGGCAAGTTCTGTCTCACTTAAACCAAGAAATTTAGCGTATCGTCTCACAAACCCAGTGGCATAAACCCGGGGAGGCAGTACTTTATAGTTTTCCTCTTCCAAAGCTTGAAGATAGTATTTGCGAATCTTAGTCTCTTCTTCAATCTCTTCCAAGGTAAAGCCTTGTCTTAGCCTTTCCTCTTGTAATTTTTCACCTACTCCCATTTCTATCACCCCTTTCTTATGTACTGTTGGTGTTTTTATAAAATATTACCCATTTGAAGATGCAACCCCAACGCCTATACGCACTGCTTGCCGGGTGGGATAATGATTGGACAGGCCATAGATTACTCCGGCCAGCAAATGAGGTATCCCTTGGGGACATGCAAATACTTGTCCAGGTAGCAAGGGGAAGTCATATATTTCGTTGTTATTAATATAAACTAGACGATGACAGCCATCTGTAATAACCAGTAGATGTTGATCATCTTTAACTAAATCTAAGCACCTGGTAATGCATTTGTCCAATGCTGACGCTTCATGTACTCCCAAAGCCGCTATAGAATATGAGTTGATTGCTTCGGAAATATCACTATCATCAACCAGCAATTGATAAGTACACAACAGTGGTACATGCTCCTCATCTATATTGTTGATCAGATGATTGATCATATTCTGATGGTGCGGAGCAACCACCAAATAATCACAATGTAAAGCCGCCCAAGCTCTAGAGGTAAAAGCTTTTTCCACCTCAGACGGCTGCAGAGGCTCTTCATATATTAGCTGTTCATTGGCATAAATACGCCGGCAGGTACGTTGATCTTTTAGACGCACTATATTCTCCGTATCAATGCTTAGCTGCTGCATGCGCATTAATATTTCGTTGCCTAAGTCGTCGCTTCCCAGAACGGTGATAACCTTAGGCCGTATTCCCAACCCCGCAAATATAATGGACATTTCATATGCTGAGCCATTATGATATACATCTATTTTTTGCTGGGCCTGGTCGACTTTTATATGTAAATAGATATCCCCAACTACCGCAACACTGGCTTGTTTACTAAAAACGTAACCTTTACCCAGTATAGCACCTTTTTTCATTAAATTGGATATATGTACAGCAGCCGATGATCTGGATATCCCCAACCGGCGAGCAAGATCTTCCTGGCTAATTAACGGTTCTTTGGTCAGTACGTCAAAAATCTCTTGCTCTCTAGCAGTTAAACGCAATATTTTGCTCCTCCCTCCCCCTCTGTACACTACATAGACCTTTGGTTGGCACTTAGCCTTTCCAGTTGTTCGCTGTCTATTAAGATCTCCCGTTTGTTACTAGCATCCAGGGGCGATACAATACCCCTTTCTTCCATTAGGTCAACCAGACGGGCTGCACGCGCATATCCTATGCGAAGTCTACGCTGTAACAGTGATACAGAAGCCTTTTCACTATCCACAAAAACAGCTACCGCATCCCAGAATAAATCATCCTCCTGCTCCAAATCAGCTTGCTCTAAGGAGAATTCTATCTCTTTTACCTGGCTCTCATCCACTGCCTGGTAGGATTGCTGTTTTATAAACTCTACGGTTGTTTCAATATCTTTATCAGATACATAAGCACCTTGTACTCTATAGGGCTTAACGGCGCCCACGGGGAAAAATAGCATGTCACCTTTACCCAACAGTTTTTCTGCTCCACCCATATCCAGTATAGTACGAGAGTCAGCCTGAGATGATACGGCAAAGGCTATGCGTGAAGGTATATTCGCTTTTATTACCCCCGTAACTACATCAACTGAGGGTCTTTGGGTAGCCACGATTAGATGCATACCAGCCGCCCGAGCCATTTGTGCCAAACGGCAAATAGAATCTTCCACCTCTACGGGAGCCACCATCATCAGATCGGCCAGTTCATCTATAACGATAACAATAAAAGGCATTCTTTCTTGGGCTACTTGATTATAGCGGCTAATATCACGCACACCTTTTTCGGCAAATAAACGATAACGCTTTTCCATTTCGTTAACCATCCATCGTAAAACCACAGCTGCCCTTTTAGGATCGGTTACTACCGGACACATCAAATGCGGTATTCCATTGTAAACTGTTAACTCCACCATCTTAGGATCGATGAAAACCAACTTTAATTGGTCAGGTACCGAATTGTACAACAGACTCATAATAATACAGTTGAGACAAACACTTTTACCTGACCCGGTGGAACCAGCAATTAGGAGATGAGGCATATCCATCAGTTTAGCTACTACTGGTGCTCCCGAGATATCTTCTCCCAAGGCAAAGGCCAGCGGCGAATTAAGTCTGCGAAATGCCGATGATGATAAGAGGCTTCTAAGCCCTACACTTAATATTTTGCTGTTAGGCACTTCTATGCCTACCGCTGATTTGCCAGGAATGGGGGCTTCTATGCGAATACCTGGAGCCGCCAGATTCAATTGCAAGTCATCGGTAAGGCTGATAATTCTACTTACTTTGACTCCTGGCGCAGGTGTCAACTCATACCTGGTCACAGCCGGTCCACAGCTTACCTGATTCACCTTGACTCCTATGCCAAAGTTAGCAAAAGTCTCTTCCAAAACAGATATGCTTTCTTTAATGTTTTTCTTATCGATACTTCTCTCTGAATTAATCTCACTAAGAAGCTCTAGAGAAGGTTTTTCATATAAAGGGTTGTCCTCCAATTTAGCTCCCTTGGACAGTATTGGCTTACTGGGGGGAGGATCAGTAGGAATGTTATCTTGATTTTCATCCACTTCAGGAGTTACCTTCATCTCCACCCAGTTTTGACCCGGTTTTTCCGTGACTGATGTTTCTGTACCATGATCAATTATTATAGGTTCGGTTTTGCGAGCCGCGGGCAAAGGTTTATTTGGCTCTTCTTCGACCTCATAAAATAGAACTCGGCTGCACCAATCCCGGGCTTTAGATAACCAAACCACTAAAATAGCGCCTATTTCGCCTAGGGGACGATTAATAATCATCAGCAAAGAAATACATATACCCAAAATTAAGAAAATTGCCCCTCCTACTTGTCCAACCAACTGGACGAACAGGTGGGCTATTCCCCCTCCTAAAAGGCCTCCTCCCAAACCCCTCTGACCTGCTGACCAGGGAGTAAGACCTGATGGTATATCATATAACCCGTAATAAATCAGAAAACAGACAAATAATAGTGAGAAACCCCACATTCTGCTGGACCAGGTTTGTTTATAAACTCCCAGGTGAATAGACCAGGCTAGCAGAAGAAATGCCGACAGAACGGCACCTTCACCAAACACCTTCTCCAATCCGGCAGCTAACCTTGACCCTATCCAACCAATCACCTGTATATCCTCAGGCATTCCCTGAGCTCGACTAAGACTTATGTAAACGAACAAAGCCATAACAAAAGCAATCAAGGACAGAACTTCATTTCGTAACGGGTTGTGCTGGGATTTATCTTTCTTTTTTATACGGGTAGGTTTTTTATTTACTTTCTTTTTCTTTGTGGTCGGCATATACTGTCTCCCGCGTGATATCTTTTCATTTATTTTAGAAAGGCAAATATAAAATGAAATGATTGGTAACTTACAATTAGATTACTCTAGGTACATTTAGATTTCTCCTGGTAAAGAAGAAATCCTGCTCAGTAGTATAATTATGCACCAAAGAAAACAACCCAAGTAAGGGCAAATGCAGCCACTGCCCAGCAATAATACGAAAAGATGGAAAGATTCCCTTGATTCACTAACCTTAGGACAACTTTAATGGCAAAATACCCAGAAATAGCGGCTGCCAAGAAACCCATAATATAGGAGAGCCAATTAGCAAAGATATGGCTGGAACTTAAGTCCTTTAATTCAAATATGGCCGCTCCCATAATTACTGGTATCGACAACAGGAAAGAAAAACGAGCCGCGAATTGGCGCTCCAAACCGACTATGAGTCCAGCAGCTATGGTTGAACCAGACCTTGATACACCTGGTAATATTGCCAGAGCCTGCCATAGTCCGATAAAGAATGCATCCCGATACCTGGTATCATTACTATCTTTATAATAAAGCAGTCTGTGGGAAATCGCTTCCGACCATTTAAGAATAAAACCGGTAAAGATCAACCCCAGTCCTACTACTATGAGAGATTCAAAAGCTTTTTCAAAAAGAGGCGCCAGTAAATACCCAGCCATGCCAGCTGGGATTATACCAACTAGGATAAGGTAAGTCAGCTTGGTGAAAGGTTTGCGTAGAATTGCATATATGTCAGACCAAAAGGCAATAAAAACCGCCACCAGCGTTCCCAGATGCACTAAAACATCGAAGGTTAAAGGGGATTCGGTGATGGCGAATAAGTGTTGGAAAATAACTAAGTGGCCCGAGCTACTAACCGGCAAAAATTCGGTCAGACCTTGGACAATTCCTAAAATGACAGCCTCCAGCGTGGTCAAATACTACCCTCCCTGACAACACCTTGTTAAAATTATAGCACAGCCCAGGTGAAAACATGCCAGGGAAGAAAATCTAGTACTAAAAGTTGGGCCTCAGTTCAATAATACTTCCCGGTTGAATCTTTTGGTCAATAAAATCCATAGGCTCAGTACTTCTGATGTCTACAACCCGCACCTGATTTTGACCGCAGCTTTCAACCACCAGTTCACCTCCTGAAGGCAGTTTCAAGACAAATGATTGCTCGGCTTTTTTATCAACTGGAGATAATTCAAAGGGCTCGGGCAAGTATAAAATCACTGCAGCATCCCCCCAGCCGTCTTTAATTCTTCCAGTTTACTGAGAGCTTCATTTATCCCGCCCACTTGGTCTATCAAGCCATAGTCTACCGCGTCTGTTCCTACTACCACCGTACCGATATCCCTAGCCAATTCTCCAGTTCTGAACATCAATTCCCTGAACTTTGCTTCGCTGATTTGGGAATGTTCCACCACAAATCTCACTACTCTGTCCTGCATTTTATCCAGGTATTCATAAGTCTGGGGAACACCGATTACCAGTCCAGTTAATCTTATTGGGTGTATCGTCATAGTAGCAGATGGGGCAATCAGCGAGTAGTCCGCTGCTACCGCAATAGCAACTCCAATGGAGTGGCCTCCACCTAGTACAATAGATACGGTAGGCTTGGTCATGCTGGCAATTGCTTCAGCTATGGCCAATCCCGCTTCCACATCACCGCCTACGGTATTTAACAGGATCAGCAGTCCTTTGATATTGGGGTTTTCTTCCACGGCAATTAACTGGGGAATAACATGCTCATATTTGGTGGTTTTATTTTGTGGAGGAAGCACCATATGTCCTTCAATCTGCCCCGTAATAGTCAGACAATGAACATCACTCTTATATGCCGGTATTTCCAGCTGTCCCAGTTCTTTGATATTGTCAAGTTTCTGTTCTTGATTAGCTTCCTGCTGTTGATTTGATGTCAAAGCCACTTCTCCCTTCCTCTTCATGATTAAGATTAGGTTATCCGTAGTATTGATAATTAATACAAAATTAAAAGGCCGGCTTCAACAGGAAAGCCAGCCTTAGGCAAATACCCTGGATGTAAAACCTGACCTATTTAACCCTCCGATTGTCTCGCCCTCACTAATATCATGCAGTCTGCCATCGCCTAAGGCAGGTCTGAGAAAGCGGTTTTTTGGGTTCTCCAGGCTCCATCGACATATCTGTAGGTAGTATGCAGATAGCTCAAATGATGTGGGAGGGTTGCCGCTATTACCTCGGTGGTAACCAACTCCGGAAGCTGTCCTTCCGGCACCTTTTGTAGATTCATCTCGATGAAGAAATTCTGGCAAAATTCATCCCCGTATTGTCTATATCCCTGCAGATCCCAGTCCGAAAGAGGTACCACCGTAACTGCACGGTTGGCTGTAATCTGGGCTGTTTGCTTATTTACATCCACATTTATGGTGAAAGGTGTGTCCTTAGTTATCTTGGAAAGATCAATCCGGTTAAACGCTCCATCCTTCAGGCTATATAGCTCATAGCCGCATCCACCAAAGGGCATGCTCCTATAATCGGTTGCCAGCAGAAAATCCATGGAATCATGGCCGATTATAGGACCCGCGTAAATTGTTGATGCTCCAAAACCTTTGGCATCTTCTTTGAATTTTTCAACAGCGGCCTCTGAGCTATCTTTTTTTACGATTAGTTTCCACTGATTGTTCGTTATTGCCAGTGATTTGCACCGTTTCATCTTGGCCATCTCCGTCAATATCAGCATTTTGGGAATCCATTAGGGAATTGTCTCCGTCAATGATCCCATAGCCACTGGATTGCACTAGTTGGCTAATAAACCATCCTTCCCGGCCATTAGAGGACAGCTTCTCCACCACCATTTTTTCGGTTGCTATGGCATGGGTCTGGCCAGAAAAGATCTCCGGGAAAGAAATGGTATACTCGACTTTAGTATCGCTGAGTTCATTGCGGCTTTCTATAGTTATCAGCCCTACCTGGGGACTCGAACATCCGGTAACCCAATAAGATTGACGGACATAAGGGCTTTGATCCGCCGCTTGGCGCAGCTGAGGCGACAAGGCAGCGTATTGCAGAGCTCCATTGCGGGTTTGCATGCCCCGGCCCCACAATTTTATGGCTTCATCGGAACTGTCAGGAATAAGTACGTTTTCTATCCGGGCAATTTCGGATTTGATTTGCTCTGGGTCGGGGGTTTGAATGGATAGTATATTGGCCGCTTCATTATAACTAACCCGAGCATTAAAAAGGTATTCCAGCCAGTCCATAGGCAGATAATAATGGCCCTGGTGGTTTTCAATACTGTGTGCCACGCTACTATGCTCATAAGTGCCGTCCGGGCTAGTAATAGTGATAGTAATGGAAGGGCTGGGAACGGGCAGGGTTAGCCCTTCTCTTTCCGGCCTAAACTGTTCCAGATTCAATACAAAATGCTGGTCGGGCAGCAGTTCAGGTAGCCCCATGCCTTTTACTTTATCCGGCAAGGGACATATTTGATCGTTAAGTTCTTCAATAGGAGACTTTAAGGCCCTGGCATAAGCGCTGAATTTCTCCATACTATAGAAATCCTGCGGAGTCGTGATAGTTACCGTGCGGGCAGCTTCGTCCCATTCTACCGAAGTGGCTCCCAACAATTCGGCTGACCAGCGCAAGGGTACCATTACCTGCCCATGGGTTACACTCATGTAGGGGGGAGCATTTACTATGGAACCGTTTACTTGCACCTGCAATAGATCACCTTTGGAAACTACCTTATGTATTTTACTGATCGTAATATCTTTTCTAATTTCCGCTTCCTTCATCTGCGCTTCAGTGAAGGGGATTTCCAAAACAGCATTGGGATTATTAGCAATATATTCAGCTACGATCCGGTCTCTATCTTGCATTTCATCATCCGAGCCAGAGGCGGCAGCATTGGCAAAACCGCCGGTACTCACAGTGATTAGCATCAATGCCAACACCAGCCCAGGCATTAAGCCTCTTTTCATAATATTTATCATTCCTTTCTCTGCAGCCAGTCATAGTATAGGATGGAGTATAACCGCGCAGACAGGTCGTCTGCCCCTGCAAAACGAACGATTTATATCGGTGGGGGTAGCTGACTCTGTCCGCCTGGCTTCATATATGTCCACATCTATTTAAAAAATCATCTAATAATGTTTACGGTTGGATATTGGTATTCTTACATGCTTTTTGGGTAAACCCTAACTGAATTTGAACCAGAATACTACCCCTTCATCATGGTTTTTAGCGCCATAGGAAAAGTGGTGTAATTCTAAAATGGTGCGGGCTATGGCCAAGCCCAAGCCGGTACCTTTGGAGTGACTACGGGACAGATCAGCTTTCTTAAAAGGAAGCCATATTTCGTTTAGGCGATCTTCCGCTATGTGGCTGCCGCTATTAAAGATTTCAAATAGACCGTCAAAGATTCTAATGCCAATCGACCCACCAGCCGTGGTATTTTCCAGGGCATTGACGAAAAAGTTGTCTATTACTCGCACTATCATGGCATGATCTGCCTTTATCACGGCCTCCCCTTCGATGTCAACCGTGATCGATCTTTCCTGGCAAATTGCCCGGTAGCGGTCAAGCACCTCATGGCAGGCTTCTGCCAGGGATAGCTCCTCCCGTTTCATTTGCAGGGAATCCGATTCTAATCTGGTCATCTCCAGCATGCCGCGGATGATCTTATCCATTCGGTCTACATTAGCCTGGATATGGGCGGCATAATGCTCCCGCTTCTCGGTGTGGATGTTTTCCTGTAAATTCTGGGCGTACCCAGAAATAATGCTCAAAGGGGTTTTTAAGTCATGGGCCAGGGCATTGGTCATTTCCTGACGCTGTTTTTCCAGTTCCTCTCTCTCGCGATAAGTTTTATAAGTTTGCCGGGCAAGGATAAAAGCCACCGCCAGAAATATGAGCAGACAGGAAATCCAGACAAACACCAATGTAGTGGAGCATCTCTCCCACATATTGATATCACGAGCTATCACGGTCCAAAAGTCACTCTTTTGTGTCTGGCCATCGATAACGTGAATTGTGTTCTGATAGGGCATAGTCAGGTAATAACGGAAGGTGGTCATAGCGATTCTTTGGCCGGGACGCTCCAGCTGTTGCATGATTTCGGTTTCTTTCAACTTCTCCTCATCGGTTACTAATTGCCGCAGCTCAGCCTGTTTTTCACTGCTACGATAACTTTGAGTTGCCCACCAGATGCCACTTCGCTGAACAAAGGGTAACCCTATATCACCATGGGAGAAGTAAGGTAGATCCCTGGTGTTTTTGTAGCCGGAAGTATAGACAATTTCATCGGTGTGGGCCCCGCCACCTGAACGCACACTTCCTTGTTCATCAAAAGTGTCGGCATACATGGGATTCACCGTTATTCTATCAGGTATAACCATTTCCCCATCCAGCCAAAAACCCTGCAAGTCAACTTCGTAATACCAGAGATCTCCGGCCTTTTTCGGCTGAAGATCAGCATGCAAATAGTTCTCCAGCTCGGAAATTTGCGCTTCACTAAACCACCTACGAGGATCTAAATATCCGTAATCTGCATCATCAAGTCGTTTTCCATCTACATACGCTGGAAAGCGGCATATCCAGTAATCATTGGTATTAAAAAGCAGTTGGTAATCGCCAGTGAAAACAGCCACCTCTGTCCCTAACATAGTAAAGTGATCTGTATATCTGATTAATTCCTTTTTAAGGGGAACTAGATCCATAACGTGATTATTAGCATCAATATGATTTTTCAGGACATCGGCGACTTGATTATTGACACCGTTAGCATAGGTTCTGAATTCCATTCCCGCCACCTTCTGCTCTTCTGATATAACGAAAATGCTAAAGCCCGTCATCAGCAACAGGTAGATAGCGAAAAACGCACTAAAGACACGCGTATAAATGAGGCGTTTGGTGATGTTTTTCTGCATTTATCTCTCCTCCAGTTTATAACCGATTTTAAACACGGTTTTAATTTGGGCGGCGCTATCACCTAAGGCCTTGCGCAGCTTTTTTATATGGTTATCCACCACCCGGTCATTACCATCGAAATCATATCCCCATAACCGGATGAGCAAATTCTCCCGGCTGACGGCTTTTCCCTGATTCTCCATCAGTATTTTTAGTAATCCAAATTCCAGGGGAGCTAAGATTACCTCGTCTTCATCAACATAAACGGTACAGCGATAGGGGTCCAATTTTATACAACCGGCGCTCATCACTTCATCTCTTACCATACCTTTGGCGCGTTTCAGTAAAGCCATCACTTTGGCATAAAGCTCGGCCAGCGAGAAGGGCTTGGCGATATAGTCGTCACAGCCGAGATGATACCCGTATAAACGGTCATTTTCCTGATGCCGGGCAGTAATGAATATTATCGGAACATCACTGGTTTTGCGCAGCTCACGGCAAATGGCAAACCCGTCCACCTCCGGCAGCATAACATCCAAAAGCACCAGATCATATTCCTGGTCCAGGCATTTTGCCAATCCCTCATCCCCGGTCTCCGCAGAATCTATATCAATAGTCCCGTCACTTTTCTCTGAAAAGTAATCGGTTATGATCTCTCTTATTTCCGCATCATCTTCCACCAAAAGCAGTCTGAAAACCATTTCTTCACCTCCAGTTATAGATTACCAAAGGGTTGTATCCTTTTTGTGTCCTTCTAGATTCAAGGGCAAATTTATACTGCAGGCTAAGCCATACCTGAATCAGGCAGAAAAATAATAAGCTCGCAATTACTTGCGGGCGTATTCCACTTCATTAATACTGTGACAAGGTGAATTGACTCCTACCCTGAAACTGAAGCGCATATTTATTGAGCAGAAATACAAACACCTGATTGATAAGCTATATGAAGAATAATAATGGGTGTTTTTTTACGACCGTATGATAGCCGGATTTCATCAAAAAAGGCCGATTCTTTTGCAAAAACATCGGCCTTTATTTATCAGACTTCCATTATAATGGGCAAGATCATGGGTCTTCGTCCCGTTTTTTCATATAAGTGTTTTCCCAAACGATCGCGGACTTGGGCCTTTATAACTGCCCACTCGGTTATCCTACGTTGTCCGCAGCTATCCAAAGCTTCTTTTACCCGTTCTTTGGCATCATCAATCAGTTCTTCAGATTCGCGAACATAAACGAACCCCCGGGTAACTATGTCTGGACCTGCCAGAACTTCTCCAGTTTCTTTTTGGATAGTAACCACCACGATCATAATGCCGTCCTGGGATAACTGTTTACGGTCCCGCAGAACAATCTTTCCCACATCGCCTACACCCAGTCCATCCACCAGCACTTTACCAGCGGTAACCTTGCCAACAATACTAGCTTTTTTGTGGTCTACTTCAATAATCTGCCCATTCTCGGCCACAAAGATCCTGGAACGGGGTATACCAAGACTTTCCGCTAAACGGGCATGCTGCATCAGATGCCGGTATTCACCATGGACCGGGATAAAGAATTTGGGACGAACTAAATTGAGTAATATTTTTAATTCTTCTTGAGCGGCATGTCCGGAAACATGTACGCCCATACCTTTTTCATATATTACTTCTGCTCCCTGACGGAACAGCAAATCAACTGTTCTGGCTACCAACTTCTCATTACCGGGTATGGGGGTAGCCGAGATAATTACGGTATCATCTGGTTCTATTCCCACCCAGCGATGATCAGCTGTGGCCATCCTAGTTAACGCCGACATAGGCTCGCCCTGAGAACCTGTAGTAACGATTACCAGTTGATTGGGGGAATACTTACTTATATCTTCCTGTTCTATCAAAATGCCCTCAGGTATTTTCATATAGCCTAATTCGGTAGATATTTTAACATTGTTAACCATGCTCCGGCCTATCACACATACTTTGCGCCCGTAGTTATGAGCAGTGTTAATGACTTGCTGAATTCGGTGCACATTGGAAGCAAATGTGGTAACAATGATGCGTCCATCACACTTACCGAACAGTTCATCAAAAGTGTTTCCCACCACTTTTTCGGACATAGTAAAGCCTGGCTTGTCCGCATTGGTGCTGTCACCTAGGAATACCAAGACTCCTTTTTCTCCCAGCTCAGCTAACTTGCGGAAGTCTACCACCTGTCCATCAACAGGAGTTTGATCCAGCTTAATATCACCGGTATGCAAGATAATGCCCATAGGCGTGTGGATGGCAATGCCCATGGCATCAGGAATACTATGGCTCACCCGGATAAACTCTATTTCGAGCTCGTCAATCCTGATTAAATCCCGCGGTTTGACTTCATTTAGGCACTCACTATCCAGATTATGCTCTTTTAGTTTGCTTTCCACGATACCAAGAGTAAGCCGGCTTCCGTAAACGGGAATCTGAAGTTCTTTTAATACATAAGGCAAAGCTCCCACATGGTCTTCATGTCCGTGGGTAAGTAAAATTGCCTTTACTTTATCTCTATTTTCCACGAGATAAGTAATATCAGGGATTACCACGTCTATCCCCAATAGTTCTTCTTCGGGAAACATCAGTCCGGTGTCAATAACAAGAATAGTATCTTGATAACGAACTGCGAGCATATTTTTGCCGATTTCCCCCATACCGCCCAGAGGAATAATCTGAATACACTCATTATCAGACATCGTTTCACCTCCTCACTATTCAGTTTTTTACTCCGTCCGAACCAATCGCTAGTGTTTATTATAGCCCATAGCTAAGGGCCTTACAACTAACAACCTGTACAACTGGAACCAAAACAAAAAAAAGATCCTGCTGTCAATGTCAGAATGAGATCATTGACAGAGGGACCCTCTTATTGTTTAATAATATACTTTTAGAGCAGACCGGTGGATATTAACATATTTCCTATAAATTCATGCTCCTGCTGGCTCGCTCTGGTCAGAGGCAGTCGTAATCCGCCCACCTCCAGGCCTAATATATTCATGGCTTCCTTTAGAGGAACAGGATTGGTAGTGATGAACAATCCCTTGAATATCGGGAACAAGGCTAAATGAATCCTAGTCGCTTCCCTGGTATCACCATTATTAAAGGCGGTAATCATACGTTGGATATCCTTTCCTACCAAATGGGAAGCTACGCTTACAACTCCGTATGCTCCTAAGGCCATCATCGGCAATGTAAGGGAATCATCACCTGAGTATACTTTCATTCCCTCCGGTAATAAATAAGCTAATTGGGAAACCTGATTCATATCACCGCTGGATTCCTTTAGAGCAACAATGTTGTCAATTTGCGCTAATCTGGCCATGGTCTCCGGCAGAATATTGCTACTGGTTCTGCTGGGAATATTATAAACCATAGCCGGAATATTTATCGCCTCAGCTATAGCCCTAAAATGCTGGTAGAGTCCCTCTTGGCTGGGTTTATTATAGTAGGGCCCAACTAGCAGAACGCCATCAACACCCAATTTTTCAGCCTCACGACTCAGTTCAATGGAATGCTGAGTATTGTTGCTGCCGGTTCCTGCCCACACCGATACTCGACTTCCAACCTGTTCTTTGACGGTTGCAAATAGACGCAGTTTCTCTTCATCACTTAATACTGGAGATTCTCCGGTTGTTCCTGCTACCACAATGCCCTCAGTACCGTTCTTCGCTAGATACTCAGCCACCTCGGCAGCCTTGGCATAGTTTACCTGAAGTTTATCATCAAAGGGTGTTATCATAGCCGTTATCAGCCGGGGCATTTCCAATTTGATCACCACCATATTAAGAATTTCCTAATTGGAATTTATCATGCAGTGCCTGCACCGCTCTTTCCATATGCTCTCTTTTAACCAAGCACCAGATATTCGTATATGAATCACCTGATTGCAGAATAGGTATATTATTATCGGTCAATGCCTCCACTACCCGGGCCATTACACCAGGTATTCCAGTCATGGCTGCTCCTACAACTGCTACTTTGGCACATCGCAATTCTATATCCGGGTTAAGGCCTATGTTTTTCAGAGTGCTAATAGCCTGGGCTGAATCATCAGTTGGCACAGTAAACATGATTAATTCAGGTTGCACGCTTATAAAATCTATACTGATACCCTTCTGAGCCAGGGTTTGGAATACTTTTAATTCTATACCTTTCTTGTCTTGCAGATTGCCTGTATCTATTTTAATTTGAGCTATGTTGGATGTATAGGTTATACCGGCTATTAAACGATCTCTGATGATGCGAACCGAGTCCTGCAGTCCATGAGTTTGATGAGTTATCAGAGTACCTGGAGAGTCAGAGAATGTTGATCTAACCCGCAAGGGTATGCCACTTTGCATGGCTATCTCCACTGCTCGGGGGTGTATCACTTTGGCACCATCTCTGGCCAACTGACAGATCTCATTATAAGTAATAGCATCCAATAATCTGGCATTATCAACTATTCGTGGATCAGCGGTCATAATTCCTTCTACATCAGTAAAAATCTCTACAACTTCAGCTTGCAGGGCTACTCCTAAGGCGCTGGCAGTAGTATCACTACCTCCCCGTCCTAGTGTAGTCCACTCCCCGTTTTCAGATCTGCCCTGAAATCCAGCTACAACCGGCACTAGGCCTTCCTGTAAACACGTTACTATATTCTTAGGGTTTACGTATTGAATATGAGCATTGTTAAAATGACCATCAGTCACTATGCCTGCCTGCTCACCCGTGAAAAACCGTGCGGGAATACCTCTGGCGTTTAACTGAGCCACCAAAACCACTCCGGAAATAATCTCCCCGCAAGACATAATAATATCCATTTCCCTTGGATCGGTTTGGGGATTTACTTCTTTTACCATTTGAATCAACGTATCAGTGGCATAGGGTTCCTGTTGGCGCCCCATAGCTGAAACAACTATAACCACCTTACTTCCCGATTCAAGGGTTTTATGGACAATACCGCAGACTTTATCCCGCTGCTCCTGGTTAGCTAAAGAAGTACCGCCATATTTTTGCACGGTTATTCTCAATTAAGCAACACCATCCTAGAAATAATTGTTTTCCACAACCATTTCCGCAATTTGAACAGTATTGGTAGCTGCTCCTTTACGGATTTGATCGGCTGCTACCCATAGGGCAATTCCGTTATCACAGCTTAAATCTTTACGTATTCGTCCCACAAATACTTCGTCTTTATGAGCAGTGTATAAAGGCATGGGGTAAACATTATTGGCCGGATCATCTTCAACCACTATCCCCGGGGCATTGCTAAGGATATCTCTAACCTGCTGTGGTGTTAAAGGAGATTCGGTTTCCAAATTAATGGACTCACTATGACTACGAAATACTGGAACCCTTACTGCCGTAGCAGCTACTTTTAAGTCGGGATGATGCAATATCTTTCTGGTCTCCCAAACCATCTTCATTTCTTCCCGGGTATAATCATCATCAACAAAGCTGTCAATATGTGGAATTAGATTAAAGGCGATGGAATGTTGGAAAACCTGGGGCACAGCCTTCTCTTCGTTTAAGAATGCCCGGCTATGACTTGCCAATTCTTCCAACCCGGCTATACCCGCGCCTGAAACTGCTTGATAAGTAGATACCACCACCCTGGTTAAATTGGCAGCTTTATGAATGGGATTGATAGCTACTACCATAATTATCGTGGAACAGTTGGGATTAGCAATAATTCCTTTATGCCATGCTATATCTTGGGGGTTCACTTCTGGTACAACTAGAGGCACATCATCAAGCAGACGGAAAGCGTTACTATTGTCTATAACTGTACAATTGCATTCCACTGCCTGGGTTGCTAACTGCTGGCTCACTTCAGTACCGGCTGCAAATAGTGCCACATCGGCGTTCTTAAACTGCTGGCGGCTGGGCGCCCTTACCGTAATAGTGTCTCCTTTATACTGTATTAAAGTCCCCTCTTCCCGGGGATCAGCCAAGCAAATTAGTTCACGTATGGGAAAATCTCTTTCTTCAAGAATCTTAAGCATTTCCTGTCCGACCGCTCCAGTTGCTCCAACAATAGCTAAACGTATGCCACTAGACACATTTACAAACCTCCTGCCAAAACATCTAAGGTTCATTGTAGCACAGCAGGTTTATCTTGCTCAAGAAATCATATGGGTCCCAACAAGAGCGGCTGAATCTGCTTGCCCTGTAGAGCACTAATAACCGTTTCAGTAATAAGGTTCATGCTAGCCACCAGAGAATTGGCTTTTTCCGTAGGGTTATCCTGGCGAAAGGGAACAAAATATATATTTTTCATATTTAATAACATACCGATGTTGCGAGCATTGATACCCAAACCATCATTGCTGGATACAGCAATTACTACTGGTCTCTGATTACGCAGCTGCGCTTTTATTGCCATGAGAGCTGGGGTATCTGCTATCCCGTTGGCTAGCTTGGCTATGGTATTACCAGTAGCCGGAGCTACCACTACTATATCCAGCAGTTTCTGAGGTCCTATAGGTTCAGCTCCCACAATAGTGTTAACTATTTCATGATTGGTTAGTTCTGTAATAGTCTTTTTTAAGTCTTCGGCTTGATAAAACCGGTTATCGGTAAAATTCATCGTGTATGACAGAATTGGCATTATTTCTGCTCCTTCATCAATCAGGCGCTTTATCTCAGGAATAACACCGTCGATGGTGCAGTGTGATCCAGTCAAAACAAATCCTATTTTTACTCCCCGTAGTCGCGTTTCTTTTAACTCTATCATCACTTACACCTCCCTAGAAACTATTAATGGGCTTTTCTCCAACTTAGATAGTTCAGAAATAATCAGCCGGGGGATAACATCAGCTAGAATCCTGCCTGCAAAAACCGGGGCAACCTTGCCCGGTAGTCCAGGAGCCAAAATGGCTTTTATACCTAGGGCATTAGCAGCTTCAAAATCGGTACCACCTGGTTGAGTAGCTAGGTCTATAATAAGTAATTCTGGATTGGCATACTTTAGTATGGATCGGTCGAGTATTAACTGCGGGACGGTATTATAAATAACATCAGTATTATTGACAATATCCCGTAGTTGACTGTAACCAGCCCGGACACACCCCATTTCATAAGCTCGGGCTAGCTGTCCGGGATTGCGAGCTACAACGGTTACCTC
>Ga0116181_1001348_pt1 | contig 21233 bp, 18 predicted proteins | sample AD_UKC075_MetaG_FD_89752 | JGI IMG/M metagenome (GOLD analysis project Ga0116181, IMG submission 89752) | Active sludge microbial communities of municipal wastewater-treating anaerobic digesters from USA - AD_UKC075_MetaG | ecosystem: Engineered > Bioreactor > Anaerobic > Digestate | place: USA...
CGACTGCTGGGGGTGGGTCACGCAGGAGCAGTTCCGCGGAAAGGTGGAGTCTGGCTGGGTGACGACGACGCTGCCGCCCGGGGAGCCGGTGTCGGCTGACCTATCCCTACGAGCGGCCCGCTGCCAGCTGTCAGGTCCCGGGCGACGTGTCGGACGGTGCGCCTTCGTCACGGACGGCTGCGCGACGCCCACGAACGGTGAAGGCGAGGGCCGCGACGGGCAGCAGGAGTGACATGGCTGCGGCGTTCAGGCCCGGGAAGCCCAGCCACGCCAGCAGCAGACCAGCCGCGCCGGCACCGAAGGCCGCCCCGAGCTGGGTGACAGAGTCGACCGCGCCCTGCACCGGACGCCGCCACTCGGGTGCCGCCGACGCGTTGAGCAGTGCAGATCCGGCGACCATCACGAAGCTCCAGCCCAGACCGAGCAGGAACAGCCCCAGCATCACGACGTGGACCGACCCTGCCCCCGCGATCCCGCAGACCAGTGCGGCGAGGTTGATCGCCCACCCGAGCAGCATCGTCTGTCTGGTGCCCCAGCGGTCGGAGAGCCAGCCCGGCAGGGGCGAGAAGCCGAACATGCCGAGCGTGTGCAGACTGATGGTGAAGCCGACGAGCGTCAGCGAGTGACCGTGGTTGACCAGGTGGACGGGGGTCAACGACATGACGGTGACCATGATCGTCTGGTTCACCGCGAGCCCGACGAAGGCGTAGCGCGTCAGGGGGTTCGCCCCCACGTATGGCAGCACGTCCCGGATCCGTCGCCGAGCGCCCGGACCAGCCAGGTCCTCGTGCTCCTGGGCCAGGGTCAATGGGTCGGGTCGCAGGCCGATGAACACCGTCGCGGCGGCCACGAACAAGCCGACCGAGCCGATCAGGTACGCCCCGGAGATGGGGGAGAGTCCCAGCAAGGTCCCCAGCGCTGCGCCCGGGCCAGCCAGGTTTGGGCCGACGACCGATCCGACAGCGCTGGCCCAGACGATCAACGCCAGCGATCTGGCTCGCCGCCATGGCAGCTCAAGGTCGGTGGCTGCGAACCGGGACTGCATCGTGGCGGCCTGTCCGGATCCGAAGACCAGCAACCCGACGAGCAGCAGCGGCAGGCTCAGCATCGCGACGGCCACGATCTGGATCACTGCGCCGACAAGCGCCGACGCCCATCCCAGGGAGAGGGCGGCCCGTCGCCCTGACCGCATCGCGAGCCCGATCATCAAGGGCGCGGCCAGTCCGGCGGAGAGGGCCGAGACTGTACGAGAGATGCCAGCGAGACTCTCCGTACCCGTCACCTCATAGGCGATGATCGACCCCATCGACGCCCCGGCTCCCATGCCCAGGCTGCCAGCAACCTGGGCGACGATCAGCGCGGTGCGAGCCCGACGTTGGGCGCCGACGATGGCGGGCGCCTCCTGCCACATGGTCGTCGGGGTCACCCGCAGTATCCTGCCACGCGACGACCACGGGGTCAGGTCGAAGCCTGGTCCTTCTGGACCTGGGCAACCAGGACTGCGGCCACCATCGCGGTGATCGAGCCCACGACCGCGATCCCGACCAGCATCAGCGCGACCGCGACGATTCTTCCCTCGGCGGTGACCGGGAAGCGATCTCCGTACCCGACAGTAGTGACCGTTGTGGATGCCCACCAGAGCGCGTCACCGAAAGTGGTGAGGTTGGCATTCGGATCGTGACGCTCGGCGTCCAGCATGGCCACGGCCCCCAGGAAGACTGCCATGAGGGCGGTGCCACCGACGTAAGTGCCGACCCTCCCCGCAAGGGACGACGAGGCAGATCGGTTGAGGATCCTTGCGAGCGCGAGCAACCGCAGCAGCCGAAGGGGTCGGAGCATCGGAATCGCGATCAAGGCAACGTCGTACCAGTGTTTCTGCGCGTATCGCCACCGCTGATCGGCGAGCCACAGACGAATCGCGAAGTCCACGGCGAAAGCCGCCCACACCGTCCACGAGAGTGCATCCAGAACGGTCAGGAGGTTGGCGTCGATCCGCGGATCGAGCACAGGCCAGGCGTATGCGACGAGGAATCCGACCGCGAGGAGAAGCAGCGGCACCTCAGCTCGGCGCTCCCACTTCTCGACCCTGGTCACGAGTGAAGCCCCTCGGGCTCGCCAAGGCTCGGTGCCTTCCCGAAGGAAGTGACCGCAACCCAGGACGCCATCTCCGACGCGGTTTCCAACTCAGCCAACGACAGCGGGATCGCGCTGGAGGCCGTTCCGCAGGCGGGGTAGACGGTCTCGAAGCGGCGCAACGACTCGTCGAGGTGGACGGCAACGTCAGGTTCGATCCCGAAGGGACAGACGCCGCCGACCGCGTGGCCGACCAGCTGCTCTACGTCGGCAGCCGGGATCATGCGTGCCTTCGTCCTGAACGTGGCCTTGAACGCCGCGTTGTCGATCCGGGCATCGCCGGCGGCCACCACCAGCACAGGCGACCCATCGATGAGAAACGACATGGTCTTCGCGATGTGCGCCGGTTCCGTACCGAGCGCGGCCGCCGCCTCAGCGACGGTGGCGCTCGACTGCTCGGTGACGATGATCCGGTCGGCAAGACCATAGCGTTCGAGGTGCGTACGGGCGCGGTCGAGGCTCATGCTGGTGGAGTCTGTCGCCACGGATCGGCGTGAGCAACATCCGGTCTTGCGGCTCTAAGGTTGTCCTCGTACGCGACGACCAGGGGGAACCCATGACGCACAAGGCCGACCGCCACGACCGGATCCGGGTGCAGGGGGCGCGGGAGAACAACCTCAAGGACATCTCGATCGACATCCCGAAGCGCCGCCTCACGGTCTTTACCGGCGTCTCCGGTTCGGGCAAGAGCTCCCTCGTCTTCGACACCATCGCCGCGGAGTCGCAGAGGATGATCAACGAGACGTACAGCGCGTTCGTCCAGGGCTTCATGCCGAGCCAGTCGCGGCCCGACGTCGACGTGCTCGACGGGCTGACCACCGCGATCCTGGTCGACCAGCAGCGAATGGGCTCCGACCCGCGCTCGACCGTCGGCACCGCGACCGACGTCAACGCGATGCTGCGCATCCTGTTCAGCCGGCTCGGCGACCCCCACATTGGCTCGTCGCAGGCGTTCTCGTTCAACATCGCCTCGGCGTCGGGCGCGGGCGCGGTCACGATTCAGAAGGGTGGCGAGACCGTCAAGGAGCGGCGCGAGTTCTCGGTCACCGGCGGCATGTGTCCGCGCTGCGAGGGCCGCGGTGACGTGACTGACTTCGACCTGACCCAGCTGTACGACGACTCGAAGTCGCTGCGCGAGGGCGCGCTGACGATCCCTGGCTACTCGATGGACGGCTGGTACGGCCGGATCTTCCTCAACTCCGGCTTCTTCGACCCCGACAAGCCGATCCGCGACTTCACGAAGAAGGAGCTGCACGACCTGCTCCGCAAGGAGCCGACGAAGATCAAGGTCGAGGGAATCAACATCACGTACGAGGGCCTGATCCCCAAGATCCAGAAGTCGTACCTGTCGAAGGACCGCGAGGCGATGCAGCCCCACATCGGCGCCTTCGTCGACCGCGCGGTCGTGTTCACGGTCTGCCCCGACTGTGACGGCACGCGTCTCAACGAGGGTGCGCGCTCCTCGAAGATCAACGGCTTGTCGATCGCCGACGTCTGCCGCATGCAGATCAGCGACGTGGCCGAGTGGGTGCGCGGGCTTGAAGACGCCTCGGTGGCGCCCTTGCTCGAGCGGCTGCGCGACACGTTGGACTCATTCGTACGGATCGGGCTCGGCTACCTCTCCCTCGAGCGTCCTGCCGGGTCGCTGTCGGGAGGTGAGGCGCAGCGGACGAAGATGATCCGGCACCTCGGCTCCTCGCTGACCGACGTGACCTACGTGTTCGACGAGCCCACCATCGGGCTGCACCCACATGACATCCAGAACATGAACGAGCTGCTCCTCCAGCTGCGCGACAAGGGCAACACGGTTCTGGTCGTCGAGCACAAGCCCGAGACGATCGCGATCGCCGACCACGTCGTCGACCTCGGCCCAGGTGCCGGTACGGCTGGTGGACAGATCTGCTTCCAGGGCTCCCTCGATGGTCTCCGTACGTCGGACACCCTGACCGGCCGGCACCTCGACGACCGGGCAAAGGTCAAGGCCTCCGTACGGAAGAAGACGGGCGCCCTGGCGATCCGCGGCGCGAGCCGGAACAACCTGCAGAACGTGGATGTCGACGTGCCGCTCGGTGTGCTCGTGGTGGTGACGGGCGTCGCCGGCTCGGGGAAGAGTTCGCTGCTGCACGGCTCGATGCCGACAGATGCGGGCGTGGTCTCGGTCGACCAGATGCCGATCAAGGGATCACGGCGGAGCAACCCCGCGACGTACACCGGGCTGCTCGAGCCGATCCGCAAGGCGTTCGCGAAGGCGACCGGAGCCAAGCCTGCCCTGTTCAGCGCCAACTCCGAGGGTGCCTGCCCGACCTGCAACGGGGCGGGCGTGACGTACATGGACCTCGCCATGATGGCCGGCGTCGCCTCGGTCTGTGAGGAGTGTGAGGGCAAGCGGTTCCAGGCGTCGGTGCTGGAGTTGAGGTTCGGCGGCAAGAACATCAGCGAGGTGCTGGAGATGCCGGTCGTCGAAGCCGAGCAGTTCTTCGGTGCTGGCGAGGCAAGGACGCCTGCCGCGCACGCCATCCTGACGAGGTTGGCCGACGTCGGACTCGGCTACCTCAGCCTGGGCCAGCCGCTGACCACCCTCTCGGGCGGCGAGCGGCAGCGGCTGAAGCTTGCCATGCACATGGGCGACAAGGGCGGGATCTACATTCTCGACGAGCCCACTACGGGCCTCCACTTGGCCGATGTGGAGCAGCTGCTCGCACTGCTCGACCGGCTGGTCGACTCGGGCAAGTCGGTGATCGTGATCGAGCATCACCAGGCCGTGATGGCGCACGCCGACTGGATCATCGACCTAGGGCCGGGCGCGGGCCACGATGGGGGCCGGATCGTCTACGAAGGCACCCCAGCGGACCTGGTCAGGACCAAGCCGACCCTCACAGGCCAGCACCTCGCGGCGTACGTTGCGGCCTGACCCTGGTGCTGAGGGGTGACACGGCTCGTCGTGGGCCAGATCCGCTTCTCGATGGCGGCTGGCATCGATTGAAACGATCAATCGATCGTCGAGAAGCGACTTCGGCCCATCAGCCGACCGTTATCGACGCGCCGATGCGCCGAGGTGGCCTCGGCCGAACCAACTCTCACTCAGTGACGGGGCCTCCTGCAAGGAGGCAAGCCCGGTCGCCTGGTCATTGGGTGGGGCGGAAAGTTCCGTCGCAATCGCGGAATACCCGTACTGAGAGCAGGGTTGAGTGTATGTGACTCAATCTCCGGATTGAGCCTGCTAGGCTCAACCTCGGTCGTGAGATCCAAGACATGACAACCAGATCACTGGAGGAACACACATGGCTCGTGCAGTAGGCATCGACCTCGGCACCACCAACTCCGTCGTCGCCGTCCTTGAGGGTGGCGAGCCGACGGTCATCCCGAACGCCGAAGGCGCCCGTACCACCCCGTCGGTCGTTGCGTTCACCAAGAGCGGCGAGATCCTCGTGGGCGAGCCCGCGAAGCGCCAGGCCGTGACCAACGTCGACCGTACGGTGCGGTCGGTGAAGCGTCACATGGGCACCACCTGGGACATCAACATCGATGACAAGAAGTACAACGCACAGCAGATCTCTGCCTTCATCCTGCAGAAGCTCAAGCGCGACGCGGAGGCTTACCTGGGCGAGTCGGTGACCAACGCGGTCATCACCGTGCCGGCCTACTTCTCCGACGCGGAGCGTCAGGCGACCAAGGAGGCTGGCGAGATCGCGGGCCTGAGCGTCGACCGGATCATCAACGAGCCGACCGCTGCCGCGCTGGCGTACGGGCTCGACAAGGGCGGTGAGGAGCAGACCGTGCTGGTCTTCGACCTCGGTGGTGGCACCTTCGACGTGTCCCTGCTGGAGATCTCCGACGGCGTCTTCGAGGTCAAGGCCACCAAGGGCGACAACCGCCTCGGTGGCGACGACTGGGACCAGCGGATCGTTGACCACCTGGTCAAGGAGTTCAAGAACGCCCACGGCGTCGACCTGTCCAAGGACAAGATGGCCCGCCAGCGCCTCCAGGAGGCCGCCGAGCGCGCCAAGATCGAGCTGTCCAGCGCCCAGGAGACCCACATCAACCTGCCATACATCACGGCCAGCGCTGAGGGCCCCCTGCACATGGACACCAAGCTCACCCGGGCTGAGTTCCAGCGCATGACCCAAGACCTGCTCGACCGCTGCCGCGCGCCGTTCAACGCGGTTATCTCCGACGCCAAGACCTCGGTCGACAAGATCGACCAGGTGATCCTCGTCGGTGGCTCGACCCGCATGCCGGCGGTCGCGGAGCTCGTCAAGCAGCTCTCCGGCAAGGACCCGCACAAGGGTGTCAACCCCGATGAGGTCGTCGCGCTGGGCGCTTCGCTCCAGGCTGGCGTGCTCAAGGGTGAGGTCAAGGACGTGCTCCTGCTCGACGTCACCCCGCTGTCACTCGGCATCGAGACCAAGGGTGGCGTGATGACGAAGATCATCGAGCGCAACACCACCATCCCGGTACGTCGCTCCGAGGTCTTCACCACGGCCGAGGACAACCAGCCCTCGGTGATGATCCAGGTCTACCAGGGCGAGCGTGACTTCGCCCGCGACAACAAGTCGCTCGGCAACTTCGAACTGACCGGCCTGATGCCGGCTCCTCGGGGCATGCCGCAGGTCGAGGTCGCCTTCGACATCGACGCCAACGGCATCGTCCACGTGCATGCCAAGGACCTCGCGACCGGCAAGGAGCAGTCGATGACGGTCACCGGCGGGTCGGCCCTGGCCAAGGAGGACATCGACCGGATGGTGCGCGACGCGGAGCAGTACGCCGAGGACGACCGTAAGCGCCGCGAGGCCGTCGAGATGCGCAACGACGCTGATGGTCTGGCGTTCCGTACGGAGAAGCTGCTCGCCGAGCACGCCGAGACGCTGACCGACGACCAGACCGGCCCGGTGAAGGAGGCCCTGCACACCCTGCAGGAGGCTCTGAAGCGGACCGACAATGACGACGAGGTGAAGGCCGCCGTGGCTGACCTCAACGAGAAGGTCTCCGCGATCGGCCAGGCCGTCTACGCCGCCGCACAGGCTCAGCAGCAGGCTGCCGCCGGCGCTCCGGCTGACGATGCGTCGCAGTCCGGTGGGGACGACGACGTCGTCGACGCCGAGATCATCGACGACGACCCCAAGAAGTAGTCCACAGCAAGTCCAGAAGTAGCACCGAGCGGCTGGGCGCCCGTCCATTGCGGGCGGGCGCCCCGTTGTCTCCCACGATCGTTAGGGTGGGCTCGCAGGCCACCCGGAGGAGAAGCATGACCGACCAGTACGTTCCTGATGGCGAGGCCGTCGGCGAAGGCGTGGAGTACTCCACCTCCGGCGTCGAGGAGGCCGCATCGCAGCCGGACGTCCAGGCACTGCTCGCCGAGCGGACCGCTGACCTGCAGCGGCTCCAGGCTGAGTACATCAACTACAAGCGGCGCGTCGACCGCGACCGCGACCAGGCCCGCGTACGGGGCGTCGAGGCAGTCGTCCTCGACCTGATCCCGGTGCTCGACAGCATCCAGGCCGCCCAGGCACATGAGCCACTGACCGAGGGCGAGCGGCTGATCGCCGAGCAGCTCCAGCGCGTGGCCACCAAGTACGGCCTCGTCTCGTTCGGCGCCGTCGGCGACCCGTTCGACCCCCGATTGCACGACGCCCTGATGAACGTGCACGCCGACGGCTACAGCGTCGAGACGTGCTCGCAGGTCTTCCAGCTCGGCTACAAGCTGGGCGACCGGGTGATCCGGCCGGCCAAGGTCGCCGTGACCGACCCGACCGAATCCCCCGATGCGGTCCCTGACGATGCGTCGTCGTTGACCGATCCGACCCGCTGAGCGCTGAGAGGAGGCGTCGATGAGCCAGAAGGACTGGATGGAGAAGGACTACTACAAGATCCTCGGAGTCTCGAAGAACGCGACGCCCGACGAGATCAAGAAGGCGTTCCGCAAGCTCGCCCGGGAGAACCATCCCGACCAGCACCCCGGTGATGCCGGTGCCGAGAAGCGGTTCAAGGAGTACTCCGAGGCCAACTCGGTGCTCTCCGACCCTGCACAGCGCAAGGAGTACGACGACACCCGCAGCATGTTCGGTGGTGGCGGCTTCCGCTTCCCCGGCGGTGGCGGACGTCCCGGCGCGCCGAACCAGGGCGTCAACATCGACGACCTGTTCCGTGGGGCGGGCGGCGAGGGTGGCCTTGGCGACATCTTCGGCGGACTGTTCGGTGGCGGCCAGCAGGCTGGTGCGACCCGACGCCAGTCCAGCCGTGGCGCGCGCCGAGGCGGAGACGTCGAGGGCGAGGTCACGATCCCGTTCTCGGAGGCGATCAGCGGCGCGACCGTCGGCGTCTCGATGCGTTCAGAGGCCGCGTGCAAGGCCTGTCACGGTACGGGCGCGAAGGCTGGCACCAGCCCCAAGGTCTGTCCGACCTGCCAGGGTTCCGGTACGGAGACCGTCCAGCAGGGTGGGTTCACCTACAGTGAGACCTGTCCCGACTGCCGCGGTCGCGGCCTCGTGATCGAGGACCCGTGCCCCGCGTGTGGCGGTACGGGCCACAGCACCGAGACCAAGACGATGCAGGTGCGGATCCCGGCTGGCGTCACCGACGGCCAGAAGATCCGCGTCAAGGGCAAGGGCGGCGCCGGTGAAAACGGTGGTGCGCCAGGCGATCTGTACGTCGTCGTCCACGTCGCCCCACATCCCGTCTTCGGGCGCTCGGGCGACAACCTGACCGTCACCGTTCCGGTCACGTTCCCCGAGGCCGCGCTGGGTGCCGAGATCGAGGTACCCACTCTCGGTGGGTCGCCCGTCCGCGTCCGGATCCCGGCTGGCACGCCGAACGGCCGTACGCTCCGAGTGCGCGGCCGGGGCGTTGACAAGGGCGCCAAGAAGGGCGACCTGCTGGTGACCGTCGACGTGCAGGTGCCCGCCGAGCTCAGCCCGGAGGCGACCGAAGCGCTGAAGGCGTACGCGGCACTCGCACCCGGCGGCAACCCCCGCGCCACTCTGCTGGCCGGTGTCTGACATGGGCAGCGCTGTCGACCTGATGGACCGGGACGCTGCCCTGTTCCCGATCTCGACCGCCGCGCAGCTGGCTGGGATGCACCCGCAGACCCTCCGCACGTACGACCGGCTCGGCCTCGTGGTCCCCACCAGGACCCGCGGCCGAGGCCGGCGCTACTCGCTGCGCGACATCTCCCGGCTCCGGCTCGTGCAGTACCTCAGCCAGGACGAGGGCATCAACCTCAACGGGGTGCTCCGGATCCTCGAGCTCGAGACCCAGCTCGACGCGATGAGGCACAAGGTTGACGAGCTGGCCGATGAGGTACGGGCGCTGCGCGCGGCCCCGCCGAACGACCGGATCTTCACCGCGGCTTCCGACGGGGTGCACCTCGGCTCGGCCCGCCGCCCGCAGCAGCGGTCTCAGCGAGCCATCACGCGCTAACCCGTACGGCGTCCGTTCGTCGGGCCGACAATGCAATGGTCCGGGTCCGCCTAGGGTGGGTCCATGGCCAGACGAGATCCTGATCCCAGGTTGAACGACACCCCCTTCAAGACCACTGAGTTCCACGGCATGCCGTACGTGCAGGTCGGCGCCTCAGGGCTACGCGCTTCCCGCGTCGGCGTGGGCACCTTCAAGTTCGGCTACCCCGACTCGGGCGACGGTTCGCGCTCCGACGAAGCCACGTCCCTGGCGATCCTGGACGCTTGCTGGGAGGCGGGCGCCACGTTCTGGGACACGGCCAACCGCTACAACGGTGGCTCGGGAAACTCTGAGCGGATCATCGGCACTTGGCTGGAGAACAATCCCGACAAGCGCCGCGACATCGTGGTGGCGACCAAGACGTACAACGGGATGAACGGCATCACCCCCAACCACGGCGGCCTGTCGCGGCTGCAGATCATCGAGTCGGTGAAGGCGTCGCTGGAGCGGCTTGGGCTCGAGTGGTTCGACATGCTGTGGTTCCACAGGTACGACGACGAGATCCCCGTCGAGGAGAGCCTCGAGACTGTCGAAGACCTCGTCGAGCGGGGTCTCGTGCACTATCTCGGTGTCTCGAACTACACCGTGCCACAGCTGGAGCAGTACCTGGATGTGGCCGGTCGGCTGTCTCGGCGGGCGCGGCCGATCGCCGTACAGAACAAGTTCGACGTGCTGCACGGGGAGTCCCTGCCTGGGGTGCTCGAGTTCTGCGCCGCTGAGGGGCTGGGCTTCACGCCATGGGCACCGCTGGCCAAGGGGCTGTTGACGGACCGCTATCTGGAGCCGAAGCAGATCGGCGCCGGCGACCGGCTGCACGACGAGGGTGACGAGGTCAGCGACGCCGACCTTGCCAAGGTACGGCGGCTCGCGGAGCTCGCGCGCGAGTGGGGGACGACCACGTCGGTGCTGGCCCTCGCGTACACCACCACGCTGGCTGGCATGGGGCCGCAGATCCCCAGCTCCAGCACTCCCGAGCAGGCGGTCCTCAACGCTTCTGCTGGCAAGCTCGATCTCAACGCCGAGCAGCGCGCTGAGCTTGACGCGCTCTTCGCCTGACGGGTCGGGGCGGAACCACCGTGAGCTTCGTGCGCGATCGCGTCCTCGTCCTGGTGACGGTCGCGTTCTGCGTGGTTGCTCTGGTGGGGATCATCGCGGCGGCTGGTGGCTTCCAGCCCTCGATCGGCGGCACGGCTCGGGATGTTGCGGTGGGGGAGCCGATGACAGGCAGCCGGTTCGTCGTCACGGTGCTGAGCGCTGAGCTCAGCGACACCCATGACTCTGGCGCCAAGCGCAGCAAGCCGGTGGTGCTCGTCCGGTTCGAACTGACGAACGTCTCCAAGGTGAGCAACAGCTACGGCCCGGTCGACAAGGCGCTCGAGTTCCATCTGCCCAATGGTGAGGTCACCACCGACTGGCTGATGAAGGGCACCCACGGGCGCGAGGCGCAGTACGACCCGGAGTTGCCCGCCGGCGGAGTGGCGCAGATCGACGTCGACGGGCAGCTGTGGAGCGGTGACCAGGAAGTCATCGTGGTCGTCCGTGACGAGCTGCCGAGCGACGGACTGCTCGCGAGCTCGGGTTGGAAGACCGGCCGCCCGCTAGGCCGCGTCGCCGTGACCTGCGTCGATGCGAGGCAGCGTTGACCCTCCAACGAGGACCAGTAGACGTCCAGCAGCTGCACCACGGCGTCGCCCGGCAACCCACCGTGACCCGCGCATGGTCGAACCGATCCGTGATGGCGCTCGTGCTGTGCGTCCTGCTCGCCGGGGTGCTGACGCTGGTGACGCCCGAGCCTGACCCGTTCGGGGTCCGGTACTACGAGCCGGGTCGCGACGGCTGGGCCCGCGCCCCTGAACTGGCGGTGAAGGTGGAGTCCGTCGCACTGACCCAGCAGGTCAACCGGACGGCTGGCAAGTTCGAGATGGACCCCATCACCACCGATGCAGTGTTCGTCGTGGTCGATCTCAGCGTGGCAGTCCGGGGCCGGGTGTCCACACTCGACCGGGTGTCGCTGGTCAGTGCCGACGGTCGCACCTACCTGCAGCGGCGTGAAGGCGGCATGGGGCAGCTCCCGATGACCGACCCAGGCTTCACCAGCCATGGCACGGCGGTCTTCGAGGTGCCGCGTGACCGCGTGGCAGGAGCCAGCCTGGTCGTCGGACCTGACTCGCGCGGCTTTGTGGTGGTGTTCCGGGGCGCGCCCCGGGTGCCGGATGTGACCCGCGGTGCTGTCGAGCGTGACTCGTACGCCCCTGCCGCGCCATCGACGGAGGTGACGCGATGACGCGCCGGTCATACGTCGCCTTCGCTCTGGCGCTCGCCTTCGCCCTGGCGGTGGCGATCGGTGTCGGAGCCGTTCACCTGATCCGGTTGAACCCGCCGCCTGCGGGCACCCTGAGCCCCGGTGACTCAGTGACCGTGGGCAAGGTCGACCTGGCGTACGGGTCGTGGACCACGACCGAGACGATCAAGGGGCCGAAGAAGGATCTCCCTGCCAGGGACGGGGCCGTGTGGGTGATCGTGACCAGCCAGGTGGGTCTGCACGACGACGCGGTGATCCGGGAGGCAGCGTGCGAGGCGACCCTCGTCTCACGCGGGGAGCGCTGGCGCGCCACCCGTGAACCGCTCAGCGCCCTCGACCTGAAGAATGTCACCACCGACTGCAACCGCACCCAGGAGGGCAAGGCCGCGACCCCGGGCTGGCGGGGCGAGGTGACGTTCTACTTCCACGTGCCAGCTGACCGGGTCGACAACGCCATCGTGGTCGTGGACTTCTACGCCACCGGCGACGAAGTGGTCATCGACCGCTGAACACCGGCCGCCTGATCCCGCCGCGTGCCGAGGCACGCAGAGCCGCATCAAAGGCAGCTCCGTACACGGCGACGAGCAGCAGCTGTGACAGCAGGCCGGTGACCAGGTCCAGCAACGGCACGTAGGCCAGGGTCTGGTCGATCGGACGCGGCCCGATCCACCACACGCTGCCCACGCGGAACACGCCCGTCGCGAGGTTCACCAGCGCGACCGCCACCACATAGGCGCCGATGAACTGGCCTCCTGAGGCCCAGATCAGTCGCAGCGCGCGGAGGACGGGCACGTACTTCTCCCGCAGTTCTCCGGTGACGAACAGCCCCAGCCTGGTGGCGGGGGAGTCGTTCAGGTGGCTGGCGACCGACTCGAGCCTCGTACCGGTGAGCAGGTCGCGACCCTCGAAGTCGCGCCAGCCGAAGACGGCGGCGGTGAGCGCCAGCCAGAACAAGGGGTACAGCACCGAGTCGGCCACGGCGCCGGGCAGCACATCGAGGAACGTCCCGACGAGCTCCGGCAGGTCGAGGTAGGGCAGCGAGGGCAGCAGGTCCAGCAGTGACCGTCGCAGCTCGGCGCCCCAGCGCCAGAGCATCCGCCCCTCGAGCCAGTCCATCAGCTGGCTGGTGAGCTGGTTGATCACGACGAAGAGCGCCAGTACGGACGCACCGTCGGCCACCAGCTCCACCCCGGCGGGCAGGTTCCCGGGCTTACGTCGGTCGATGGCACCCGCGATCCGCTTGACCACCCACGCGACCACGGCCACGCCCAGCCAGAACCTGAACTGGCTCAGATTGATCGAGTACGAACGGGCATCCAGGCCATGCAGGGCGAGGTTCGCGGTCAGCAGCTTGGCGACCTGGTCCTCAGCGAGGCCCCAAGCCGAGTACACCGCGATCACCGGCCCCAGCACCGATAGCAGGATGTCGGTCCGGTCTCCGATCGGCGTGACGGTTCCTGGTACGGCCGTCTCCGGCCCACCGCGCCCGACCTCGGAGAGCCCCGGCTGGAGCGAGTGGATCATCATCACCAGGCAGCCCACCCAGGCGACGACGCCGATGATGAACAGACTGGTACTCAGCACCAGCCAGCGCTCACCGCCGAGGACTGTCGAGACCTGCGACATCAAGGTGTTGACGCCCCAGCCGAGGCAGTACCAGGCGGCGAGCTTCGGCCAGAACCGGGCCAACAGACGCGCGGCATCACGCAGCAGCGCGACGAGGGCGTTGAGGGTCGTCATCGAGGCATCGCCCTACGACGAGGTGGGCAGCCCATCGCTGGAGACGTCGGGATCGACCGCGTACGAACGGCCGGGGTTGTAGTCGGCCGGCATGACCTCGTCATCGGGCAGTGCCGTCGTGTCGACCTCCACCTCGTCACCCTGGCCGACCGCGTCGGAGGGTGCGTCGGTCAGGACATCCGGGAAGTCCCCGTACGGCGTGTTGGTCATCTCGACCTCTCTGGCTGGTGCTTCCCCGAACCGTATACCGGAACCCGGTCCCGGACGGGTCGTTACTCCTTGACCATCACCGGATGCCAGCCATCGGGGCCGGCAATCTTCTGCGCGGTGCCGGGACCCCAGGTCTTCTTGTAGTACGGCAGCGGCCGCGAGTCGGCGTCGATGATCGGGTCGACGATGCGCCATTCCTCGGCAATCGTGTCCTCACGGGCGAACCGATGGCGCAGGCCCATGATGGCGTCCTCGAGCAGGCGCTCGTACGCCTCTCGGCGGTAGCCGAGCGCCGAGGCGAAGTCAACGTTGAGCTCGACCTCCTTGGTCACCATCTCTGGCCCGGGCACCTTCGCCTGCATGTGGAAGGTGACGCCGTCGGAGTGGCCGAGCCGGAAGTGCAGCCGGTTCGACGCAGGGTTGCCAGCGCCCTCCCCGCCGAACAGCAGACGCGGCGGCTGGTGCAACTCGATGACAGCCTCGGTGGCCGCGCCCGGCATGTGCTTGCCGGCGCGGAGGTGGAACGGCACGCCGGCCCAACGCCAAGAGTCGATCCACATCGTGGTGGCGACGAAGGTCTCCGTGCTGGATTCGGGCTTGACGCCGTCCTCGTCGAGGTAGCCGACGTACTGGCCCAGCACCGTGGTGGCGGGGTCGAGGGGGAGGCACTGGCGCAGCACCCGTACCTCCTCGTCGCGGTAGGAGTCGGCGTCGTCGGAGATCGGGGGCTCCATGGCCAGCAGTGCGACGGTCTGCAGCACGTGGTTCTGCAGCACGTCCCGTACGGTGCCGACCTGGTCGAAGAAGCCCGCGCGCCCCTCCGTACCAAAACCTTCCGCGAGAGTGACCTGGACCGACTTCACGTAGCGGCGGTTCCACACCGGCTCGAGCATCGTGTTGGCGAACCGGAACGCCAACAGTCCCTCGACCGACTCCTTGCCGAGGTAGTGGTCGATGCGGAAGATGTCCTTCTGCTGGAAGGCAGCCGACAGCACGTTGTTGAGCTCAGTGGCGGTGGCGAGGTCACGGCCGAACGGCTTCTCCACGACGACCCTGCTGCGCTCAGCCAGGCCGCTGCCACGGAGCCCGTCGATGACGCGCGGGAAGATCGACGGCGGGATGGCCAGGTAGATCACCGGCAAGGTGCACTCGGTGAGCTTGTCAGCGAGCTGGCCGTGGGTGCCGGAGTCGCCGTAGTCGCCACTGACGTAGTCGAGCCGCTCCACCATCCGGCCGAGCACCTCATCGTCGACGTTCTTCACCATCTCGCGCACGGCCTCGGCTGCGTAATCGCGCAGCTTCGGCACGTCCCACTCGGAGCGCGCCACGCCGATCACCGGCACGTCGATCTCGTGGTGGGCGAACAGGTTGTAGATGGCCGGGAAGAGCTTCTTGCGGGCCAGGTCGCCGGTGGCGCCGAACAGAACCAGCGCGTCGGACTTGCGGTGCATCGTCTCTCCCTCGATCAGCGTCGGCCTCACACCCTAGTGACGCGGCCCGACGGTTGGGCGGTGTCTCCCTCGGTGAGAACCGGCCAAGGCGGATGACTCTATCGGGACGGAAAGCGCTTGCCAAGAGGATGGGCTGGTTGGATGTGGCTCGTGGAGGATCTGGAAGCGGTCGCCGATGAGCTGTACGGGCTGGACCCGGAACTCTTCATCCCTGCGCGGACCGCTGCCGTGGCCGCGGCGAAGGCGGCTGGCGAGAAGGCCCTTGCCAAGCAGGTTTCGGCGCTGCGCAGACCGACCCGGTCGGCGTGGCTGGTGAACCTGTTGTCACGCAACTATGGCGCCGATCTCGACGCGTTGCCTGCGCTGGCGGCGCGGCTTGCGGAGGCGACGGCCGCCGTGGATGTCGCCGCCCTCCGGGCGGCGGGTGCGGAGCGGACGACCCTGGTCTCGCGGCTCACAAAGGTGGCGGTGGACCAGGGACGTCAAGCGGGCTACGACGGCGGGGAGAGCGCCCGCGCCGAGGTGTCGACCACGCTCCAGGCTGCCCTGGCTGACCCCCAGGTGCTGGATGCCGTGATGCGAGGGCGGGTCGAGAAGGCGCAGGTGTACGCAGGGTTCGGCTTCCCGATGCTGATGGCGTCCGTTCCCGAGCCGGCGGAGGGCTCGACCGTCCCCGTCCCCGACTCCGCCCAGGCCGCTTCCTCTGTGCCTGGAGACGGAGGAGTGACCCCTGCACCGGCCGAGAAGCCGTCACTGGATCGACTGCGTGCCCAGGCCGATGTGGAGCGGCTCATGGAAGCCGCGGCCGAGGCAGCGGAGCACCGTACGAGGGCAGAGGAAGCAGCGGAGGTGGCGTTCGCAACGTTGGACCGCGCGTCGCAGGAGGTGGCTGACCTTCGTGCCGATCTGGCGGCCGCCGAAGCGACCGAGCTCGCTGCGCGGGACGCCGCTCGTGCGGCATCAGACGAGATGCATGACGCCCGAACCGCTGTGCAACAGGCCGACGTCGCCCTCGACCGGGCGCGGCGTGCCCTCGAAGCGCTGCCCTGAATCACCTGGACGCCCTAGATCTACTGCATGTCCGCATCCCGGCAGGCCCGCAGGGCGGCGAGGGTGGCATCGTCGCCAGACGTCGCTGGCTCCACACCACGACCCCACAGCCAGCGCTCCAGCTCTTCGGCCGTGCCGGTGACCTGGCGGATGGCGCACCGTCGTCGATCAGAACCGCGGAAGGCTCGTCGTAGGACGTCCCTGGCCCACTCCACGTCAGCGACCCGGCTGGACGTGCCGGGAGTGCACGAGATCAGTCGCGACGAGCTCCACGACACCTTCGGTCGGCGTGCGGCGGGATGAACGTCGCGCCCCACCCGCACACGGGTCTGCAGACGGTCAGCTGGCTGTTCGATGGTGAGATCGAGCACCGCGACTCGTCCGGGATCGAGACGCTGGTTCGGCCGGGCGAGGTCAACCTGATGACCTCGGGCTACGGGATCGCCCACTCCGAGGTGTCGACCGAGCGCACTGTCTACCTCCATGGGGTACAGCTCTGGGTCGTCCTGCCGGAGGCTGACCAGAACCTGTCCCGCGAGTTCCAGCACCATCGACCCGACGTTGTCGATCACGACGGCGTCACGGTCCGGGTGCTGATCGGGACGTTCGCCGGGGTCTCGTCGACTATCCAGACCCGCACTCGACTGCTCGGCGCCGAGGTGGTTCTGGCTGCGGGCGCGACCTGGGAGGGTCCGGTCGACCCGACGTTCGAGTACGGGGTCCTGGTGGACACTGGACACGTCGAGGTTGACGGACTGTTGATCGACAAGCACTGGATGGGCATTCGCGATGCGGGGATCGGGTCGCTTCGGCTCCGCAACCCGAGCGACGAGCCGGTGCGACTGATGCTGCTGGGCGGGGAACCGTTCGACGAGTCGATCGTGATGTGGTGGAACTTCATCGGGCGTAGCCATGAGGACATCGAACGCTTCCGCCGGGAGTGGGTCGCCGATGCGGACCGCTTCGGTCAGGTACGGGGCTGGCGCGACTCCGACCGGATCATGCCGCCGCCTCTGCCCGCTGGCCGGCTGACGTCGAGGACCCGGATGGGTCGCGGCTGACGACCTCGCGCGCACCAACGGGCGATGAAGGACGGGCCAGATCAGCTCAGTCGGGAGGTGCGTCGTCCTTCGAGCCACCTCGAGAGCTCCCAACTGAAGCGGCTCTGGCCAGGCAGCCACAGGTGGAAGTTCCACCCCGAAGTCTTCGATCGGACATGGAATAGCCAGTCTCCCGATAAGGTTGAGCGAGGTGGACTCAACTTTCCCTAACCTCAGGAGATACACACCAGATGGCACCCATGGACACCTCCAAGCTCACCGCCATGAGCCGCGACGCCGTCACCGCGGCGCTTCGGTCGGCGCTGACACATGGCAACCCCACCGCGGAGCCCGTACACCTGCTTCAGGCTCTGCTGATGATCCCCAACAACACTGTCGGCGCCTTGCTGACGGCCGTTGGCGCTGAGCCACGCATCGTCGAGGCCGCGGCCAAGGGCGCCATCACGAAGCTGCCCTCAGCGCAAGGGTCGTCGGTCGCCCAGCCGAACCTCTCCGGCTCGTTCGCACGCGTCGTCGCCGACGCCGAGACCCGCGCGCAGCAGATGGGCGATACCTTCGTCGCCTCCGAGCACCTGCTGATCGCGCTGGCGAGCGTGCCGTCCGAGGCGAAGAAGATCCTCAACGACCTCGGTGCCACAGCAGAGCGGTTGACCGAAGAGTTCAACAACGCCCGCGGCGACAAGCGGGTCACCTCAGCCGAGGCTGAGGGTGGCGAGTCGGCGCTCGACAAGTACTCGGTCGACCTCACCCAGAAGGCGCGGGAGGGTCGCCTCGACCCGGTGATCGGGCGTGACTCCGAGATCCGTCGGGTCGTCCAGGTGCTTGCGCGTCGTACGAAGAACAACCCCGTCCTGATCGGCGAACCGGGCGTCGGCAAGACCGCTGTCGTCGATGGGCTCGCCCAGCGGATCGTGGCTGGCGACGTACCGGACTCCCTCAAGGGCCGCCGCCTCGTCTCCCTCGACCTCGCGTCGATGGTGGCCGGGGCCAAGTTTCGCGGTGAGTTCGAGGAGCGGCTGAAGGCTGTCCTCAACGAGATCCGTGAGGCTGAGGGCCAGATCATCACGTTCATCGACGAGATCCACACCATGGTGGGCGCTGGCGCGACCGGCGACTCGGCCATGGACGCCGGCAACATGCTCAAGCCGATGCTGTCGCGCGGCGAGCTGCGCCTGATCGGTGCGACGACGCTCGACGAGTACCGCGAGCGGATCGAGAAGGACCCCGCCCTGGAGCGCCGCTTCCAGCAGGTCTACGTGGGCGAGCCGACGGTGGAGGACACCATCGCGATCCTGCGTGGTCTCCGGGAGCGCTACGAGGCCCACCACAAGGTACGGATCACCGACGGCGCGCTGGTCGCCGCGGCAACCCTCTCGAACCGCTACATCACCTCGCGCCAACTGCCGGACAAGGCCATCGACCTGGTCGACGAGGCCGCGTCCCGGCTGCGCATGGAGATCGACTCCTCACCCGAGGAGATCGACAAGCTCCGCCGTTCGGTCGACCGGATGACCATGCAGCAGTTCGCCCTCGAGAAGGAAGACGACCCCGCCTCGGTCGAGCGACTGGCCAGGTTGAAGGCCGAGCTGGCCGACGCACAGGAGGAGCTGCGTGCCCTCGAGGCTCGCTGGGAGTCGGAGAAGGCCGGCCTGAACAAGGTTGGCGACCTGAAGGGTGAGATCGACCGGCTCCGCGTCGAGGCCGACAAGGCTCAGCGCGAGGGCGACCTGACCAAGGCGTCCGAGATCCTGTACGGCCAGATCCCCAGCCTCGAGGCCCAGATGGACCAGGCCGAGGCCGATGACCAGGCCGACCTGATGGTCTCCGAGGAGGTCGGGGCACCCGACATCGCAGAGGTCGTCTCAGCCTGGACCGGGATCCCGGTCGGCAAGATGCTGCAGGGCGAGTCGGAGAAGCTCCTCGAGATGGAGGACCGGATCGGCGAGCGGCTGATCGGGCAGCGCGATGCGGTCAAGGCTGTCGCCGACGCTGTCCGGCGTGCCCGGGCCGGGATCTCCGATCCCAACCGGCCGACCGGTTCGTTCCTGTTCCTCGGCCCGACCGGCGTCGGCAAGACGGAGTTGGCCAAGTCCCTCGCGGGGTTCCTCTTCGACGACGACAACGCCATGGTCCGCATCGACATGAGCGAGTACTCGGAGAAGTTCGCCGTCTCGCGACTCGTCGGTGCCCCTCCCGGCTACGTCGGCTACGAGGAAGGTGGTCAACTGACCGAGGCTGTCCGGCGCCGTCCGTACAGTGTCGTCCTGCTCGACGAGGTGGAGAAGGCGCACCCGGAGGTCTTCAACATCCTGCTGCAGGTACTCGATGACGGTCGGCTCACTGACGGCCAGGGTCGTACGGTCGACTTCCGCAACACGATCCTGATCCTTACCTCGAACCTGGGCTCGCAGTTCCTGGCCGACCCGACGATGAACCCGGAGCTGAAGCGGGACGCCGTCATGGGCGTCGTCCGGCAGGCATTCAAGCCTGAGTTCCTGAACCGGCTCGACAACATCGTCATGTTCGACCCGCTCAGCCGAGAGGATCTGGCACGGATCGTCTCGATCAACATCGCCAGGCTCAACAAGCGGCTCGCCGATCGTCGGATCGCCGTCGAGGTCAGCGACGCCGGGCTTGCCTGGCTCGCCGACAAGGGCTTCGATCCTGTGTACGGCGCTCGTCCTCTGAAGCGGCTGATCCAGACCTCGATCGAGGACCAGCTCGCCGTACGGGTGCTCTCCGGCGAGGTCATGGACGGCGACACCGTACGGTTCGACGTGAACGAGTCCGGCGACGGGCTCAGGGTCGCCTGAGCTCTGCTGAGCAAACGACGGCGGTGGGTTCCCGATGCGGACCCACCGCCGTTGTCATGTCCGACGCTCAGCCGGCGATGTCGAACTGCCGGAGCTTCTTACGGTCGGCCTTGGAGCCGGATTCCTGAAGAGCCAGCAACTGGGCGTAGATCCCGCCCGACGTGGCGAGCTCGTCGGGTGGACCGATCTCGTCGATGCGCCCGCCCTTCAGCGTGACGATCCGGTCGACCGACGCGATCGTCGACAGTCGGTGGGCCACGATCAGCGACGTACGGTCGGCCATCAGCTCGTCGAGACCGGCCTGGACGAGCCGTTCGGACCTCGTGTCGAGCGAGGAGGTTGCCTCGTCGAGCACCAGGACGGGCGGGTCGGCGAGGATGGCCCGCGCTATGGCGATGCGTTGCTTCTGACCACCGGACAGCTTGACGCCGCGCTCACCGATCTGTGTCTCATACCCGTCCTTCAGCCCCGTGATGAAGCCGTGCGCCTGCGCCCTCGTCGCTGCCGCCTCGACCTCGGCGTCCGTGGCGTCGGGTCGGCCGTACGTGATGTTCTCCCGGATCGTGCCGCTGAACAGGGAGGCCTCCTGGAAGACCACCCCGACCTGTGACCGGATGGCCGCGACATCGCCCGTACCAACATCGTGCCCCGACAGCCGCACTGTGCCCGACTGTGGGCGGTACAGGCGCAGCAGGAGCGAGACGATCGTCGTCTTCCCGCCGCCAGACTCTCCGACGAAGGCGACCCGTTCCCCTGGTGCGATCTCGAAGCTGACGCTGTCGAGCACGGGCTGGCCGGGGTCGTACGAGAAGTCGACGGCGTCGAACTCGACGGCAGGCGTGCCCGGCTGGCGAACAAGGGTGACAGCGCGACCTCTGGACTCGGGCAGTGTCTCGGTCTCGCTCGGCTCGTCCAACACGCTGAAGTAGTCGCGACTGCCGGCGATGGCGCGCTGGGCAGTGTCGACGAGGTAGCTCATGCCGGTCACCGGCTGCTTGGTCATGGCCACGAGCTGGAG
>Ga0116181_1001350_pt1 | contig 21219 bp, 19 predicted proteins | sample AD_UKC075_MetaG_FD_89752 | JGI IMG/M metagenome (GOLD analysis project Ga0116181, IMG submission 89752) | Active sludge microbial communities of municipal wastewater-treating anaerobic digesters from USA - AD_UKC075_MetaG | ecosystem: Engineered > Bioreactor > Anaerobic > Digestate | place: USA...
GTTAACGAATATGCCGACCAATTCAGGCGTACTTCAAAATACGATTGAACCAGGTAACTATGCAGCAGTTGCACCATGGATTGGGCAAATCAGATTCCATCCTGAAAATATTTATTATTACGTAGAAAACCCGGTGTATTATACCCAGAACGGTCAACAGGTAACTCCATTTATCAGTTCTCCTTCAGGAGGTGTACCATCATCTTTTGCTTTAGTTGACGACACTTTCAAAATGCCGTCAGTTTGGAGATCAAGCTTTGGGGTTGACTTCAGAATCCCACAAAGTCCAATTACTTTGACTACAGACATTTTATATACTAAAGATGTGAACGCTGTTTTCCAATACGGAGCAAACAGAAAGGAATCTACCCAGAAAATGACAGGTGTTGATAGAGTATATTATCCAAATGCTGCGTCTTACCAATACAACACTGCGATTGGAGCAAACAATGCAACAGTTCTTACCAACACCGATACGAAAGGACATGCATTTTCTGCAACTTTCGGAGCGTCTCTAAGACCTTGGAACGGACTTTCAGGATCAGTATTCTACACCTATTCGGATGCGAAAGAGGTTTCTGCAAATGCAGGATCTAGCGCAACTTCAGCGTGGGGTGGTTCACCAACCGTTGATTCGCCAAACCAACAATTCTTAAGCATTTCTGATTATGCTATTCCACACAGAGTTGTTGCAAACTTGACCTATGAACTTAAAAAAACAGGAACTACTTTAGGTGTTTATTACAACGGTGCACATCAAGGAAGATATTCATATTACTATTCAAATGACGTGAATGGTGACGGAATTGCGAATGACTTGATGTACATTCCAAACGATGTAAACAACATGAAGTTTGTTGACATCACAACAGGAAGCGGAACAAGTACTACTGTTGTTTTCACAGCTCAGCAGCAAAGAGATGCTTTCAATAAGTTTATTGCAGACAATGGTTTAGAAAAATACAGAGGACAAATTCTTCCACGTAATGAATTCTTGCTTCCTTGGTTGAACCGTTTCGATGTAAGATTAGCACAGAACTTATTCTCGGACATGGTTTCAAAAGGCGATAAAGTTCAAATTACACTTGATGTGGTAAACTTTGGTAACTTGCTCAATTCAAGTTGGGGAGTTCGTGACTATTCTGTAAGTTCTTACGGAGCTGCAATTCTTTCAAGAGCAGGAGCGCTTTCTCCAGATCCATCTTTCACGATGCTTCGTGATGGTGCAGAGTTAATTAAAGCACCTTACAGGCCAGGAAGTTCTACAGCTACAACCTGGAGCGCGATGCTTGGTTTCAAATACTCTTTCTAAAAGAAGGAAATTTATAAACTCTCAAAATCCCGACCTTTCGTCGGGATTTTTTTATCTTTGCAGTTAATCATAAAAAAAATAAAAATGGATTTTAGTTTAATGCTCAATGCACACCGTGGTTTTGCTTATTTAATTTTGCTTTCTTCCGCAATATTTATTATTGCCTTACTCATGACGATGTTCGGATATTCAGGAAGAATTACCAAATTATTGAGAAAATCTACATTGTTCACGATGATATTTTTTCACACTCAGGCACTGATTGGTTTGATAATGTTGTTTTTCTTTTCTCCCGGATTTAAAGCGGCAAAAGAAGCAGGAACATTAATGAAAGATGCTGTTTCAAGAAATACTTACGTGGAACATCCAACCGCAATGGTTATCGCAGCAGTTTTGTTGACTATTTTAAATAAAAAATTCAAAACCAATGACAAAATCCAAATGTCTTGGGTAATTCTGGCGGTAATCGCATTGGCTTTAATGTTGTGGGCGTTTCAGTGGCACAGGCTTTTTGGCGGTGCTGCATAATCAATTATCATTTATCAATCATCAATTATAATGAAAATCGCAGTTGTTGGCGCAACCGGAATGGTGGGCCAAATTATGTTGAAAGTTTTAGAGGAAAGAAACTTCCCCGTTTCAGAACTTATTCCTGTAGCCTCCGAAAAATCTGTCGGTAAAAAAGTAATATTTAAAGGAAATGAATTCGAAATTGTATCGATGCAAACCGCAATTGATATGAAACCTGAAATCGCACTTTTTTCAGCAGGTGGCGACACTTCAAAAGAATTTGCTCCAAAATTCGCAGAAGCAGGTACAACAGTTATCGACAATTCGTCCGCATGGAGAATGGAACCCGACAAGAGATTGGTCGTTCCGGAAATCAACGCAAATATTTTAACAAGGGAAGATAAAATCATTGCCAACCCAAACTGTTCAACAATTCAGTTGGTGATGGTTCTTCATCCTTTAAATCAAAAATATGATTTGAAAAGAGTGATCGTTTCCACTTATCAATCGGTTACCGGAACGGGTAAAAATGCAGTGGATCAACTGAATGCCGAAATCATTGGAAATGATGAAGTGGCAAAAGTGTATCCTTACGAAATTTTCAAAAATGCACTTCCGCAATGCGATGTTTTCGCCGATGATGATTATACGAAAGAGGAAATAAAACTGATGAAAGAACCGAAGAAAATTTTAGGTGATGATACCTTTAATTTAACGGCAACTGCAGTTCGAGTTCCTGTTCAAGGCGGCCATTCCGAAAGTGTGAACATTGAATTTGAAAACGAATTCGATTTGGATGAAGTAAGAAAGATTCTGTCGCAAACTCCTGGAGTTGTGGTAATGGATGACGTGAAAAACAAAATCTATCCGATGCCGCTTTATTCCGAAGGAAAAGACGAAGTTTTCGTGGGAAGAATCCGAAGAGATTTATCACAGCCAAAAACTTTAAATATGTGGATTGTCGCAGATAATCTCCGAAAAGGTGCCGCGACTAATGCGGTACAAATTGCCGAATATCTCGTTACAAATAATCTAGTTTAAGATCATCCCGCAAATTGCGGGTTTTTTTATGATTAGATTCATCAAACATTTTTACTAAAAATACTGAAACTTCAATGTCCGAAACTCAAAATACCTCCAAAACCAATTTTGCCTTTCAAAGAAATGTGGCAATCGTGGGAATCCTACTTTTTGTCGGAAAATTAATTGCGTGGCATTTGACCAATTCCGATGCCGTTTTTTCCGATGCAATGGAAAGCATTGTGAACATTATCGCCGCTTTCATGGGACTGTATTCGCTTTATCTTGCCGCGAAACCAAAAGATCTGGATCATCCTTACGGACACGGAAAAGTAGAATTTGTGACTTCCGGAATTGAAGGTGCGCTGATTATTTTTGCCGGGGTCATCATCATTGTGCAATCCGTAGATTCTTTGCTTCACGGGAATGTTCCAAAAAAACTCGATTGGGGAATTTTGATTGTGGCTTTAACGGGGGCAATCAATTATCTGATGGGGCACATTTCTATTAAAAAAGGAATTAAGGAAAACTCGCTCGTTCTTCAAAGCTCAGGCAAACATCTTCAAAGCGACACGTTTACCACTTTGGGCGTTGTCATCAGTTTGGTTTTGATTTATTTCACTAAAATTTATTGGATTGACGCTGCTGTTGCTCTGATTTTTGGTGGTTACATCATGTTTGTCGGTTATAAAATCATCCGAAAAGCTTTAAGTGGAATTATGGATGAGGCAGATTTAGAGATGCTTTCACGCCTCGCAAAATTTCTAAACGAGAACAGAAAACCGGAGTGGATCGACATTCACAACATGCGCATTCAACAACATGGAAGTGGGCTTCACATTGACGCACACTTAACTTTACCATGGTATTTTGAGCTTCGAAAAGCGCACGAGGAAATGGAAAAAGCCTATAAGTTGATTGGCGAAAATACTGATCGAAGCGTAGAATTCAACTTCCATTTGGATGACTGCAAAACTTTTTCGTGCGAGATTTGCCAACTTTCGGAGTGTCCGGTTCGCCAAAAACCTTTCGTTAAAAAAATTGAATGGAACGAGAAGAATATTTCACAAGTGCAGAAGCATTCCTTAGAAGCTACTTCTGCAAAGAATTAATATGTTTTCGGTAATAAAACATCGGAATAATCAACAACAAAATCAGGGGCTGAATCACAAATCTTCTCATATAGAAAGAGAACAGGTAACCAATTTCAAATTTGGTGTGAATACAGTAAAGATAAATCGGGAAAGTGATCACAAAAACGATCACCATTAAAATCACCGCCTGAAAAGTCCACCGTTTGTTCTTAAAGATAAAATGCACGACTAAAGCTGAAAAAAACAAGTTCAATAGAAATCTGAAAAGATGATGGAGAATCAATTTACCCCATTCAAAATGCGGAAAATCTGCATTTTTGTTGGCTTCATGAAAATAGTTGAGAAACGGATCGTAAAAAATTTTGTCTTCTACCATTCGGACTCCGATTAACCCTAAAATTCCTAGAATTACAAGTAACCAGTTAAGAATTTTCATGTTCCGGTGCTTTTAGTGCAAAATACTTAATCCAAACCAGCCACAGCAAAACGACGCTTCCATAGATGATTGCAGGAAAAAAATAATCGTGAAATATTTTCCCGTATTCAGGATGTACTCTCAATATAATATTTAATCCCGCAATTCGCAGGACATTCATGATGTGAAGGAACAAAATTCCTGCTCCAGCAAAAACAAAAGTCTTGAAACCTTTATAAAAGGCAAAAACGAACGCCAGAAATAAAATTATCACTGAAATAGCGTTGCAACCTTCAACCATCCGGGAAACATATTCTCCATTGACAAGGAAAAAGGTGGTTTCGTCTTGCGGTTTTCCTTCAACAAGTTTGGTAGCGAAGCCCAGATTTCTTTGGCAAAATGCGGTTTGTTCAGCAACCCATTCTGAAATCGGATCCAGACCTGCATTCTTGAATTTGTTCAGATAAAACTGATAACCTACTAGCAAAACCAAATAAATGATAATGAACCGCAATAAAATTTTCAGAACCGGCTTGAAATCGTTGAACATGCTGCAAATATAATGTTTTAAAAAATTCTATTTTCCCTATATTTGTAAAAGAATGACCATGGAAAAAGCCCAACTTTTTTTTGAAGATTTTTTACATAAAACAGCCGATGAATTCTTTGCCTTACCACAAAGCGGTTCTTCAAGAAAGAATTATGTTGGTAGAAGTTCAGATAAAAAATACATCATTACTTTTAATGAAAATCTCGCAGAAAACGAAAGTTTCTTCTATTTTTCAAACATTTTTTCTGAGTTAAATTTAAATACGCCGCAGATTTTTAAGATTTCTGATGATCGAACATTGTATGTTCAGGAATATTTGGGTGGAAATACTTTATCGGAAATCATCGAAAAGGAAGGACTTTCCGATCGAACTGAACTTTTAGTGAAGCAGGTTTTGGAGAACCTTTACGAACTGCAAAACAAAACAGAAAATAAAATCGACTGGTCAAAATCTTTCGAATACGAAGCTTATGATGAATTCCCGATAACGAGCGACCTTTTTTATTTTAAAAGTTTTATGGTGGATGTTTTGGAAATCCCTTACCACAAAGGAAATTTGCTGAAAGAGTTCAAAACACTCACGCAAATATTAGAGCATCTTGAACCGAAGGGTTTGATGATTCGCGATTTTCAGGCGAGAAATATCATGGTGAATGAAAATGATGAGGTATTTTCTATCGATTATCAATCCGCGATGAACGGACCTTTGATGTATGATGTGGTTTCATTTCTGTTTCAGGCGAAAGCAAATTTCCCAAGCGGTTTTAAAGACGATATGTTGGAATACTATTACTCTTTGTGGAAAGATGAAGTGAAAATCTCTCAACTAAAGAGTTCGGTAAAGCCTATTCAGCTCATTCGTTTTATGCAGGTTTTGGGAGCTTATGGTTTTCGGGGACTAATTCAGAGAAAACCGCATTTCATTTCAAGTATTGATCAGGGAATTGAAAACCTCTATAATTTTTCAGAGTCTTGGGAAGAAATGAAACATTTCCCTGAACTCAAAAGAGTGATTAAAGAACTGAAATCGGATGTAATGAAAACTAAAATTAATTCTTTGATTATTAACCATTAAGGAAAATAACACATTTATTGAATGAAACCCTTAGTTCTCAACTTAAAAAATTCTGATTGATCAGAATAGCTTAATAATATGAAGGGGAAAATTCCTTAAAGTCTTAATTATCTTTATGGTTTAATGTATAGTTTTGAAAAAATGATATTATAGTATAAATATGAGTTTAACAGTAGAAATACACAGTTTTTCCTATAAAAAAGGAGGAATCCCAAAAGACGATTCCGGAAATGGCGGCGGATTTACTTTCGATTGCCGCGGAATTCTAAACCCAGGAAGAATCGATGAATACAAACAACAAACCGGTTGCGATATCGGTGTTCAAGAATATTTGGAAGAAAACACGGTAATGCCCAAATTTTTGGATCTGATAAAAAACCTTGTTTCCATCAACATTGATAATTATTTGGCGCGTGATTTCGAGCATCTGCAAATCAATTTCGGTTGTACGGGTGGTCAACACCGTTCTGTTTATTCAGCCGAAAAAATTGCGCAGTTTATCAGAGAAAAATATCCACAAGTTACCGTGAAATTAAATCACGACGAGCAACCACAACTTAATTATAAGTAATGAGTAATAAGCAATGAGTAATCAACTCAAAATATTGCTTATTACTCATTACTCATCACTTATATTTTATGAAGGCATTAATTTTTGCGGCAGGAAAAGGAACCCGGCTAAAACCATTTACCGATCATCATCCTAAAGCTTTGGCTTTGGTGAACGGAATTCCTTTATTGGAAAGGAACATCAAATATTTGCAGAGTTTCGGCATTAATGATTTCGTGATTAATGTGTTTCATTTTGGGGAGCAGATTGTGGAGTTTTTGAAGAAGAACGACAATTTCGGGGCAAAGATTGACATTTCTGATGAGCATGAAGAACTTCTGGAAACAGGAGGCGGCTTGATGTTTGCAAGAAGGTTTCTGGACTTCGGCGAGGATTTCCTGATTATGAATGCAGATATCTTGACCAATTTGGACCTCAATTATTTTGTAAAATATCATCAGGAAAAGAAAGATTTTGCTACTTTAGCAGTATCCGACAGAAAAAGCTCGAGAAAATTGCTGTTCAATCCGGAAATGATTTTGAAAGGTTGGCTGAATGTACAAACTGGCGAACAGCGACTTGCAGAATTCAACAAAGGATTTAAACCATTGGCTTTCAGTGGAATTCATTGTGTGAATCCCCAAATCTTTAATAAGATTAAAAGAACCGGAAAATTCTCCATCATGGAAGAATACCTCGATTTGATGAGCTTGGAACGAATTCACGGTTATGAACATTCTGCAGATTTGATTGATGTAGGCAAGCCCGAATCGATTGCAGAAGCCGAAAAAATTTTTAAGTAAATGGGAAAAATAAAACGCGGAAAAGGCACCACAAAAGCAGTCACCGGTGATTTACTAGAAATCGACCAAAAAGTTCAGCGTTCCTTTAAAGAAAAAACTTGGGACGAAACCATTACCAAAGACAGCTGGATGGTTTTCAAAATTATGGCGGAGTTTGTGGATGGGTATGAAAGATTGGCGAGAATTGGTCCATGTGTTTCTATCTTCGGTTCCGCAAGGTTGAAGGAGCAGGATAAATATTATCAAGTTGCTGTAGATATTGCGGAGAAAATTACTGAAATCGGTTTTGGCGTCATCACAGGAGGCGGTCCCGGAATTATGGAGGCAGGAAATAAAGGTGCCAGAAAAGGCGGTGGAAAATCCATCGGTTTGAATATAGAACTGCCTTTCGAGCAGCATTTTAATCCGTATATCGACAAAGGTTATTCCATGGATTTTGATTATTTTTTTGTGAGGAAAGTGATGTTCATCAAATATTCTCAGGGATTTATTGTAATGCCGGGAGGATTTGGGACTTTGGATGAACTTTCGGAAGCAATTACCTTAATTCAAACCAATAAAATCGGTAGATTTCCAATTGTTTTGGTAGGTTCAAAATTTTGGAGCGGACTTTTAGATTGGTTTAAAGATACTCTTCTAGAAAACGGAATGATTTCCGAGGAGGATTTGAATCTTTATCGAGTAGTGGATACCGCTGAGGACGCCGTTGCACACATTAAGGCATTTTACGATAAATACACCGTGAACGTAAACTTTTAATTGGCATTATATTTGAGTTTAACACAACACATAAAGAAAAGATGAAAAAGTTTTTACATATTTTAGGAGTTTTTGCGTTGATGGCGATAATGAGTTTCGGAGTTGCAGATTTTTATTCATCAATGACAAAAGTAGATTATGTGGAAGGGAGCAAAACGCTTAAGTTTACAACCAAAATGAACACGTCTCACATTTCTGACGCTATAAAAATTAACCCCAATACGGCAGGATTTGAAGCAGAAGTAAAGAAATACGTTAATAGTAATTTCGATTTATACGTAAACGGAAACGCCAAAGTACTCACTTTCACAGGAAGCCAGGTAAACGGTGAATCGGTTTGGGTTTATTTTGAAGCAGGTGGTGTCACCGACATCAGTACTTTAAAAATCAAGAACACGATTTTACTGGGAGCTTTTCCGAAGCAGTTTAATCTAGTAAACATCGCTTATAAAGGGAATCAAAAAACAATGAATTTCCAGCGAGGAAAAGAAGTTAATGAGGTAAGTTTTTAGAAATAAGTTAATTACAACACACTCCGTTTCACGAATGAAGCGGATTTTTTTTTGGTTTAAGCTAAAGAATTAAAGCAAAATGGGCCGATGTATTGTATTTTAAAGAGTACCGTTACAACCATTCTCCGCAAATAAATCAGACGGGGCGGAAAAAACATGGTGATGTTGAAAAACCGAAGCAGAACCGAGCCGATGTTTTAAGGATTAAAAAGATATGATTGAATAAGAAGAAAACCTATTCCCACCTTTAAACGAGCGAAAATTTTAGGTGACAAACAGAAAATGATTGGCTATGAACCCAGAATTAATACGTTCAGCAACCTAAAAATCATTAAAGCAAAGCAGGTCTAAAAGACCGAAAACACCTGGTTTTGATAAAAAATTCATAGAAAATTACATTTATCGGAAAAAGTATTGGCGAAGTGCGGGATAAATTGGACGAAAAGTTCAATTTAGACCAAGCGTAGCCGATGCTTTTTCAGATTGTCTAAATTAAAGAAAAAAACAATATGAAAAGCAGCGGCGGATAAATATTTCTAAAAGTTCAACTTGTTACTTTCCCCCGCATTTTGCCAATACAATGTTTTACGATGTACATTTGTTATTTACATTAACTAATGTTATTCTCGGGTGTATTATTTTTTGTTTCTGATACTTCAGTTTTGGACAAAAATATACCTAATAAAATAAGACCTAGAATCATAATCAAGATTAAAATGTAAAACTTAACATAATCAAATATATATAAGTAGGGTAAACAGCTATATAGTAGAATTAAAAAGGCATTTTTAATATCAATAAAATATTCCTTCTTTTCTTTTTTCTTGTGTGAAAATATTTCAATCAAAAATAGAACAATAAAGATTAAATTAATTGGTAACATGATGCAAAATCCGATACGTTTATAGACTGTTTTAAAATCAATTATATGATAGTCCCAAATTGCATACGAAATCGAAAATACGACGGTCAATAGTATTATGGTTGAAACAAAATAACCAACATATTTTTGAAACCTTTCATTTAAATGAGAGATCTTAATGTACGTGATTGAAACATTCTCAATTTGTTCATTAAAAACTGAAAAAATATTGCCTTTAATTCTTTTTTTATAAATGTATTCAGTTGATGTCTCCAAATGCTCAACTAAAAAAGGGTTGGTTCCAGCTTCAATTTCAGAACGAATTTGATTTATTTTAATACTGTCATTTTCTTTATTCAATGTAACAAACTTATAAGTTTCTTGCAGTGCATAGGCATCTATTTTACTTTCTTTGTCAAGAATAATATCATGTAGTTTACCTGTGAATAAATCACCACTTTTTGTTTTTATATCAACTTTTGTATAAAAAATATCACCTAGTTTATGATTAACATTGTTTTGTTTATTGGAAATTGTTAAATAGTCCCACGAGTTTTGAAATTTGAAAATTGAATACCTTTTTTCTAGTCCAAAAATAAAAATTATTCTTTGTAAGAAATAGCCTAAAATTCCTGAAAAAGCATAAAGTGATGCTAGTATATAAAAGATTTCAGATAATGATTTTGTGTCCTTTAATATTTTGGGGAATTTATTTTCATAGACTAATACAAAATTATCTAAAATGTCTTGAGAACTTAAAATCAGTAAATGATTTAAGGAATTTGCAGAATAATAATTTACAATATTTATGAATATTGTAAAGAAAAAGATACAAATCAAACTGAATAATAAATTCCATAAAATTCTTTCAAAAGAATTTCCTGAATCAAAGTGTTTGTTAAATTTTCCTGAAAAAAAAGCTCTTCTAAAAAGAATGCCCGGAAATAAAAATACCATTATGTATATAATGGTATTTAAGGCTATATTAAGGTTCATTGCTTATCTTAAATTGAAATGGTTATGCTTTTATCGTTAATTATTATTTCTCTAGATTTAGAATTTTCTCTAACTAACTTGTCTATTTCATGCTGAAATTTTGCTTTGTCTTCTTCATTTTTTAGAAGCAACTCAATATTTTCTTCATCACTTTTTACAATATAATTATCTACAGATTTAAAATGCTTCAAAATTATATCGAAAGTAACACCTAAATTATGTAAAACTTCTTCAATGACTTTCATATTATTTTTTTTGTAAATATATAAAATTATTTAGTAATCAAATTTTATTTTTTATTACTTTAATTTTATGCAGTTTTTTTTGTATATCGTACAACATAATGGTTCTTCGGTGAAACGCAAAAGAAAGCCGTCTTTCACGAGTTGTGAGACGGCTTTATCTTATTTAAAGATGATATATATTACTGAACTGTAATATTATCCAACTGAATTGTTGTCGTAATTCCGGATCCATTTCCAACATATTTAAACATTACGAAACCGTCTCCTGAAAGATTTGCAGGGAACTGGTAAGTTCCAGCCGGCGCCAATGTACCATAACCGTTGGTCGGCGTTTTAGGAACGGTAAAGTTAGAGGTAATATCCGTTAATGTTGCAGAAGTTGCATCCCCAAGTGGAGTGTAGTTGGTGGAGGTATAAACTTTTAAAGCATCACCGTTGTAAAACCCAACATTTACGTTGAAGCTCAATTTTTTTCCTGGCACGAATTTCACCGGAACAATAAAGAATGTTTCAAAAGGACCTGTCCCAGCGTTTGCAGACAATTGAATATACTTATTTCCAGAGAACGTTTTCAACTGCCAATATCTGTTACCCAAAATAGGATCGTTAATATATTTAGGGAAATCTTCTTGGTTCGTCGTGGTATAACTTTCGAAATTTTCTGTGAAAGTATCTAAAAATGTTACTGCAGAACCTCCTTTTGGTGGAGTTGGATCAAATCTGGTTCCTGTTGGAGGTATTTTCACATCATCCAAACTTCTGATAATCATTTGGAAATTCGTGTTGTATTTGCTTACTACAAAAGTTAAAGCTCCTGCTCCTTTAGGTAAAAGTGATGCACCGTAAGTCGAGAATCCAGAACTTCTAAGTACTGTTGCGCCACCAAAAGCATCTTCAATTTTGCGGTCGGTATCCACTCCTGCTCCCGCAACATAATCGATGTACGATTTGTTAACCGGATAAATTTCTGAGATATTAAACTGAACATTTGGCACGGTAACCAACGTGTTGATGTATTTATCTTGAGCTGCGGTATTCAAATCAGCCAAAGCGGTTGGTTTAATCGTTACGACATCCATTTTACTACCGTTGCAAACCCCTGAAATATATCTTGGGAACAATGAGGCAGGAATTCTACCGATCGCGTAAGTTGGGTCTACAGATCCAATTTTTTTAACACCTCTGTCCAATCCTAAACGAAGACCGTTTGCACGGATTCTAATGTGGCTTCCTACAGGGAAATCAGCATAGTTACTTGCTCTGTCAACTTCCATTTGTAATCCAACCGTTGGATTTTCAGGTTTATCCTGGAAAGAAATTGTTTTGTAGAAATTTCCGTTTTCGTCTGAAGAGACTACGTAAGCATCAAATATTACAACTGGATCATTTGCGCCGCTAGGAATTAAGATATATCCAGATGCAGGAGTTTTTGCCACGAAATCTGCCATTGAAATCGTAGGAGCATCAAATTTATTGGTGCAATTAATCGGCGGAGTTTCCCACTCGTCTTTATCAACACAAGAGCTTAAAGTAATTGCGGATAGCGCAATAACAAAAGCTGATTTTAAATATTTTCTGATATCCATTTTATTGTTTTTTATTTTTTGTGATTAATGATTAGAATCTAACTTGTAAGTTAACAAAATATGATCTTCCCTGCGTGTACCAATATTTTGGTCCGAATAAAGGATATTCACGATCTTTTTCTTGGGAGAAGGTATCAAACTTCACGTTTCTCACCTGTTCAAAACCACCAGTGATGTACTTTGTATTGTCGAGAATATTATTAACTGAAGCAGTAAGCAACACGTAATAACTTCCAAATCTCCAAGATTTACCAACGTTTGCATTGATGAAAAAGGCAGAAGGAAGTCTCGTTGGTGCGAGAAGCTCGCGTAATCTTTCTTCGGTCACTCCGGAATATGGTGTCCCAGAAACTGGATTCTGTACAAAAGATTCAGTTCTCATAAGTGCAGAAGGATTCAGGTAATTATCATCTAGGTAATTCCAGTTTGCACCAAACCACCAGTATTTTGGTGAATTGTAACGGAATCCTAAAGAGTAACCTTGTTGCGGAGTTCCACCTTGTTTGTAACCTTTTAAGTATGCTTTTCCAAAATCAGCGTAAGATTTACCGTTGCTGAAAGTTCCCGTTGCATCGGAAGCAAAATACACTTGAGGATCATTTCTAAAAGTAAAATCACCATAACTCGCTAAACCTTGTAAAGATAGTGTAGGGGTTACTTTAACATCAATGCCAAGTTCCGCGCCCATGTTTCGTTTTTCAACGTTAGACATGATCTCAGTTACGAAAGCACTTTGTACATTCGAAGTTTCACCGTCCTGACCTTGTTTTACTAAAGAAATTCCATCTGCAAAAAATCTCTGAAGGTTGGTATCGTTTTGTGTATCAACCAAATAACCGGTTAAACGCATTTTAATGAAAGGAGTATTCATAATGTAACTCAAATCATTTGCGTTGATTACGGTATTTTTAATATTTGGAGATGTTGCAGCGTTTACTCTCGGGTTTATGAATAAATCTTCTAGGAACGGTGCCTGCGAAAAATAGGCTCCATTATAAACTAGGAAATTTCTACCATCTATTTTGTAAACAGCCTGTCCTTTCAAACCGAAATCCCAGAAATTATAATTCCCACTATCTCCAAATGAGTCTTGGTAAAGGTAATGGCGCATTAAACCTTCTCTTGACGATGTTGAATATCCTGCCAAAGCCGAAACAAAAACATCAAATCTACCGGATTGAAATTTAAGTCCAGGATTTACCTTGGCTTCCTGTCTTCTGAAAATGTAATTGTATCCCAATTTATCACCAACTCTTTTGGTAACATCAGCTTCACCTTCATCATATAAGCCGGATTTTCCCGGATTATTTGTTGCAGCGAAAGGATCGCGGTTCAAAACAAAATCAGCTCCCAATAAATCCTTCACTTCTCGGTAAAGTTCTGAATTATAGTTTTGGTAAGATAGATTTAATAAAAATTTAGTGGTATCTGTAAAGTTATAAACGTAATGCGTTGCAGCGTTGAAAATCTTATCATCACTCACATCGTTTACCTGATAATATAATGCTCTTTTCCCTGTAACACCATAATAGGTTTGTGCAGGCTGATTCACATTTCTTCTGTAGAGCGCATCCCAATTAATTTGCGTAAACAAAGGATCGCCATTTTGCCAACCTTCCATCGCTGCTTTATAAGCCTCTTGAGCGGTTGTAGGCACCGGAGAGTTCGGATTGTTCGGGTCTGGCCAAACAGAAGCATTTGGATCTAATGAATCGTAATAACTTGGAAGGTTTCTATAATAAGTTGGCGACGGATTAGGTACATTTTGCCAATCTAAACGCGCACTTTTATCTTTTCCGAACTGGTAAGAAATCGCTGTTGCCAAACTTGATTTTTTGTTGATCTTCCAGAAATCCTGTAACTGGATAATGGGTTGGAAGCCTGCGCGAACCCTCTCGCTTCTTTTCTTTCCATCTTGCCATCCCCAATAAGAATTGTAGTGAACCCCTTGATAATTATAAACTTCTTGTGTACTTGGGCTTGAAGTTGATCTTCTGTATGGTGCTGCAAAAGCATTTAGTGTCATCGTATGAGAATCACTGAATTTTTTCTCAATTCCTAAATATGCTCCGTAAGCATCATAGAAAGTTCCTTCATTAATACCTTCTTGTGCCCATCTTCTGGCTCCCATTGCTGTGAAAGCCCATCCGTTTTTGCTCATTCCGGAAGTGTAGCGTAAAGAGGCTCTGTTTCTGTAATTTCTGTTGGTTAAAGAGTAAGTAGCCTGGAAACCTTTACGATATTCGCTCGCATTGGTGTTTTTATAAACAACGGAACTTGCACCACCGAAAGCGTATTCTGAAGGAGCGTGATTTGCGGCAACTTCCGGATATCTTGTAATCTCATTGAGTCCACCCCAATTTCCGAAATCAACATTTCCGTTGTCCGATTTCACCATCGTTACTCCGTTCATCATTGTTTCACCAGATCTGCCATCGATTCCTCTTGGTCTGAACCAGTATGCGCCTAAATCAAAAGCAGCAATTCTGCTGAAAACGTCTTGTGAAGACTGCAATAAACCTACGGTTGTACTTTGGCTGGTGTTTTCTTCTTCGCCACTATTCTCAATAATGGTAAGACCCTGATCAGCTCCCGAAAGTGAAGAATAAAGGGTAATTACACCCAAATCTTTTCTTTTTTCGTCTTTTACGTCAAACTCCATTACTTTGGTTTCGTAACTCGGTTTGGTAATTACAATTTGATAATGGCCAGACTTCAGATCAACAAACTGGAAATATCCAATTTTATCTGCTTTCACATCATTACCAGAACCTTTCAAATCAACCTCCGCACTTTCCACCGGTTTTCCGTCGGCATCTTTTAAATATGCAAAAACAGTAGTTTGTGCAAAGTAAAAAGAAGCGGGAAGCAGCGTAAATAAAGAGATTAAAGATAGCTTTTTAATCATGTTTAAAATTTATTTTTTTGCTTTTTATAATCTAACAATCAGTTCATTAAATTAAGGAAGGCAAATTTACGTCTAAAAATCAGTATCATAAAACTTTTTAACAAAAATTACTTTAATATTTCATTAAATTTTTAAAGCTGATAAATATTACGATTTTCAATGGCAATTTATTGTTAGATTTGCAATTCAAAACTATTCTGTATTAAAAATGAAAAAAATTGTAAGTTTAGTACTAATAACCATCTTTTGCTATTCATTCGGTCAACAAAAAGGTCAACTTCGCAGAGTGGCGACGATTGGTTTCTTAAACGTTGAAAACTTGTGGGATACCATTGCGTCTGCAGATTATATCGACGGGACAAAAGACATTAGCAATCCTGCTTTTCACAGAAGCGTACCGATCGACTCACTAAAACATCTTGAAACCACCGAGGATTACAGAGGCGAATGGAATGACCAATTATTGAAAGGAAAAAAAGTAATCCGCCACCAAATTCTTGCGGATGACTTTACCCCTAAAAGCGGCAAAAATTGGGACACGAAAAAATACCGACAAAAACTGGACAACGAAGCGAAAGTAATTTCTGAAATGGGCGCACAATATACCAAAACTGCTCCCGCTATCGTTGGTTTGATTGAGGTTGAAAACCGTCAAGTTGTCGAGGATTTGGTAAAACATCCAACTCTTGCGAAGTATGATTATGGGATTATTCATTATAACTCATACGATGCACGAGGAATTGATGTAGCGGTTATTTATCAGAAAAGGAGATTCACTCCAACGAATTCTTTAAAAAAGGAAATTAAAATTTTTGATGAAGGTAAAAGAAGCTATACCCGCGATATTTTGGTAGTTACAGGTTTCCTTGATAATGAAAAAATCGCAGTATTTATGAATCACTGGCCTTCAAGAAGTGGTGGGGAAGCGAGATCTTTACCAAAAAGAAATGCAGCCGCAGTAGTTTTGAAGCAACAGATGGACAGTGTGAGAGCTTTGGATCCATCCACAAAACTTTTTGTGATGGGAGATTTCAACGATGATCCGGTGAGCGCAAGTTTGAAAAATTACCTGAAAGCGGCATGGACTCCTAAAGATGTAAACCAAGATACTCCGTACTTGAATTTAATGTATCCGCTTTATAAAAAGGGCGTAGCTTCTTTGGCTTATCAGGATGCGCCAAACTTATTTGATCAGATTATTGTTTCAGGAAACGTTATTTCCGATAAAGTAGGCAAAGATTATTCACTCTACAAGGCGGAAATTTTTGCACCGCCTTATTTAATCACAAAAGAAGGAAATTTCAAAGGATATCCTTTCCGATCTTGGAATGGCGATAAATTTACTGCAGGTTATAGCGACCACTTCCCTGCCTTCGTCGTCATACAGCGCGAAGCAGAACCAAAATAAAAATTCAGAGCCGTTTCCCATTTGAAGCGGCTTTTTTTGGCTTCTGATTTGATGTTTAGTAAATGAAATTAAAATGTAAATTTGATTGTTTATTAAATAAAGAAAAATGAAAAGAATTATTCTTATAATCAGTATTTTATTGTTGAGCATGAGTTGCTCTTCACCTAATAAAATAGCTAATGACGACAATAAAGTCACCATGAAGCCCGAAAAAAATGACGATGGGGAGTGGGATTTGGAAGTTTTGGATTCACAATGGAGTTATTTTCTTAATGCTGTAGCTAAACCAATCAGCATGTATTCAGAAAATCAGCTTAGAAGCAGAAATGCCATGTTGGTATCCGAGTGGAATTCCTATTATTTTTCAGGGAGATACAGAAATATTATAGAATCTTCAATTGAATACAACCCGCAGGAGAATTACGGACTGAATTTTGAGTACAAGCTTTATCAGGTTTTTGCATACGTTCAATGGAAATACGGACTGAAACTCAATGGCCTAAGCATGACAGAGGTTCGATAGATTCAAACAAAAAAAGGTTCAGAAATTTCTGAACCTTTTTGTACAATTAATGTAAATCCTATTTATTGAATTTCTCTTCAACAACATCCCAGTTAATCACCTCAAAGAATGCGGAAACATAATCTGGTCTTCTGTTTTGATAATGCAGGTAATAAGCATGTTCCCAAACATCAAGTCCCAAAAGTGGTGTTCCTTGACAATCAGAAACAGGCATTAACGGATTGTCCTGATTTGGCGTAGAGCAAACAAAAACTGAACCGTCTTCTTTTTTGCACAACCAAGCCCAACCTGAACCGAATCTTGTTTTAGCTGCTTCAGAAAAATCTGTCTTAAATTTTTCAAATCCGCCGTAAGCTTCGATTGCTGCTTTTACATTTCCGACAGGTTCTTTGCTTCCACCTGGAGTTAAAATTTCCCACCAAAGTGTATGATTGTAATGTCCTCCTCCATTATTTCTAACAGCAGGTTTGTCGGTTCCTGTTTTGCAGATTTCTTCGATGGTTTTACCTTCTAAATCTGTTCCCGCAATTGCTTTGTTTAAATTATCAACATACGCTTGATGGTGTTTCGTGTAGTGGATTTCCATCGTTTTTGCGTCGATTGTTGGTTCTAATGCGTCATAAGCATACTCCATTTTCGGTAATTCGAATGCCATAATTTTTCTGTTTAAATGTTATGATTCAAATTTAATCATTATTTAGACCAATTCCAAAATAGCGGCATCACTTTAATAAATCTTTAACATTGATGAAAACGAAAGACAGATTTGCAGCGTTTACCAACATTTCAGTTCTTCGCAACTCTTTTTTTGCTAATAATTTCTACCAAAGCCCCGACTTCGTCACTTCCTTCCCTCAAAAACAAAAACCGCCCAAATTCTTGAACGGTCTTAATTTATTTTAGAGTTCTATTTCTTTGAGAAGTTTCACCAACTTGACTCTTGGCTCGATTTCTTGCGCTTTTTTATCTGTTCATCGACATCAAGAACTCCTCATTATTCAAAGTTCCTTTGATGCTTTTGTTCACAAATTCCATTGCTTCAACAGGATTCATGTCGGCAAGATATTTTCTTAGAATCCACATTCTTTGTTGGGTAACGTCATCCAGCAACAAATCGTCTCTTCTCGTACTTGAAGCCACCAAATCAATGGCAGGATAAATTCGTTTGTTCGCAATTTTTCGGTCGAGTTGAAGTTCCATGTTACCGGTTCCTTTAAATTCCTCGAAAATCACTTCGTCCATTTTTGAGCCGGTATCGATTAATGCAGTTGCAATGATGGTCAAAGAACCGCCGCCTTCAATATTTCTCGCTGCTCCGAAGAATCTCTTTGGTTTGTGAAGGGCATTTGCATCAACACCACCCGAAAGAATTTTCCCTGAAGCCGGAGTTACCGTATTGTATGCTCTCGCCAAACGTGTAATGGAATCCAACAAAATCACCACATCATGACCACATTCCACCATTCTTTGCGCTTTTGAAAGAACGAGATTCGCTACTTTCACATGCTTTTCTGCAGGTTCGTCAAAAGTTGAGGCGATGACTTCCGCATTCACACTTCTTTCCATATCGGTCACTTCTTCCGGTCTTTCGTCGATGAGCAAAATCATCATGTATGCTTCCGGATGGTTGGCTGAAATGGAGTTTGCGATATCTTTCAACAGCATGGTTTTACCGGTTTTCGGTTGCGCCACAATCATTGCTCTTTGTCCTTTTCCAATTGGCGTGAACAAATCCACGATTCTTGTGGAAAGTGTTGAGTTTTTTCCTGTTAAATTAAATTTTTCATCAGGAAAAAGAGGCGTCAAAAACTCAAAAGCAACACGATCTTTGATGAATTCCAGATCTCTTCCATTAACTTCTGTCGGCTTTAATAAGGAGAAATATTTCTCGCCTTCTTTTGGCAAACGAACAATTCCTTTTACGGTATCTCCCGTTTTCAAACCATAATTTCTAATCTGATTGGTTGAAACATACACATCATCGGGAGAGGAAATGTAGGAGAAATCCGATGAACGCAGGAATCCGTAATTATCCGGTAAAATTTCAAGAACACCTTCAATTGTTACCAAACCATCAAAATTGAATTCCTTTTTAGAATTTTCTTCTTGGTTTTCAGCGTTCTGATTTTTATTTTGACTAGGATTTTGGTTCTTGTTCTGATTTTTATTTTGGTTTTGCTGTTTGTTGTGGTTTTGGTTCTGATTAGGATTTCCGTTTTGGTTGGAATTTCCGTTTCCGTTCTGATGACGGTTTTGGTTTTGGTTTTCAGAATTCGGTTGACTTCTTGGCTGTTCCTGTATCGGTGCTTTCTCGGCAACAGCTTCTATTACGACATCTTCAACAGGAGCTTCCTCTTTTGGAACTGAAATTCGCTGTCTTTTTTTCTTCTGCTGATTTCTGTTGTTTTCAGTTGAAGTAGATGTTTTTTCCTGCAATGAATTTTCTGCAACTGTTTCCTGTATTGATTCTACTGGGGTTTCAGCATTTTCAAATGGTATTTCAGCGGAAACTTCTGTAGGTTTCTCGGTTTTCTTTTTGGTTGCGGGTTTCTTTGCCGCAGGTTTTTTGGCTGCAGGAGTTGTTGTTTCTTCTGTATTCATAGGGGTTTCGGTGGCGTTGTAATAATCTTTTGCTACTTTCGTATTAGAAGCCTGAAAGTCAAGGATGGCAAAGATTTTATCATTATCGGTGCTGTTTTTAGCAAGTTTAACGCCTAAATCTTTCGTGATTTTAGTCAAGTCCGCATCGGATTTCGACCTTAACGTTTCGATGTTGAACATAAATGTTACGTAAAAATTGTATTATATAAGTGTGTGTAAGTAAGAAAGTTAAGTCGGGCGACTTTTCTTATTTAGAGCAATAATAGTGCAAATCTACACTAAAAATTTAATTATGCAAAAAAATATTGCTATTTTTGCAACACACTTTCAGATAAGATGCTACAAAGAATACAGACTGTATGGATATTTTTGGCGATTTTGGGAGCCGTTTTTCTGTTCGTTACCGGGCAGGATTTTTCGCTTTTCGGGCCAACTCCATTTATTTCAATTGCTTGTGTTGCTTTGGTTTTATTTGGATTCATCAGCATTCTAAGTTACAAGGATAGAAAAAGACAGATTACGCTGAACAATATCAGCATTTTCATAAACGCTTTGTTGCTCGGTTTATTGGCGTATTGGCTACTCACTTTATCCGGAGGAATTGATTTTCCTGAGAAGGGTATTGAGCCTGTTTTTCCGTTTTTATCAATAATATGTTTGCTCATTGCAAATGTTTATATCCGGAAAGACGAACGGCTCGTAAAATCTGTGGACAGGCTCCGCTAAACTTACAACGATTTTTTTTGAGTGAAACAGTTCCTTTTTGGAGCTGTTTTTTTCATTTATAAAAATCTATATCTTTATCGAAAATTATCAATGAAAAAACTTCTTCCTTTCTTCATCTTATTTCTTTTCAATTTAAATTACGCTCAAGAAGTTTCGCTAGAACGTGTTACAAAAGTTCTTTCAACGCTTGCTTCCGATGAAATGAAGGGCAGAGAAATCGGCACTCCCGAAAATGATTCCGCCGCAGTTTATATTGCCAAACTTTTTAAGGAAAACAATCTCGATTTCTGTACCGGTGATTCTTATCTCGTTCCTTTTGAATACAAGGGAAAAGTCGCCTACAATGTTTGTGGAATTAAGAAAGGAAAATCGGATAAAACTTTAGCTTTTACCGCACATTTCGACCACATCGGTTTTACCAATAAAAAAGGTGACAACGTGTACAACGGCGCAGATGACAATGCAAGTGGCGTGACAACGGTTGTTGGAATTGCTGATTATTTCAAAGAAAAAAAACCCAATTTTTCAATGATGTTCATCGCTTTTAATGGAGAGGAAAAAGGAATGAAAGGTTCCAAAGCAATTGCTGAAAATCCCGCTTTGCACTCGGAATATCAAAATATCAATGCTTTATTTAATTTTGAAATGGTGGCGACGGTTTCCCAATTTGGCCCGAATGCGCTTTTCATGACGGGTGACGAATTTTCTAATCTTGATGAACTTTTCAATGCCAATGCAGAAAATGGATTAAAAATTTTTCCTGA
>Ga0116181_1001352_pt1 | contig 21190 bp, 19 predicted proteins | sample AD_UKC075_MetaG_FD_89752 | JGI IMG/M metagenome (GOLD analysis project Ga0116181, IMG submission 89752) | Active sludge microbial communities of municipal wastewater-treating anaerobic digesters from USA - AD_UKC075_MetaG | ecosystem: Engineered > Bioreactor > Anaerobic > Digestate | place: USA...
CGACAGTTGATAGAAATTGGAATCAAAGTTGGTTTACCCTTCATCTTCCCCGAATTCAAGTTTCTTGCATTCAAGTTAAAATTGTTGAAGGTTAATTTTCCGGGACCATCGCTTTTTTTGGTGTCTTCTTCGTAAACCAAAACTGAATTTCTTACATCCAAATTCTGAATAAACATCGGGAACTTAATCGTTCGCAATAGTTTGGAATAAAGCAGTTTCTCCGTCAAATCGTCTTTTGGAATTTTACTGCGGAAAATATTGGCGTTCATCCCGTTTAGAGTAACTTCAGACGCATCAAAGAACTTACTTTCCGAAGCCAAATCCCAATTTCCTTTCGCGGAAATTTGATTGATTTTTAAATCATACAGATCCTTTTCCGCGGGAATCATTCGGATGAACTGCGCTCTGGAAACCAAAGGTTTTAGAGAAAAATTACTGACCAACAAAGCGTTTTTATTCTGCGTCAAAGCACCAATATTTATTTGATAAAATTGGTTGATTTTAAAACTGAAATTCTTCGTCGTCAATCGATAATTTTCGGTTTTAAAGGGGATTTTTTCGCGAACCGTTTTTTCGTTCATTTCAAGATTTTCAATTTTCGCATTCAAATCATTGAAAACTAATGGTTTGTCGAGATTGTCAATCGTAAGGTTTGAATTTTTTAAATCGATATTTTTAATCTTCAATGGCAACTGAATTCCGCTGTAATTTGGTTTCTTTTTGTTCGGGTTTTTTGAGGCGGTAACTTTTCCGTTTAAGCCATTTACCAAAACATTTTGAACATCCAATTTCAGCTTATTGTTCAGAAAGTTCCATTCGTTGATTTTCAGGTTTATTCGATTCACATTCAAATCCACCAAGGTTTTATCCGACACCGAAACCGTAGGTTTTACCGAAACATTTCTTAAGTCCGCCGATTTCGGATTAATCGCCAAAGCCGAAACTTTCACATTTTCACGGTCTGAAATATAGTTTAAATTCTTCCCGTTAATTTTAAAATTGTCATAATTGAAGGGAATATTTCCTTTAGCAGTTTCATCGTTCATCAAGAATTTATTGATGTTCATAGTGAGATTTTCTGCGATAAACAAAGGGTTTCCGTTTGGTTTTACAATATTGATTTTGGCGTTATTCATCAACACATCTTCCAAATTTACGTCGTAGGTAAAACTCTTTTTTTTCTCACTTGGTATTACATTCGTCGTGTACATTTTCAGTTCTGGATTCTCGAAACGTACATTGGTGAGATTGATTTTATTGTCCTTCAAAATGATGTCTTTAAACTCCATTTCAGAAGATTTAAAGTCAAAAAGATTTCTTTTTTTTGGATAAAATTTTGTAAAATTTTGATAAGAAAGCAGTGGAACCAAAGCGAAATCCTTAATACTCATCTGATTTTCCTTCGTGGTAACATATTTCGCCGTGAATGCGTAAACATTATCGGGACGGAAAAAGAAATTCTTCCCGTTGATATCATACTTGTCGAAAACCACAGGAAGTTTTTTCTCCACCGCTTCTTCGGTCATTTGCAGGTTTTCGACATTCAAATTCAAATCATTTACTGAAAGAAATTTTTGTTTGGTATGCCTGAAAATTTGAATATTCCCGTTGTTAATTTTAATATTCTCAAAAGCGACGGGATTTCTTTGTTTGCCCGTTTTTTCATCAATAGGTTTTGCGAGAACGATATTAAGGTTGGGATTTCTGAGAAGTAAATTGGAGGTGTTAACTCTTTTATTAAAAATCGCGTCATAAATTCCTAGACGGGAAATTGATAAGGTGTCAATCGTTCCCTGCAATCCTATAACGTTTTGATTTTGAGGATTTTTGTTGTTAATTGAAATTCCTGTTGAATGAATGTTTCCCGTAGCAATGTCCACATCCAATGTCTTGTAGGAAATTAGGTAATGTGAATTGTTTTTAACATATTTCGGGAGCTGAGATTTCAGCCAATAATTAATCCCAAAATTGGCAACAATGAAGAGTGCGAGAAAAATCCCGAGAAAAATGGCGATAATTTTGAGGTAGTTTTTCTTCATTTCGTTGAAGATTAAAATTTTGTGCCATTTAACGGAGTGATTTATTTAATCATGGTTATTTTGAAACTTCCAAGTCAATCACATAACCTTCTTGTCCTCTCACATTGATGAAGTTTCCGCCATCGAAAGCAAGGTATTGTCCTTTTATTCCTTTTAAAATTCCCTCGAATTCAGGGTTTTTGTCTAAAGTAAACGAATTGATTTTTTCAGGTTTTTCGTAAGGATAGTCTAGACGAATCATCTCATGTTCGTCGCGATAAAAATTTTGAAAATTTTCAGGAAAGTAATTTTTTATTTTTTCACGGAAATCCGCCAAATCCAAATCATCTTCAAAATCATCTTCCAACATTTTTCGCCAATTGGTTTTGTCGGCAAGATGTTCTTTTAATGCGACTTCAATCATTCCCGCCTCGTAGCGATTCTCGGTTTTTGCAATCGGTAAAGCGAAAGTTGCACCTTGGTCAATCCAACGTGTCGGAACTTGCGATTCTCTTGTAACGCCCACTTTCACGTCGCCTGTGTAAGCAAGATACACCACATGCGGTTGTAACTGAATGGATTGTTCAATTTCCAAATCCCGTTCGGCGATTCCTAAATGTGCAGTAGAAAGTTCAGGACGAATAATCGTGTCGCTTGCATACGGACTTTCGAAAAAACACTTTTTGCAGAAACCCATTCTGTAGATTTTCTCTGCACTTCCACAGTTTACACATTGATAACCAACGTGTTTTATTTTCAAATTCCTTCCAATCAGCTGATTCATATTGATTAAATCATTGGAGAGATTGAGAAAATATTGGATGGGTTTTCCGTTTTGGGTGGTCATTTTAAGGATTTGTCCGTGGAAATGCATGTCGTTATTTTTTGTAAATTTAATCTATTCTGTCTTCGCCTGCAAAGTTTTCACTTGTGACTGAAGGTCAGAAATTTGTTGCTGAAGTTGCTTGAATTCTGAACTTAATTCGGCATTTCCGCGGGAATAACGCCAAATTAGATCAATATCTTTAACAAGCGAATTATGAGAATTAAGCTGTTCTCTGCTTATATAAGTGCTGTCATTTAAAATAGTGACTTTCAGAAATTTTTTTCCTTTTTCTTCAAAAGGTTCGTAATTAATAATCGCCAAATCAGGATGTTCTGCTTTAATCATGGAAATGTAATTTTCCGACTGCTCACGAAAATTTTCGTTATCCCATTTCTTTTTAGTTAATAGAATACTCGGAATCAAAATAATGACCGAAAAAATAGAAATTATTACGGAAGTGGTTTTATTGTTTTTGCGGTTTTGTGCTAAATAATACTTTTGATAACCTAAAATAATACTCAAAATCCAAGTTCCCACCCCGATGAAAAAACAGTTGATGACATAAAAATAAAAACCGCCAACAAAATAATCCCAATTTCCCGTTGCAATTCCAAAACCTGCCGTACAAAGCGGCGGAATACACGCCGTGGAAACTGCAACTCCCGCAATAACCTTTATTGCTTCCTTTCTGATAATTCCTAAAAACCAGGCAAACCCACCAAAAAGTGCCAAAAAACAGTCGAAAACGGTAGCATTTTTGAAACCTTCAAGCTGTGAAGTTTCTGCATGAAAAGGAGAAATCAAAAAATAAAGCGTTGAGGAAATCAAAGCGACCGCAATCATGAGTATCCAATTGTAAACCCCAAGCTTTAAAAGTCTTTTGTTACCGATAGAAAGCCCGAAAGCAATTCCAACAATCGGTCCCATTAAAGGTGAAATCAGCATCGCGCCAATTACGGCGGCGGAACTGTTGATATTCAAACCGATACAGGCAATGAGCATCGCTAAAACAAGAAGCCATAAATTATGCCCCTGAAAATAGATTCCATCTTCGATTTCTCTAAAAGTAAATTCTTCGGATTCTTCTTTGGGAAGCGAAAGCTTGCGTTTAATATTATAAAAAGGCATGGTTTATTTTTAGTAAAAATAGAAAAAAAGAAGAGTGAATTTGATTTTTTAATTCGTTAAATTTGCCTTTACAATAAACTCAAATGAATTACCTCGTCACAGGCGGAAGCGGATTTATCGGTTCGCACCTTGTAGAACATCTTCTGAAAAACGGACATTCTGTCATTAATATTGACAACTTCGATGATTTCTATGATTATAAAATAAAAATAGAAAACACTTTGGAATCGGTTGGGAAAACCAACGAATTTACTTTTCATAATAAAAGCACCGACATTCAGAAGCTCATTTTTGAAACCTCATCAAAAAATTATCAGCTTTATTATCAGGACATTAGAGACAAAAATGGTTTAGAAAAAATCTTTCAGAAACATAAAATTGATTTCGTTATTCATTTGGCGGCATTAGCGGGAGTTCGCCCATCAATAGAAAGACCTTTAGAGTACGAAGAAGTGAACGTGAAAGGAACGATGAATCTGTGGGAACTTTGTAAAGAATTTAATATTAATAAATTTATATGCGCTTCAAGTTCAAGTGTTTATGGAAATAATAAAACCATTCCTTTTTCTGAAACCGATAACGTTGACAACCCGATTTCCCCGTACGCAGCCACGAAAAAATGTGGTGAAATTCTAGGACACGTTTATCATCATCTTTATAAAATTGATATGATTCAGTTGAGGTTTTTCACCGTGTATGGACCAAGACAAAGACCTGATTTAGCCATCCATAAATTCACTAAATTAATATCCGAAAACCAAGAAATCCCTTTCTATGGCGATGGCGCTACTTCGCGCGATTATACTTTTATCGATGATATTATTGATGGAATGTTGAAATCCATTCACTACCTTGAAACTCATGACAACGTTTATGAAATCATCAACCTCGGTGAAAATGAAGTTATTAATCTGAATGAAATGGTTTCCACCATTGAGGCAAGTCTTCAAAAAAATGCCTTAAAGAAAATGCTCCCACTTCAAGCGGGAGATGTTATGAAAACCAACGCCGATATTACCAAAGCTAAAAATTTAATCGGTTATAAACCCACCACAAAATTCCAAAATGGCATAAAAAAATTTGTGGAATGGTTTTTGGGAAAGTGATTCGAGATTCGGGATTTGAGATACCAGTTGGGAGAATGGTAAGGTCAACATTCAGTTTTTACGTGATGAAACCGCGAAACCCGCATCCCGCAACTCGAACCTCAAAAAGATTGAAAATCAACGACAAAAACCTTTGATTTCTCACCTAATTTTATACTTTTGCAAAAAATTTAATATATGTACTGGACATTAGAATTAGCATCTTATTTAAGCGACGCACCTTGGCCAATGACGAAGGCAGAACTTATTGATTACGCAATCAGAACAGGTGCACCCATGGAAGTGGTAGAAAATCTTCAGGCAATCGAAGACGAAGGAGAAATCTATGAGTCGATCGAAGAAGTTTGGAGCGATTATCCAACGGACGAAGATTTCCTTTGGAACGAAGACGAATATTAAGAATGCAGTCGGCAATCAGCAGTCTGCTTTCTGCTGTTTTTGCCCCAAATATTTTAAAGCAGAAAAATTAACGCTGAATGCAAATGCAGACAGCCGAATGCAAACAATATGGGTTTATTAGACAAAGTTCTGAAAGGTTTCTTGGGCGACAAAAACGCCACCGACCTTAAGGAAGTAAAAAAAGTTGTAAACAAAATCAAAGCTGTTGAACCAAAAATTCAGGAACTTTCTGATGACGGTTTAAGGGCAAAAACCGCAGAATTTAAAGATAAAATTAAATCTGCCACCGCAAATATCACCAAGCAGATTGAGGATATTAAGGAACAAATAAAAAACTCCACCAACGTTGATGAAAAAGAAGCGCTTTTCTCAAAGGTTGAAGCTTTGAAGAAAGATTCCTACCAAATCGAGGAGAAAGTTTTGAACGAAATTCTTCCCGAAGCATTTGCTTTAGTGAAAGAAACCGCAAGAAGGCTTGCCCAAAATGGTGAAATCCGAGTAACTGCAACCGAAATGGACAGAGAACTTGCTTCAACTAAAGATTTCGTTGAAGTTCAGGGAGATACCGCCATTTGGAAAAACCAATGGAATGCACACGGAACCGCCGTAACCTGGGACATGGTTCACTATGATGTTCAGTTCATTGGTGGTGTCGTTCTTCACAGCGGAAAAATTGCGGAAATGGCAACCGGTGAAGGTAAAACTTTGGTGGGAACTTTACCTATTTATTTAAACGCACTTCCTGGAAGAGGAGTTCATGTAGTGACCGTAAACGATTATTTGGCGAAACGTGACTCGGCTTGGATGGGACCACTTTACCAATTCCACGGACTTTCGATTGACTGTATCGACAATCATCAACCCAACTCCGACGCGAGAAGAAAAGCCTATCAATCAAGTATCACTTACGGAACGAATAACGAATTCGGTTTTGATTATTTGAGAGATAACATGGTGACTTCACCCGAAGAATTGGTTCAAGGAGAATTAAATTTTGCGATTGTGGATGAGGTGGATTCCGTTTTGGTGGATGATGCAAGAACGCCGTTGATTATTTCAGGACCTGTTCCGCAAGGTGACCGCCAGGAATTTGATGTGTTGAAGCCTTCTGTTGACAGAATTGTAGAAATTCAGAAAAAGACAGTGACTTCTATATTTAATGAAGCTAAAAAATTAATCGCAAACGGAAACACCAAAGAAGGCGGTTTCAAATTATTGCAAGCTTACAGAGGTTTGCCGAAAAACCGTCAGTTGATTAAATTCCTTTCCGAAAGCGGAAACAAATCACTTCTTCAAAAAACCGAAGCGCAATACATGCAAGACAACAACAGGGATATGCCAATTGTTGACAAGGATTTGTACTTCGTTATCGACGAAAAAAACAATCAGATTGACCTTACCGATAAAGGGGTTGAATACATGTCTGCAGGAAACGAAGATAAAGATTTCTTCGTTTTGAATGACATCGCAACTGAAATTGCAGAACTTGAATCTAAAGGTTTAAGCAAAGAAGAAGAGTTCGAAGCCAAAGAAAAGTTATTCAGCGAATTTGCCGTAAAATCTGAAAGAGTTCATACTTTAAGTCAGTTATTGAAAGCATATACTTTATTCGAAAAAGATGATGAATACGTAGTTATTGACGGTGAAGTAAAAATCGTGGACGAACAAACAGGTCGTATCATGGAAGGACGACGTTATTCTGACGGACTTCACCAAGCGATTGAGGCAAAAGAAAACGTAAAAATTGAAGCGGCGACTCAAACTTTTGCAACAATCACGCTACAGAACTACTTCCGTATGTACAACAAATTGGCGGGAATGACCGGTACTGCAGAAACAGAAGCCGGCGAACTTTGGGAAATCTATAAACTCGATGTAGTGGTAATTCCTACAAACCGACCAATCCAAAGAGATGACAGACAAGATTTGGTGTATAAAACCAATCGTGAAAAATACAACGCCGTAATCGAGGAAATCGAAAGATTAACCGCTCAAGGAAGACCCGTTTTGGTGGGTACAACTTCGGTGGAAATCTCTCAATTGCTGTCGAGAGCACTTCAGTTGAGAAAAATTCAGCACAATGTTTTGAACGCTAAACTTCACGCAAGAGAAGCGGAAATCGTTGCTTTAGCAGGAGGTCCGGGTGTGGTAACTATCGCAACAAACATGGCAGGACGTGGAACCGACATTAAATTGCAGGGCGACGTAAAACAAAACGGCGGTTTAGCGATCATCGGAACGGAAAGACACGATTCAAGACGTGTTGACCGTCAGTTGAGAGGTCGTGCAGGAAGACAGGGAGATCCGGGAAGTTCACAATTCTATGTTTCTTTGGAAGATAATTTGATGCGTCTTTTCGGTTCGGAAAGAATCGCGAAAATGATGGACAGAATGGGACACAAAGAAGGCGAAGTGATTCAGCATTCGATGATTTCCAAATCGATTGAAAGAGCGCAGAAAAAGGTTGAAGAAAACAACTTCGGTATCCGAAAAAGACTTTTGGAATATGACGACGTGATGAACAAACAACGTGACGTGATCTACAAAAGAAGAAAGAACGCATTGTTCGGTGACCACTTGAAATACGATATTTCGAACATGATTTACGATGTGTCACAATCCATCGTTACCAAAACGAAAATGGAAGGTGACTACAAAGATTTCGAATATGAAGTAATCAAACATTTCACGATGGAAGCGCCGGTTTCTGAAAGCGAATTTAAGACAAAACAAGTTCCTGAATTGACGAGAATCCTTTCTAAAGCAGCTGAAGAAGATTATCAAATGAAGCTGAACCTTTTGAAAGAAAAATCTTTCCCAATCATTGAAAACGTTTACCAAAACCAAGGTTCAATGTTTAAGATGATTCAGGTTCCTTTTACCGACGGAATTAAAACGATGACCATTGTTACCGATTTGAAAGCAGCTTATGAAACAAAATGCGATTCTTTGGTGAATGACTTTGAAAAGAATATTTCACTCGCCATCATCGATGAGAACTGGAAACTTCACTTGAGAGAAATGGACGATTTAAGACGTTCTTCACAAGGTGCAGTTTACGAACAGAAAGATCCGTTGGTAATTTACAAACAAGAATCTTTCTATCTTTTCAGCGAAATGGTGGAAAAAGTAAACAAAGAAATAGTGTCATTCTTGTTCAAAGGAGAAATTCCGCAATAAGAAATACAATATAACCTTTAAAAACTTCTTCAGAAATGGAGAAGTTTTTTTGTTAGAAATAAAACATGCCTCAAATCATATTCATTACATAAAAAACTATTGTATATTTACAACAACCACAAATTATAAAGTCACATCAAAACAATCTTTCTTTCACTATTTCTTATTGCGGTATTCTCATGTAGTAGAAACTCCGCCAATGATTCTACGTCGCAAGATGTACTGCCCGCTGCAACCACTTCGGGCGCAAACACCGCCGGTTGCGTGGTAAACGGAAAAGTTTTAATTCCAAAGAATGGCAGTCAAAGTATTGGGGGACAACCGCTATATGGATTAAAAGAGTTTTTCGGAAATAATTTCTATCCTGGAATGAATGACTTTTGGCAACTAGAAATTTCTAATAAAAAGGATTCAAACGGTTACTCCATTTTTTTATGGATAAATAATATTTCTGCTGGAACGGGAAACTATATTGTCAATCAGTCGAATGGTTTATTATATGAAGAAGGACCAAACAACAATCAAATTATATTAATCTCGCCAGATGGGAAAAAATATCTTTCCTCATCAAATAGTGGAAATATTCTTATAAGCCGTGCGGAAGTTACTTCTTCTACCAACATAATTTCCGGTACTTTTAGTTGTAAAGTATATAACATAGAAAATTCATCTGACATTATCAATGTAACTGATGGTAGATTTGACATTAATTACACCACTTTAAAACATTAAATTCATGAGAAAATTTTACACAAGAATTCTACAGATTATTTTCTTCAATTTTTAAATAATATTTGTAGTATCACAAACAAAAACATATACGCAATCGATGGACAGTTTGCTTGTATATCTTGACAAAAGCCAGATGGCGACTCCAATATTATTTTGCTTGTAATTAAAGATATATTCAAAATTAATAAAACGACAAAGATCATAGAAACTTCTTCAGAAATGGAGAAGTTTTTTTGTTAACCTAATATTAATTTTTTGTACTTTTAAAAACTAAAATTACAACGGATGTCATTAATAGATTTGTCGAAACAGGTCGCATTAGGAGTAGATATTGGCGGAACTAACACCAAATTCGGTCTGGTAAACCACCGCGGCGAAATTCTAGATAAAGGAAGCATTAGAACTGATGAATTTGAGAAAGTGGAAGACTTCATCAATGCGCTTTACAATAAAGTAAAACCACTTATTGATGAATACTGCACGGAAAGACAGTTTGACGGAATTGGAGTCGGTGCACCCAACGCAAATTATTATCGGGGAACCATTGAACAGGCTCCAAATTTGAAATGGAAAGGAATTGTTCCTTTTGCTGAATTAATGACGAAAAAGTTTGGCGTTCCCTGTAAAATGACCAATGATGCAAACGCAGCGGCTTTAGGTGAAATGATGTTCGGTGCAGCAAGAGGAATGAAGGATTTCATCATGATTACACTCGGAACCGGCGTTGGAAGCGGAATTATTTCGAACGGACAATTAATTTACGGTCACGATGGTTTCGCAGGTGAATTGGGCCACACGATTGTAAAACCAGGCGGAAGAAAACATTGGAGCACCGGTTCTGAAGGTTCTTTGGAAGCTTACGCATCCGCAACAGGAATTTCAATCACCGCAAAAAAAATGCGGGCAGAATTTCCCGATTCGATGCTCAATGATTATCCTGAAGAAAAAATCGATTCTAGAGTGGTTCATGAATGTGCGTTAAAAGGCGACCCCACGGCAATTGAAGTTTTCCGATATACAGGGCAGAAATTAGGGGAAGCTTTGGCAAATTTCGTAATGTTTTCTTCACCCGAAGCAATTCTACTTTTCGGGGGCGTAATTAAAGCGGGAGATTTTATCTTAAAGCCTACCAAACTTCACATGGAAAGAAATCTTTTGCCGATTTTCAGAAATAAGGTAAAACTCGTTTTCAGTGAACTGGACGAAGCTGATGCCGCTATTTTGGGCGCAAGTGCTTTGGTTTGGGAAAAGTGACTGAATTGGTTTAACTAAAATTTTATGCCACGAATATCATTAGTGCTTTTGTGGCGATTTTTTTTCACCATTCATTTATAAAATTTTCTTCATAGAAAACCGTTATCAAATCATGAATAAGATTTTAGTAATTTTGATGAGCTTTATTTTGAGTTCCTGCAACGGACAGGAATCCAAGAAATCTTTAACAAAAAATCAAAAAATGGATAAACAAAATTTAGAATATATCACTTTCGGGGGCGGATGTTTTTGGTGTGTAGAAGGCGCTTTTCAATATTTAAAAGGAGTTGAATCAGTAGTTTCGGGTTATTCCGGTGGACATAAAAATAATCCTACTTACGAAGAAGTTTGTACCGGCGAAACAGGACATGCAGAAGTGGTGCAAATCGGTTACAATCCGAAGGAACTTTCTTATGAACAGTTGATGGATGTGTTCTTTTTCCTGCACGATCCCACGCAATTGAACAGACAGGGAAATGACATCGGAACACAGTATCGTTCAGTAATTTTCTATAAAGACGATGCCGAAAAAACAAAAGCCGAAGAAGCCATCAAACAATCCGAAGCAAGCGGAAGATGGCACGGGAAATACGTCACGGAACTGGCAAAATTTGAGAAGTTTTGGCCAGCTGAACAATATCATCAAGGCTATTATGAAGCCAACCCGAACCAACCCTATTGCAGCGCAGTTGTTGGTCCAAAAATCGCCAAATTCAAAAAACATTACGGTGAACTTGGAATGTTGAAATCAGAAGTCGCAAATTAAATAAAAAAGCCGTCTCACAACTCGTGAAAGACGGCTTTTTATTTTGGTGATATAGTCAAAAACAGTTGGTTTCGGTCTTGTAGACCTCCGTTTCGGTTTTTGATATAAAATTTTGCGTTCAGAACGTATAATTTTTGGTACTTAACCTCATTTTATAGGTTTTTTAGAGATCAGCATGGTTTTGTAACTTCTTTCTAAAAATATAATAACCCGCTTCCGATGGATGGTCCTGAACATAATCTTCAGGATTTTCTTTTTTGATGAGGTTATAAATCATGATATCCCCCGCTGCAGAACCGGAAAATATAATTCCAAACAGTAGCAAACCTGGATTTCCAAGAACGATTCCTAAAATTGCGGGTAAAATCCCCACTAAAACAAGTGGAGCCAATAATGCGATGATGTAATGTTTGATTTGCAGAGGTTCTTTGCAATGTGCATAAGGCGTCAACATTTTCCAAAGCACGCCAAATTTTACCGATTTAAATCCTTTCGTAGCATATTTCGCAAAGAAAATTCCGTGCACAAGTTCGTGAATTACAATTCCAATAATAAATGCAATCAAGGGAAAAAACATTTTTAGAAACGGATTTGCTCCTTTATAAAAACTCTCAGATAAATTGTTTCCCCAAATCAAATAATAGGGAACAGTAAATATTATCGCAAAGAAAATGAGATATTTTATCGCGACAAGATTGGCTTTCATCAAGTCGATCGTTTTCTGGTCTTTATTATAATTTTCTAAATTCATTTTTCATAAAAAAAGCCGCCAAAAAATCAGCGGCTTTTCAAGTATTTTAAAATTTTATCTTACCAAAGTCATCTCACTGATCAAGTGACCTGCTTTACCGTATTTTTCAATCGTCCAAAGAACCATTCTCACGTCAACGTTGATGGTTTTCTGCAATTTCGGGTCAAAAATAATATCGCCGCTTAAAGCCTCACTGTTTCCGTCGAAAGCAAGACCTAAAAGATTTCCGCTACCATCAAGAATTGGCGAACCTGAATTTCCACCGGTAATATCGTTGTTTGACAAGAAGTTCACAGGCATGAAACCTTTTTTGTCTTTGTACTGACCAAAATCTTTTTTCTTCACCAAATCCAGGAATCTTTGTGGCAAATCGAATTCTTCATCACCTTTCTTGTACTTCGCCACCATTCCGTTGATGTCGGTGTAGTAATTGTTTTTTTCGCTAATTCCGTAATATTTTCTGTCGCTTCTTTCAGGTAAAGTGTTTACAGAACCGTAAGTTAATCTCATCGTAGAATTGGCATCAGGATAGAATGCTTTTTCAGGTTGAGACTTCCTTAAACCATCCAAAAATATTCTGCTGTTTTTCGCGAAAGCGTCATCAACTTTTGCGAACTTCTCTCCCATTAATTTTTGATCTTCGATGAAGCTGTTTGCAATTTTTAATAATGGGTCTGCATCAAGTTTTAATTTATCAGGACTGTTTACGAAATTCAGTGCTGATTCTTTAGTTGCGAAAATCGAAGAGAATGCTATGTTTGACAACGATTTTGCATCAACCGACATTAAAGATGGTGAAGCAACGTCTTTGTTTACTCTTTGCTGATAAAGACCAACCATTGAGTTCAACATTTCGCCCTCTAATTGGGTGTTTAAACCATCGTACATTCTGTTGATTGCGTCGGTAACTTTGGTCTTCATTCCAGCTTTTCCGGCATCATCTTGATCAACATAAGTTTTCAACAAAGAACCTAACTGGTAAGCAATGGGAAGATATTTCGCATTTCTTTGTAGTTGGGAAGAGTAGTTTCTCTCTACGTTTCTGTTTGAAAACTGGGTGTAATTTCCTTTAATATCTTCTAAAACTCCGCCATAAACAGCTTGATTTTCAGGAAGTAACGCCCAAACTTGGAATTTGCTTTCTAAATCTTTTTTACCTGCTATGGTTTGGTTTTTTTCAACTGCATCAATTGTTCCCTGTCTGTTCTTCCAATAATTTGCAACAGAAGCGTATTGGGAAGCGTAATGAAGTTTTGTAGCCTGGTCTTTGTCCATGTATTTTTTCATCACATCCATGGCCATTTTTGAAGCTTCAACCCAAGCCGGATAATCTTTGTTTACCATTTGCTCGATTCCGTAAGAGGTAAGGTATCTGTTTGTTCTTCCGGGATAACCAACAATCATCGTGAAATCTCCAGGTTTGTAGCCTTTAAGAGAAATTGGAAGCGCATGTTTTGGCTTCATTGGAACGTTGTTCGGAGAATATTCCGCTGGATTTCCGTTTGCATCTGCGTAAACTCTGAACACTGAAAAATCCACGGTATGTCTTGGCCATTCCCAGTTATCAGTATCGCCACCATATTTTCCTAAAGCGTTTGGTGGAGTTCCTACCAATCTTACATCTTTGAAATCTTGGTAAACAAAATAGTAGAATTCATTTCCATTGTAGAAATCTCTTACTACCACTGTATATTTTCCGTTCTCTGAGTTTTCTGTTTGAATGGCTTTGTATTCTGCATCAATAACCGCTTTTCTTTCTTCGGCAGTCATGCTGTTGTTTAATTTTGCATTAATTCTTTGAGAGACATCATCCATTCTCACCATAAATCTTACAGAAAGTCCTTTTGCAGGAAGTTCCTCAGATTTTTTCATTGCCCAAAAACCGTTGGTCAAATAATCTTTTTCAGGAGTTGAAAGAGCCGCGATATTACCATAACCACAATGATGATTGGTGAAAAGCAAACCTTCCTTAGAAACGATTTCAGCGGTACAACCACCACCAAATTGCACGATAGCATCTTTTAAGCTAGAATTATTGATGGAGTAAATTTCTTCAGCCGTCAATTTTAATCCCTGTTTTTTCAAATCAACCCCATTAAGTCTTTTGACCATCGACAAAAGCCACATTCCCTCATCAGCTTTTAGCTGGAAAAAGCTCAACATGAAAGTGAGCAGTAACAATATTCTTTTCATTGATAAATTTTTTATGTCCGCTAATTTAAGAAAATCATTTCAGATGAAATTGATAAAATAAAAAAGGATGAGTTTCCCCATCCTTTATTCTCAGAATCTATTCAAAAAGTTATTCTTTGATTAATTTTGTTGATGTTTTTTGTCCATCAGATAAGGTCACATTTAGCATGTAAACTCCTTTTTGTAAGCCTGACAAATCAATTTGTTTGATGTTTTCAAAAGTTTTTACTGTTCTTCCGTTCATATCAACCAATAAAATTGATTTCACAGTACTCTTAGACTGGATGTTAACTTGTCCTTTAGTTGGGTTTGGATAAACTGTAACTGCATTTTTCGCTGCATTAACGTTTGCAGTTGCCAAAAGTGGTCCTAATTTATTCATTCCTCCTCCTGTAGCAGCATCTTTAAATCCACCTCCCCAAATTGCTGAAGCATTAAACACACCTAAGTTAGCGATTCCATCCGTATCTCCTGGTGCTGGAGTAAGCGCTGTCCAAGTATGTCCTCCATCAGTACTAATAGCAGAACCTCTTGAAGTTGATGAAGCACCTGCAGTAATTAACGTGTTTGCTGTTCCAGGTACATAAGCAATATCTCCTGTAAAAGAAGTACCTGCAGTAACATCCACCACTGCCCAGTTTGCTGCGGCATCAGTTGTAGCGTAAATTAGGCCATCCTGATCCATAACCCAAGCGGTGTTTGCATCTTTTAATGCAATTTGTCCGCTTGCTCCTGGAGTTGTAACCCCGCCAAAATCTACGATTGGTGTCGAAGAAATTGTCCAAGTAACTCCTTTGTCATTCGATTTCATCACTCTTCCAAGGTCAGTTCCAAACCATGAAACATTTCCTGCGGCTGCTTTCAAATGGGTATAAGCAAATTCGTTTGAAATAGCAGGGGAATTAGCGGCCGGGTTTCTGGTCCAGGTAGCTCCTCCGTTTGTTGTGTTGTAAATTTCATACCTTCCTGATGCATCTGGGTCACCCATTAAGTAACCTGTATTAGCGTCAAAAAAATGAACAACATTTGGGAAAGCAGTAGATGTATTAAATCCCGGAACGGTTTGTTTTGCCCAAGTTGCACCTCCGTCTGTGGTTTTCCATACACCACCACCTGCGCCTCCGCTGGAATTGGTAGCTACAGCGTAAGCAGTTGTAGCAGAAGTTGCACTAATGTCGGAAATAAGCAATGCGGTATTGCCTACATTAATTAATCCTCCTGTCCAAGTTGTTCCTCCATTGCTTGTTCTGGTGTATGCTTGTACGTTTGCACCCCCTCCAGAACCATCGGCTCCCATTGCCCATACTGTATTGGCATCAACTACAGAAAAAGACAAAGGATATGTTCCAGCTGCAGGAAAATTGGAGTTCTGTGTCGTCCAAGTTTGTGCTTGTGTCATCATTGCAAAAAGTGCAAATCCTGTAAGTAAAAGTTTTTTCATAATCTTATAAGTTTAATGATTTTTTGTAAAATTATACTATTTGAAAATAATATGCAAACAATATTGCCATTTTTTAATCAAATCGCTTGAATTCGTGTGAATAAATACTTTTGATAGTTACCTATAAAGCGCTTCCTTCTATTTGTCGATACATCTCCGTGTGCGGGATATCGTCTTCGAAATATTTTTTTCCGGTTTCTGAGAAACCAAACTCGGTATAAAACTTTATTAAATAATCTTGTGCAGAAATCCTCACCCTTTTACTTTTAAATCTTGATTCTATAACTTCCAGAGCAAATTTCATCAAAACTTTTCCCAATTTTAAGTTCCTAAACTTTTGACCTGTAAGAACTCGTCCTATTGACGACTCCCCATATTTAACACCCTCGTCAAAAACCCTGCAATAGGCCAAAATTTCTCCATTCCTTTCTGCCCAAAGGTGAACGGCCTGATCATCGCAACCATCTGCATCAAGATAGTAGCATGCCTGTTCCACGATAAAAACTTCCTGCCGAATTTTTAGGATGCAGTAAAGCTCATTTAAAGTCAGTTGATCAAATTTTTTGACTTTCCAAAGAATATCTTTCATCCCTTAAAATTTACATGGTTTTCTTCCAAAAACTTATTCGTTTTGGAAATGAAGTTTAGAATCTCATCCGTTCCCTCCTTTTTTTCTGCAGAAGTAACATATGTTTCCGGCAGATCTTCCCATGTTTTCAGAAGTTCTGCTTGATAGTTTTCAACATTAGAAATTGCTGCGTTGGGTTTTAGTTTATCAGCTTTAGTAAAAACTATAGAGAAGGGAATTCCGTTTTCGCCGCACCATTCAATAAATTCCAGATCGATTTTTTGTGGCGTATGTCGGGAATCAACCAAGACAAAAAGGTTCACCAGGTTTTTTCTGTTCAGGATATAATTGGTGATCAGCTTCTCGAAATCTTTCCTTAAACTTTTCGAAACCCGCGCGTAACCGTAACCGGGCAAATCGGTCAAATACCAACTCTCATTCACTAAAAAATGATTAATAAGTTGTGTCTTTCCTGGGGTTTGAGAGGTTTTCGCCAAATCTTTGTGATTCATCATCGCATTGATTAAGGAAGATTTCCCCACATTGGATCTTCCGATAAATGCATATTCAGGTAAGTTGGGTTCAGGGCAATCCTGCCATTTTCCGCTACTTTTCACAAATTCCGCTGTTTTGATAACCATCCTTGAATTTTTTTCAAATTTAATCAAATAAAAAATGGAAGCTTAAAACTTCCACCTATTTGTTTTCAATTTTCTTTAACCAACTGTAGAGAATTTCATTGAACTCGTCTGGTTTCTCCATCATTGCGGCGTGTCCGCATTGATCGAGCCAGAATAATTCCGAATTTGGAATCAATCGGTCCATTTCAATCGCGACTTCTGGTGGAGTTACGGTATCTTGCTTTCCCCAAATGAGACAAGTTGGAACTTGAATTTTGTGAAGTTCCTTTTCCATATTATGTTTAATGGCGCTTCTTGCAAGCATCACGGTTTTAATTCCTTTTCCGCGGTCATTAACAATCGAGAAAACTTCGTCTACCAATTCTTCCGTGGCAATTTTTGGATCGTAAAATACCTCCTCCGCTTTTTTCTTGATATAATCTCGGTCATTTTTCCTCGGGAAACTGTCTCCAAATGAACGTTCATATAAACCGGAACTGCCCGTCAAAACCAAATCACTTACAACATCCGGACGCGCCAAAGTCAAAATCAAGCCAACGTGTCCTCCCATCGAATTCCCCACAATAATTGCAGATTCTCCTACTTCTTCCTCGATAAACCTTGCTACAAATTTCGCAATGGAAGTCAGGTTCGTATTTAAAACAGGTAAATCGTAAATTGGTAACTCAGGAAAATAGACGCGGTACCCTCTCGCCGAAAAATAGGAAATCAGTTTGGTGAAATTGCTCAAACCCCCCATTAATCCCTGCAATAGAACGATTGGTCTCCCTTCACCTTCTGCGAGAAATTTGAATTGTTTATTTTTTTTTGTCTTGAATAACATAAGTTTTCCTAAATAGGCGATTGCAAAAATACGAATTTAACGGTAAAATCAATTTTTTTGCCATTAAAAGTAATAATTATTATGCCACTTTTATATTCAGAACACGATTTTCTTTGCAATTTATTCCTTTTATTTTCTGCTGCCATAAATCGTTTTTAATCAAATGGTTAATCGAAAATTCCAAAACTTATTAACAATATGTCAAAAAGTGGGAAAAAGTGGGAAAATTTCAAAATTATTATATAAATTTGTCCCAAATGATTCAATTCTTCGAGACATACGAGTGCAAAATTGATGACAAAGGCCGACTTAAGCTGCCTTCGTCATTGGTAAAGCATTTGGAAAATCTCGGTGGAAATTTCGTGGTGAAACGGTCGGTTTTCAACACTTGTCTTGAAGTTTATCCCATGAAAACTTGGGAACAAACCATCCAAACCATCGGCAAAGTAAACAGATTTAAAGCCAGAAACCTAGAATTCATCCGAAAATTTACCGCTGGTTTGAAGACCGTAGAAATTGACAAAGCAGAAAGAATCTTGATTTCAAAAGACCTCAAAACTTTTGCAAATTTAGAAAAAGAAGTGGTAGTCGCCGGAATGATTGATTATTTTGAAGTTTGGGACAAAACCGCATACGAAGAAAACATAAAAACCAACGAAGCCGATTTCGCTCAACTTACCGAGGAAGTTATGGGCGACGTGAATTTTGATGACGATGAAAAATAAAATTTTGATTTGATTTGATAAATCTCAAAACTCTTAATCTCAAATCTATAGAAAGTGTATCACAATCCCGTATTGCTGCAGAAAAGTGTTGATGATTTGGTGACGAATCCGGACGGAATGTATGTGGATGTGACTTTCGGAGGTGGTGGTCATTCAAGAGAAATCTTGGATCGGCTTTCAGATAAAGGGAAATTGTTCAGTTTCGACCAAGATTTAGACGCTCTTAAAAATACGATTGATGATAAAAGATTCACGCTGATTAATCAGAATTTCCGCTTTTTGGAAAACTCGCTTTTGATTTATGGAATCACTGCGGTTGATGGAATTTTGGCAGATTTGGGCGTTTCTTCCCATCAATTTGATGAGGCAGAACGTGGATTTTCAACAAGAAGCAACGCACCTTTAGACATGAGGATGAACGTGATGCAAAGTTTGGACGCCAAAAAAGTCATCAATGATTATGAAGAAGAACATTTGGCGGATATTTTTTACCATTACGGCGAACTTCGGGAAGCGAGAAAATTGGCGAGAGAAATCGTTCACCACCGAAAAAATAAAGCGATTGAAACCACGGAAGATTTGAAAAAATTGTTCAGTTATATTCCGCCACATAAGCAGAACAAGTTTTTTGCGCAGGTTTTCCAGGCAGTCCGAATTGAAGTGAATCAGGAATTGGAGGTTTTGAAAGAAATGCTTCTTCAATCCTACAAAATCTTGAAACCCGGCGGAAGATTGGTCGTGATTTCTTACCATTCCCTGGAAGACCGATTGGTAAAGAGATTTTTAAAAAACGGAATGTTCGAAGGCGAACCAAAGAGAGATATATACGGTAATTATGACAAAGCATTTGAATTATTAAAAACAAAGGCAATCATTCCCGACGATAAAGAAATAGAAGAAAACTCACGTGCAAGAAGCGCGAAAATGAGAACAGGTATAAAAGTGTGAATTGGTTCCGCCGTAAATTTCTAAAGAGTGAATAGTGAATTTAAAAAATTAACATCAAAGCGAATTCACTGCGAAGCAAATTGACCATGAAATAAATTGACTTGAAAAATTGGCAAAACGAAACACCTATCGACCACAGAAAAAACTCACTTTTATAGACATTATAAAAGGAAATTTTCTGAACCGTGATGAAGTCAAAATTCATTACCGTTATTTTTTGTTGGTATTCGTGCTTTTGATGATTATGATTTACAGCAACCATTTGGTGAGCAAAAAAATCGAGCAAGTCAACGATTTAAAAGAACAGACCGAAGAATACAAATCAAGGAACGCTTACGCACAAAGCAGATTGATTAAAGTGAAATTAGAATCGGAATTGGGAAAAGAAATGGTGCAAGATTCCTTGCTATCCCTTGAAAATCACCCACATAAACTTTTGATAAAATTAGACAGTACAGATGGCGGTGCAAAATGAATTTGAAAAAAAACGCTCAATGACATTGAGATGGGGCTACCTTTTCGCGGGTTTTGCCTTCATTTTGTTTGTGGTGTTTTTGGGAAGAATTCTTGTTTTGCAGAACACGAATGTTGAGGAAATCAAAAACGATTACATCAGCAAAAATTATCGTGAAGCCACTTTGAAAGCAGCGCGCGGAAATCTTTACGCTTCGGACGGTTCTATTTTGGCGACGACTGTCATGCGTTACGATGTTTATCTCGACTTTAAAACAATAAAAGACACGGTTTATTCCAATAACATCGGTGCTTTGACGGATTCATTGTCAAAAATGTTTGGCAAACCGAGGGCTTATTTTCGAGACAGATTAGATCAACAAAAAAAGGCAAAAAACCAATATTATTCTTTAGTTAAAGGTCTTGACTTCGATGATTATGACCGAATCAGAAAATTCCCGATTTTCAAAAAAGGAAAAAATAAAGGTGGTTTCATCGTCGATAGAAATTACAAACGAGAATTGGCAACGACCCAAATTGGAGCGGGAACGATTGGAATGGATAATGGAATTGCAAAATCCGGTTTGGAAGGTGCCTTTTCAAAATATTTAACGGGAACAGACGGAACTCGATTAGAACAAAGAGTAAACTCAAGTCAATGGAAACCAATCGATTATTGGAAAGTAAATGAGCCGATTGACGGACAGGATGTTTATACCACCATCGATTTAAGAATTCAAGACATCGCACATTCCGCTTTGGAAAAACAATTGGTGAATTTCGATGCAGATCACGGTTGTGTCGTGGTGATGGAAGTGGCGACCGGAAAAGTAAAAGCAATGGTCAACCTTCGAAGAACCGAACCGGGAATTTACGTGGATGCCTACAATTACGCGTTAAAAGACGCCACAGAACCTGGGTCTACTTTTAAAACCGTTTCCCTTTTGGCTGCAATGGACGATGGCTTCATCGACGAAAACACCACAGTAAATGTTGGAAACGGAGTTTGGACTTATGCAAAACAAAGAATTTCAGATGGTCATGGCGGCGGAACTTATGAGATTTCCGATGTTTTGGCTAAATCGAGTAATGTGGGTTCAGCGAAATTGATCACCAAATTTTATGCTGACAAACCACAAGTTTTCCTAGACCATTTGAAAAAATGGAAAATGTTTGAAAAATTAGATATCGAACTTCCGGGAGTTACGAAACCATTTGTGGTGACGCCTGAAAACAAA
>Ga0116181_1001353_pt1 | contig 21187 bp, 20 predicted proteins | sample AD_UKC075_MetaG_FD_89752 | JGI IMG/M metagenome (GOLD analysis project Ga0116181, IMG submission 89752) | Active sludge microbial communities of municipal wastewater-treating anaerobic digesters from USA - AD_UKC075_MetaG | ecosystem: Engineered > Bioreactor > Anaerobic > Digestate | place: USA...
ACGGCATGATTGCAGCCCAAGGGACCTTCGATGAGGTGCGTGCCCAGAGTCCTCGGTTCGACAGGCTGGTGCGGTTGGGCAACCTGGAGCAGAAGGTCACGCTCGATGATCTCGAAGAACCGGCACAGCCCCCGATTGACAGTCGCAGAGAGGCTTAGCAGAGCGCGAGCCCCGATCCGCTCAGTCCGCGTGGTCAACCTATCCGCGCCGCTGACTACCCCAGGCATCGAGGAGCACGGAAGGTTCGTCGCTGGGGTCAGAAGTAGTTCTTGAAGGACGGACGCAGGCGGTTGTCATGTCGGAGCCGGTCTGCGAACCGAAGTTCGAGCGGGTGGAGAATGTCACCGAGCACCCACGTCCACTCGATCGGGTAGCCCTCGTTGTCCCCGCGCTCGTTCCCAGGCGTGTGGGCCAAGGCGTCAGCGACGGAGTCCAGCCGGCGGTTCAGGTCATTCCACCACAGGGTGGTCAGCGGGGAGCGTGGACGCATGACGAAAGCGCCGTTCCCGAGGAGACGGCGGTAGTGACGCCGTAGATCAGCCTCGAGCGGGCCACCAACGAGGCCGACATCGGTCGAGCGTTGTTCGTGGTATCCGACCGCGAGGGCGTCAGGGTCGTCATCCATTGCCCGGAATGCCGGGAGCCAGGAGTGGAAGTACGTCTTTATGTCGGCGTACCCCCCGCCGTGGTGGTGAATGACGTAGCAGCGGAGATAGTCGGACCGGTGAACCAAGGAGAGGTATTCGTAGGCTGGATGCAGCGGAGCATCGGGAAGCACGATCGAATCGAGCGTGGCGGGTGTGATGAGCTTCACGGGCACCTTACTCACTCGAACGAGTGAATCGAGGCCCGCCCGGCGGTTCGGGGATAATTCGTTGGTACCGGTCCACGTGACGTAGATGACGCGTGGCACCGGCAAGACCGGTCCAGCCGGCGTCGCTTGTGCAAGAAGGGGCGCTTGCGGGTAGCGCTCGGCGGCGAAGCGGAGTGGCGAGGCGGCGGCGGATAGCCGGAGGCTGAGGTCCATGACAGGCCTTAGTTCCCAGCTTGCCCGACGGAGAGTCCGCTTCTTGGCGGTGTAGGCGGCATGTTTCACGCTACGGAGGCCTTGGATCAGGTCTGGGCCACGGGCGCTGCGGGGGAGGCCAGCAACCTCCGGTGGTCAGACGACTCCCGCTTTCGGGGCCGGCAGGGGGTGAATCGGCGCTCGGACGTAGAGCTGTCTCCCGACCAGCCTCCCGAAGGACCACGACATTCCGACCAGCCATGACCGAAGGCGTCGGTTCCATAGAGCGCTCGGAAGTTCGAGAATCGTGGAGCCGAGCACACGGACCTGGCGTCGCAAGGTAAGGGGTGGCATCCCAGGCCGCCTGAACCTGGCTTGCAGCTGAGCGCTGGATCTCCCGAACCAGTAGCGCTGTCGCATCATGCCCCGAAGGTCGTCCTTGAGGCGGTAGTGCAGGACCGCCGCGGGGGCTAGACCGATGGTGTACCCCGCCTCCTGTGCGCGCCAGCAGAAGTCGACTTCCTCGTGTCCGCCGCGGTAGGACGTATCAAATCCGTCGAGTGCCTCGAGTACGTCCTTTCGGACACCCATGTTTCCGCCGTAGGCGTACGGAAGGTAGCGCAGCGCGGTCGGCAGCTCTGTGACATTGAACTCCCCCACGAGCGAATGGATGGACGCCGGGTTGAGCTGCCGGGTGTCGAGCACGCCGCCCACGATGTCGTAGGTGTCGAGCCCGCGCGCGAGGGACTCCACCCACTCCGGACACGCCACATCGTCGGAGTCGCAGAACATGACCTTGTCTGTCCTGGCTGCCAGCGCGCCAACATTGCGAGCGTGCGACACACCTGTCCGCTGCGACGAGTCAACGATTCGCAGGTGCGGCAGCCGGTCTAGCCAAGCCAGCGCGGCGTCGCGGGTGCCGTCAGTCGAGCCGTTGTCGGAGATGATCACCTCAAAGTCGGAGATCGTCTGGTTCCTCAGTGCTTCGAGCTCGATCCCGATCACGTCGGCCCCGTTACGCACGGGGACGACGACGCTCGCCCTCAAACCCACATCAGACACATCCTCAGACTAGATGGCGCCCCTTGCGGTGGCTCGTGTGAGCCCGGTAGATGGGGTTGCTGCTCATGGCTGCACGCTAAGGTTAGCCGCCCAGACGTTGACTCCCGATGAGCGAACCTGGGAGAGCAGGGACCCTGCCAACACGAAGTCGGTGGGGGTGTCGATGTCCGTTCCTTCCCGGTCGTCCATGATGAACAGTCGGACGTGGCCGCCGAGCCGGTTGTGCAGCGACTCGTAGATCTCCGTGCGCGTCACGTACACCGAGCCAGTCTCCCGGTAGCGCATCCGCTCGGGAGTGAGGTCCTGCCGCCTCGGACGGGCGAAAATGTCATAGTCAGGGGTTGGCGCTTCCCCTTGCCACCACAGGAATGGCGCTTGCGGCACGACGCCCACCATCGAGTCGCAGCCTGACTCGGCGAACTCGGTGAGGGCTCGTGCGAGCGTTCCGGGTAGTCGTACGGGAGACGTCGCTTGCAGCAACATGACGGCCTCCGGGCGTTCCCCCCGAGAGGCGAACTCGGCGATGGTGTGTTCGACCACGGGCTCGGTAGCGGTGGCGTCCTGAGCAAGTTCGGCGGGTCGGTCGATCACCTCAGCGCCAGCCGAACGTGACACCTCGGCGATCGCCGCGTCATCGGTCGACACGACGACCCGTAGGCCTGGGACGGCTAGGGCCTGCTCGATGGTCCAGACGATCAGCGGCTTCCCGGCGATTGGCAGCACGTTCTTGCGGGGGATCCCCTTGGAGCCGCCACGGGCTGGGATCAGAGCCACGATCATGAACCCGACGCTATCGCGCCAAGTGATCGAGTCACTGGGCGGTGATTCCATTCGGAACGGTGATGGACCGGTCGTGCCAGGATGTGCACGTGCAGGCTCGGGCAGCCATCGGCGGACTGTGGTCACGCCCAGGCTTCAGGAACGCGATCCTCGTGGCTGTCTGGTTAGCGGCTGCGATCAACCTCGTGCGCGGATATCGGTTCGCCCTTGGGCGCCCAGGCATGGGTCTCGGGGACTTCCATGTCTACCTTGAGGCGACGAGGTGGTGGCGCGGAGGGAAGCCCCTGTACGAGTACGCGACTGATCTTGGCCTGGGCTTTACCTACCCACCTTTCGCAGCGCTCGTGCTTGCGCCGTGGGGATTCCTGAGTGATGGAGCAGCAGATGTTCTGTGGACACTGACAACGCTGGTCTCCACGGCGGCATTCGGAGTAGTGCTCGGCCAGCGCACTCGGCCTGAGTGGCCCCGCGCGGTGAGATGGGCCGTGTCGGGGGCACTGGTCGCTGTGCTGTCCGAGACAGTGTTGGTGCATGCGAACCTGGCCACGGGGAACATCAGCCTGATCCTCGCCCTGCTCAGCTTGGTGGAATGCAGCCGCCTGTTCCGCAGCCACCGTTGGGGTGCTCTCTCGGGCGTCGCCACCGCGATCAAGCTCACGCCGGGATTGTTTCTGGTTCTGCATCTGCTCGTGGATCGCAAGCGGGCTGTGTGGTCGATCGGCGCTGCCATCGCGGCCACGGCCCTTGCCGCGGTGGCTCTGCCGAGTGAGTCCTGGACGTACTGGACTCACGCGCTCTGGCAGACGGGGCGCGTCGGTGAGGTCGACTACCTGGGCAACTTCACCTGGACCGGCGTGGTGGCACGCGCTGGCGTGGAGGGCGGCGCAGGCCGGCTGGTGGGTCTGGCAATCGGCGCGGTGACCGCCGTGGCTGCCCTCTGGAACGCCCGTCGACACTGGGAAGACAATCCCGTGGCGGCGGCCGCGATCGTCGGGTGCGCGAGCGTGGTGGCAGCCCCGATCTCCTGGCCGCACCACGCGGTCTGGCTCCTGGCCTGGGCAAGCTGCTGCCTGCTCAGCACGAGCTGGCTGCTCAGGACTGTTGGCGCCCTGATCCTTCTGCTTTTGCTGGTCTGGGTTCCCTTGGGGAGCGCCCTCGGCGTGGGCGCCGGAGGATCGGCGTTGGCTGCAGTACCGGTGCTCGCGATGAGTCTCGCCGCGGTTCTGCGGGTCCCCGTCGTCGTGGAGCGCGAGCGGAGCTAGCCGAGAAGCCCGCGCGAAACCGTACGGGCCGGCTCGACAGCCGACTGATCCGGCGCGGGCGTCGGGTCGCCACCCCAGACCGACAGGCCGTACCGCTCCCAGAACTCCTCCAGCCATCTGGGCGGGGAGGGGTAGAACGCCCAGGCCGGGAGGCCTCGCGCAGCGGCTTCGAGGAGGCCCGTCGAGTACGCCGCCGCCACCGGCCGGGCGAGGGACGCCAGGGGCGCGGGGGAGTGGTCGACCTCCATGCCGGCAAGGGCGAACGCCTTGTGCTCGAGGCGCGACAGGAGGTCGCGCTCCGAGGGATGCGGCCGATAGGTGGCACCGGTCATGCGGCAGAAGACGACCGCGGCGCGGGTCATCCCCGTGCGTGGCAGCTCGGCGCCGTGGAGCTGGCCGAGGAAGACCGGTTGTGACGACATGACCTCGACCCGGGGCTGCTGAGCGGCTTCCCAGAGCAGCTGCGAGCCAACGGTGGCCGACGTGACATCGCTGCGGCCGGAACGCCAGAACGCGGCGTCTGCATCCGACCAGGCCAGCAGATGAGCGCCCGGCGGGAGGGGTGGCGCGTACGGGGTCAGCAGGCCGTGCTGTACCACCACGAACCGAAGCTCGCGTGCCTGCGCCTGACGGTGAGCCTCCCCACCCAGGTCGAGATAGCTTCCGGCAGCGACGACCGTACGGACCTCAGGTACCTGCCGGTCGAGCTCAAGGCCGGGGACCTGACGCACCTGCCAGCCGTCCCCGGGGAGGTACTCGGTCGGGTCGAACGGGGCGTACACCGCAGCCGCGTCGAGGTGGGCCGTGGGCGTGAGGAACGCCTGCTGGCTCGACGCCGCGCGTGACTCGAGCATCACCGCCACCGAGGGGGCCTCGCCCCGGGTCGCCAGGTAGAGGTCGGGGTTCGCCTCGTGCCGGCCGCGCCGGCGAAGCCAGACCACGCCGTTCCGGACCCGGCGACGACCGGCGTCCCAGCGCTGCCAGGCCTCCAGATCAGAGCCGAACCTCAGTCCCACAAGGCCTCCAGGTGTGCGATTCGATGATCGAAGGTGTGCTCCGCGAGCGTGCGCTTCCGGCCCGCCGCCCGGAGGCCATCAGCCCAGCCCCGGTCGACCACCGCGCGGTGCGCCAGCTCGACGAGCTCGTCGGCGTCGTGGAAGACCGCGAGCTCGACCCCCGGCTCGTACAGGTCCGCCACGTCGTCGCGGTCGATCAGCTGCGCGCCACCCACCCCACAGGCCTCGAACGTCCTCATCGTGAAGCCGTCCTGGTCGCCGTGGATGTTGAGGGTCGACGCGGCGGCGGCCATGATCCCGTACGCCTCGCGGCGCGGCACCTCGCGCTCGCTCGGCACGTCCGTGCGGTCCCAGCTCATGGTGCGGACCCGGTCGTACGGATGCCGCGACCAGTCTCGCCCGTACGTCCGAAGGGGGATACCCGCGGCATGGAGGTGGGCGACAAGCTGCTCGCGGGCCGGGTACTGCGCGCCGATCAGAACCGACTCGACGCTGCGCGCGCGGGGAGCGGGATCGAACGTGGGGTCGTATGCGAGGGGGACGTGGATGCTGGGCAGCGAGTCGGCGGCCAGGGTCGCCACGTCGGCGGGGCTATAGCTCGCGATGCCGTCGTAGCGGGCGAGGCTGTCGTGGGTGTGCCTAGTCCGTCGCACCTCGTCGTAGAGCCAGAGCACCCGCTGGATCCTGGGCCGACCGCCGGCGCCATCGAGGGCGTCGTGGAACGCGGGCAGCAGCCGGTCGCCCTTGACGACGAGCACCAGATCGGGACTGCTGCCCTCCAGCGCCGACAGGGCGCGTTGCGTGGCGAGCTGCGCCTTGCTTGGCTCAGGCGCGATGCCGAGCTTGCCGGGCAGCTCGATGCTGACCCTCGTCCAGGCCCGACCAAGCCCACTCGACGAGGTGTCGTAGTGACAGATGGTGACTTCGTGGCCCCGGCGCTCCAAGGCGCCGGCGATCGAGGCCGAGTAGCCGTGGAACGAGGGCGAGACGAGCAGGACGCGGCTCACGGGATGACCCGCGCTGGCACTCCGGCCACCACTGTCCCGGGCTCCACGTCGCGCGTCACGACCGCTCCCGCGCCGACCGTCGCGCCATCGCCGATCGTGACCCCGCCGAGCACGATCGCGCGCTGGCCGAGGAAGACCCCGTCGCCGATGGTGATCGGTCCGGTGCCGTGGGTGCCGCTGCGGTCGGTACGGGCATGGTCGGTCGTCGCGATGAACACCCCGTCGGCCAGCACGCAGCCGGCTCCGATCGAGATCGGGTCGATCGCATGAATGTGGACGTCGTTGCCGAGGTAGGTACGGTCACCGATTGTGATCGGCCCCCCACCCGACTCGCACTGCAGCCAGGCGCCGGCGTAGATCGCCACGCCATCACCGACGAAGATCCGTTCGACCCCGCGCAGTTGGCGGGGTCGCACGATCACCGAACCCGCCCCGATCCGGCCGAACGCACGCCGGTAGACAAGGCTGGTCATCAGGGACCCGAGCCGCCAGCGGATCGACGGCGGTGCCTCGGTGAGGCGCCGGGCGAGGTTCATGCGGCCTCCTCGATTGGCGGGACCGTGGAACCCCAGACTACCGACGGCGAGCCCGGCGGATCAGCCGCCACTCTTCGGCAGCGACCCGGGCGGGGTGCACGTCCATGCCCCTGGCCCGGCGAGTCGCGTTCCAGACCAGGTTCAGACCGGTCGCCACCGTGAGCCCGGCCGCGAGAGCGGTGGTGCCGCCCCACTCCTCGGCGTACCGCCACCGGCTGTCGACCAGCCACTCGCGCCGCTTCCTGGGGTCCGAGGAGCCCCCACCCTCGTGGGTGACGGTGACCGTCGGCACATACACGCTCGGCACGCCACGGTCTCGAAGACGGCGCTGCAGATCGACCTCCTCGGCGTTCATGAAGTACGCCGGGTCGAACCCGCCGACGGCCCGGAACTCTGCGGTCGGCACGAGCAGCGCTGCGCCGACGACCCAGTCCGTCTCGATCGGCACCGTCGAGCCGAGCGCGTCCAGATCGTGCCCGACCGCCGAATGCCAGCGGTCGGTGTCGCGGAACCGCGCCAGCGGGGTCAGCCATTCGATGGCCTGCTGCGTCGCCGTCGGGAACCGGCGCGCCGACTCGGCCACCGCTCCGTCCGGGTCGATGATCCGCGGCCCGGCGACGCACGGCTGGTACGGGGATGCCGCTGCGACAAGGTCGGACACGAACGTCGGGCCGACCTCGAGGTCGGAGTTGAGGATGCAGACCAGGTCGGTCTCGACCACCGCGACGCCCGCGTTGACCGCCTGGCCGAAGCCACCGTTGCGCTCCCGGCGGACGACGACCACGCGGGCGTGGTCAGGGAACGCGACGGGGGAGCAGTCGTCGACGACGACGACCTGCTCGACCTGCCCCGTGAGCTGTGCGACCAACGCAAGCGTCGGGGCGGGATCGCCGTAGTGCGGGATGACGGCAGCGATGCTCACACGATCCCCCTCTCCTGCAGGACGCGTGCCAGCTCGTGCCACATGTGGCGGGTGTTGAAGCGGGTGGTCACCGAGGCGCGGGCGCCCGTACCGAGCCGCGCCCGCAGGGCGTCGTCGTTCAGCGACCGTGTCAGCGCCGCCCGCCACCCGTCGACATCACCGACACCGACGAGAAGCCCGGACTCGTCATCGGAGACGTACTCCCGCATCGACCGGGTGTCGGAGACGACGACGCAGGCGCCGCAGCTGGAGGCCTCCAGGGTGACGCTCGACCCGGTGGGATAGGTCAGCTCGACCGTCGGCACGGCCACCACCTTCGCCCGCCGCAGCAGGGCGCGGTAGGCGACGTGGGGCACTGGCCCGTGGACGGTCACCTCGGCCGGAATGTCGAGCCCAGCGAGGTTCGCCGGCTTGCAGACCACGTCGACGGCGATTCCCGTTCCCCGGACCGCGTCGAACAGGGTGGCGTAGTCGCGCCCGCGGTCCTGCCCGACTGCGAGAACGTCGATGTCCTTGGGCTGGCCCGTCGGGGTGTAGAAGTCGGCTGCGACGCCGTACGTCATCGGGAAGAGCTGCTCGGCCGAGAAGCCGGCGTCGAGCAGGATCTCGGTCTCGGCCCGCGCCAGGTAGGTGACGAGGTCGGCGTGGCGCATCGTGTCGGCGTAGGCGCGGCGTTCGTCGGCCGGCATCCGGGAGAGGTCGTCGGCGAGCCAGCAGCTCCAGACCAGCAGGGGGGTACGGGCGTACGGCGGCAGGTGGTGCCCCTTCGCCCAGGCCGCCGCGCGTCCCTGTCCCTCCAGGAGCGCGACGACCAGGTCGGCCCCGGCTGCCTTGGGGACGGCCGCGAGAGTTCGCGCGACGGGGAACCCCGCTCTGTGCTCGATCGCCTTCCGCACCCGGGTCGCGAACGGACCGGACGGGACCTCGGCCGAGCCCAGCTGGTAGCCCACCTCGGCCAGCGCCTCAACCCCGTACGGGAGAGCAGTGGGGCGTTCCCCCTTGTCATAGAGGGCACGCCAGGAGGCGAGGTCGTGCTCGGACAGCACCAACGCGCGCATCGCGGGTCTCCTCCCCAGGCAGCGGCAGCCTACCCGTAGATGCCGCGGACAAGGGTCGTGAAGCGGTGCATCCCGAACTCGCCCATGGCCCACTGCTGGAGCCGGTCGGCCTTCCCCTGAGCAGCTGCAGGGTCGGAGAGCACCTCGACCAGCCGGTCCGCCACCCCAGCAGCCGTGGGGGGAAGAGTGCCGAGCAGGTCCTCCCCGGCCACGCCCTCAGCTCCGGTGGGGGTGGCAACCACCGGCACGCCGGCGACCAGTGCCTCGATCGTCTTGAACTTCACCCCGGCGCCCGTGCGCAGCGGAACGAGGGCGACGGAGGCCGCGGCGTACTCGGCGTCGAGGTCGTCGACGAAGCCGGCCAGCTCGGCACGGGCCGCGTCGGCGAGGGGCACCAGCTCGGCGGGTGCGCCGCCACCGATGATGCGCAGTCGCGCTCCCGGCAGCCGCTGCCTCACGAGCGGCCAGATGTCGGTCAGCAGCCAGATCGCGGCATCCTGGTTCTCCTCGCGGGCCAGGTAGGACACGACCACCACCACGGGCTCATCTGGCTGCGTGTGGGTCGGCGCTTTCTTTGGTGCCAGCGGCGGTCGCAGGATGTGGACCGGCGCAGTGCCGACGGGGAGCAGGTCGGCGTCCTTCTCGCTGAAGACCACGACGTCGTCGAGCCGGCGCACCCCCCGGCGCTCCCACACCCGCGCCCAGGCCGCCTGCGTCCGCCAGGCCGCGGCCTGAGCTGCGGTCTGCCCTGGCCGGGTCGCCTCACGGCCGAACAGCTGGGACTGCACGTCGTGGAAGGTGCCGACGAGCCGCGCGTTCGGCGCCAGCCGACGAACGATCCCCGCCAGCCGGATCGCCTCCGACCACTGCAGGTCGATGACCGGCGCTCCGGCCAACAGCGACCGTACGGGGTCCCGGCGCAGCCCGGTCGCCAGCGGCAGATTCGGCAGACCGGGATCGATGCGGCGCCCTCGACCGTCGACCTCAGCCAACGCGCGACGTACGGCCTTGATCGGCCACGAGGCTCCCGGTGGCGAGCCGACGAGGTGATGGGGCGGACAGCCGGGTTGGAGCGCCGCGTGCCGGTTCGAGGGCGTGTCGGGGGCGACCCACACCTGGCTGAGACCAGACGCTGCGAGCGCATGCTCAAGCCGCTGCAGGTACCGTCCGCCCCCATGCGGCACGGCGTCGAACTGAAGGAAGGGGGTCACGGTGACCACCGCCGCCCCACTGCCGCTCGGTCCCCTCGCCATGTCTTGGATCGTAGACTGACGCCCGACGTCGGCGAGGAGGAGGAGAGCGTGATCACGTTCATGGCGCCCGACCTGCCCACGTTCTCGGGCGGCCTCAAGGTGATCGACGCGTACGTCCGTGCGTTGAACGCCGCCGGGCTTCCCGCTCGCACCTGGCACGGCACGCGACAGGCCCAGTACCCCGACGCGACCGCACCGACGGTGTACGGGCTGACGCTCGACCTTGAGCCGGGCGACGTGCTGGTCATGCCCGAGACGGGTGGCCAGAAGTGGCAGTTTCTGACCGGTGACGCTCCGGTCGTGATGCTCTGCCAGGGAACAGACTTCGTCTTCGCCAACACCGACTTCACCGCAGGCCTGCCCGGCCCGTACCCCGGCTGGCCCAATGCGACGGCCGTCGTCGGCGTCTCGGACTCGATCGTCGACTTCCTGCGCGCCGCCTGCGACCCGGGGCTGCCGATCCACCACGTGCCGGTCGAGATCGACACGGCTCTCTTCCGTCCGCTTCCGAAGGAGAAGCGGATCGCGTTGATGCCTCGGCGGCGCCGGGAGGACCTGCTCGCAGCGGTCCAGCTCATCCGCGCCGCCGGTCTGCTCGACGAAGGCTGGGAGTTGGAGATCATCGACGGCATGACGGCCCCCGAGGTCGCTGCGGCCCTGGGACGCTCGGCGATCTTCCTGTTCGGTGCCGAGCGCGAAGGCGTCGGACTGCCGGGGGCCGAGGCGATGGCTGCAGGGGCGTACGTCGTCGGGTTCACCGGCCACGGTGCTCGCGAGTACCTCCTCCCCGGTGTGTCCTCGGTGATCCGCGAGTCCGACGTCATCGCCATGAAGGACGAGACGATCCGCATCGCGCGCCTCTTCACCGACGAACGTGCGGCGTACGAGGCGGCCACGGCCGCCGGTCGGGAGCTGATCATCTCCCGCTACTCCCATGACCTGATGGCGTCGTCCCTTGTCGCAGCGTTCGAGAAGATCACCCGCACGGGCTCGCCGTCGGTGCTCCAGGCGCCCGTCACGGTCTCGCACTACCAGCGGTACGGGCAGCGCCCGGGACGGGTGTGGACGACGTACGTGGCGGCCCGTACGGCGGCGGGCGCGCTCAAGCGTCGGGTGGTGGGAGCCCTGCGTGGCCGCGGCTGACCAGCTCCGCGGCCTGGTCAAAGCCGCGGCGAGTGGCCCGCTGTCGCTCGTGCGGCGGGTGGCAGGCCGCCGCAACATCAACTGGACTCCCGAGTTCATGGGCTTCGGCAACCAGCTCTACCTGTGGTGCTGGGCCCACGCTGACCCTGGTGAGCGGCAGCGACGTACGGTGCTCACCAACGAGCGCACGGGTCCGTGGCTCGAGTATGTCCCGGACTTTGCCAGGGCTCGGCTGATGCACCGACATGAAGTCGGCCTCCTCGACAGGCGGGGCTTCTACTGGGCTGACAACGAGAGGTACACCGGAGACAAGCGGGGCTTCACAGAGGACACCCGTGCTGCGTTCATCAACGAGGTCCTTCTGCCCGCGCCACTACTGAGGAATGTGACGGATACCGAGTTCAGCTCCGACGACGTGCGGGTAGTCAACGTGAGGCGCGGCGACTTCTACGCCGATTGGTGGCGGCCGCGTCACGGGTTCGACGTGGCCAGCTATGTGAAGGCTGCCGTGGCGGGTGCAGTCACGCGCGACGGTTCTGTCCGAAGGATCCACGTGGTATCTGACGGCATCCCCTGGTGCCGCCGTCACCTCGCAGAGCTGGCCGAGATCGCCCCGATGACGTACGGAGACGCCAGCCCCGCCGAGAACTTCCTCCACGTGGCTTCGGCCAACCGGTTGGTGATCACCAACTCGACCTTCTCGCTCTGGGGTGCGTACGTGGCCCAAGCCATTCACGGGGAATCGAGCAGGATCTGGGCGCCAGCCTTCTTCGACAGCACCTACCCGGTGGGTCGATGCTACGAGTACGACCAGCACTGGAACTTCATCGACGAGCTCCCCGGGGGCTGGCAACCTTCGTGGGTGCTGGAAGGACTCGAGTGGCCTCCATCGTGAGCCGATACGCTCCTGCTCATGAACGCTCGAGACTCCCTCATGGCACTTGCCCATCGGGTGGACGATCGGCCGGGCCTCCTTCGCGACGTCGTGCGAGCGGGCTACGGCGCTGCAAAGACGGCACTCGACAGCGTCCGGCATCGCGGGCCCGTCGTGACCCGCTGGTCCCCGAAGGACCAACGATGGCACTATCGCTGGCCCGAGGGTAGGGCCGTCGATACGGGCCGCTGGAGGGACGCTCAGGGCTGGGCGACCCGAGGCTTCTATTACGGAATGGCGGATCTCCTCTGGCGCCCCTATCGGCCGAGACCGGGCGATGTGGTCCTCGATATCGGGGCAGGGAACGGCGGCGAGACCTTCTACTTGGCGGAAATGGTGGGAGCGGCTGGCCGCGTCATTGGGATCGAGGCCGCGCCCGGTCCGTACGCAGCGCTCCAAGAGCTGGTCGAACTGAACGGGTGGCCCCAGGTCGAGGCACTTCATGTCGCCGTTTCAGACAAGGCGGGCACCTTGAGGATCGAGGATGTCGATCACTGGGGCCGGACCAAGGACTTCGTCCTCGCATGGCTTACGGAACATGGGTTCCAGGCACGCGTCCGGGGCGAGGGAGACTTCGTCCAGGCCCTGTACGTGTACGCATCGAGATGAGAGGCGTCAGGACCCTGGCTGCACTACTTCTGGCCCGGGCAACTCGCCCCGAACGAGTGAGTGGCAAACGGTGTCGCTGACGGGATTCGCGGTACTCATCCTTGTTTGCGCCGCTGGTTGCTGCGTGTGGGGTGTCACTCGAGCCTGGGGCTCGTGGAGGCTGGGCTTGCCTTTGGCTTACGCAGTGTGGCTGGCCTGGGCAGTGCTGACGTGCGAAGTGCTCTCATGGTTCGGAGCGCTGAGGGGGCCGCAGATACTGGCGTTCCAAGTCCTTCTGGGAGTTGTTTGGCTTGTGCTGGGGAGACGCTTCCGGCGACTGGCTAGACCACATGCCGTGCGGAATTGGGAGTGGTGGGTCGTTGGCTCGATCGTCCTCATCTCTCTGTGCACCGCAATGCTGGCTGCTCCCAACAACTTTGACTCGATGGCCTACCACATGGTCAAGGTCGATCAATGGCTCCAGTCTGGATCGCTGGCTCCATTCGCGGTGCACTTTGCGCCTCAGGTCTACTTGGCACCCGCAGCAGAGATGGGTATCGCGGTGCTGCTTGGGCCCACCGGAATCAGTGTTGCTCCGAACCTCGTCCAGGCTGGTGCCCTGGTTGCGGTGATTGCAGCCGCAGTTTCTCTTGCTGGCGATCTTGGTGCCTCCCCTGCTGCCCAGCGAGCGGCAGCGGTGCTGGTGGCTGCTACTCCCACAGTGGTTGCGGAAGCGCCTACGACCCAGAATGACCTAGTGGCGTCGGCGTTGGTGGTCACGTGCGCCGCCTTAGTGGCTCACCTCAGACGTGGCGAGGCGTCGATCCCTCGACTGATGTCTGTGTCCCTGGCCGCCGCTGTCGCTGTGGCCGTCAAGCCGACGGCAGCTCTGTTCGTTGCGCCTGTCCTGATCTGGTTCATGGTGCGACGTTTCAGAAGGGCATGGGCCCGAACGATAAGCGTTGCGGTCATTTCGGTCGCGCTGATCCTGGTCGTCAATGTGGGTTGGCTGGCGAGGAATGTCGATGTCTACGGCTCTCCCGCTGGCCCGCCCAGCCACCTCACCAACGCGGAGGTCACCCCCGGTGTCGTGGTCGGCAACATGCTTCGTAACGCTGGCCACAACCTTGGCACCCCGCTCGACTCGGTGAACAGGGCCGTGACTGCATTCCTTGGGAGCTCGATGCGGGCAGCGGGTATCAATCCGGATGATCCAGGCAGCCTGTATGGCTCCGATGCCTTCAGTGTTGATTCAGAGCGCAACGAGGATCGGAACTCAAGCACACCCCAGTTCCTGTTGTTCCTCGCATCGCTTGTCGTGCTCGCTGGGCGCCGAACCGTGCGGGCACCGCTTCTACCACTTCTGGCGTGCATTTCGGTGGGCTACACCGCCTTCTCGACCCTCTTTGCTTGGCAGGTGTGGGGAGGCCGTCTCCTCCTTCCCTTGACGGTGCTCGGGTGCGTTGTGGCAGCGACTGCTATCGAGGTGCCTGCGCGAGTGATGATCCTTCGTGCCGTGACGCTCCTCCTCGTGGTGGTCCTGTGCCTCCCCTGGCTGGTGGCATCGAAGTGGCGCCCGCTGGTAGGTGCGGAGTCAGTTGTCACGACGAGCGACGTTGATGATCGATTCAGAGCACGACCGGAGTTGCGTGAGCCCACCCTGGAATTGGCAAGGCGGATCGCGGCGACCAACGCCTCGGTGGTAGGGATCGGACGGGACGTCTACGTCTGGGAGTATCCCCTACGGGTCGCGATCCGTGAACTAAGGCCGGGGGTGACCTTCGTCAATGTGGACACGGTTGGGCCAACGTCCAGGTTCGAAGACCCTCGCCGCCCGGCAGTCGTGGTCCGGGCTGATCTGAAACCCACCACGAGTGGCTACATTGAGCAGACTCTGGGCGGTGGCCTAAGACTCGAACTTGATCCGGCCCGGGTGAAGTGAGGTGAGGTGAGTCGCCTAGGTCAGCGCACCCAGGTCAAGCCCTGGCCGCGACATGCTCGAGCATGTCATCGTCGTCGTGAATTCCCAGCCGTTGGGTGATCCACCAGACAGTAGCGACGGCGAGTACAAGCGCGAACCAGCCGAGGGCGGGCGGCACCCGGAGCAACGGGGGTATGTTCAGCAGGGCGTAGCCAATCACTCCAGTGATCAACCAGGTACGGCTTCGCGATCCCACTGCCGCAAAGCCAAAGGCGACCCAGGGTAGAACCAAGTACCACGGATAGAGAGCTGGGGACGCCAGCCTGAAGACGAGGGAGCACCACGCGAACGCTCGAGCCGGGTGCCTCCGCGATATCCAGAGCAGCGCTCCAATGCCCACGACTCCCGCGAGCATCACGCCCGCCCTGACCAGCGTGTCAGCCCAAAGCCAAGACAACGCGTTTCCTGCGCTCAGCAACCAGTGTGTGGGGCTCTCAGTCGCGTCTAGGTCATTGAGCTTCAGCCAGCGCGTCCAACCGAATCCGTCGGGGTAGATCGCACACCCTCCAGCGAACGCAGCAAGAGTCACGGCGGAAGCCACCGCGAGCCTCGAGATCGCTGCGCCCGCCGATCGATAACCGCAAAGACCGAGTGCGATCACACCAAGACCGGCTTGCGGCTTGGCGAGCATGGCCAGTCCTAGGACGCCCGACCCTGCCAACAGTGCAGCCCAGGACGTGAAGCCGACGGAAACGGCCACCCACACCCCAAGGCCTACGAGGCCCACCATCAGGCCGTCGTTGTGTGCGCCGCCGACTAGGTGAACGATGATCAGCGGCGACGCAACCCACCATGATGTGATCGCCAGCGGTAGCCGGGTCGCTGCCGCGAGCCGTGGCGAGCAAGCCAGTACCAGTCCGAGACCGCAAAGTGCGGGGAGTCGCTGGGCGACTACTCCCCAATACGGATGGAAGCCAGTGATCTGAGCCGAGGCCTGGGCAGCCAGCAGAGCCACGGGTGGATACGCCACCCCGCCTGGGCGCCAGATGGGGCTCACCGCGTCGATGTAGGGACCCCCGGACGCGCTCAGCCCAGCGGAGTAGACACTTGCGCCGGAGTGCTGGACCCATCCAGCTGCGGCATAGACGAATGCGTCGCTGCTGAGCAGCGGAGGGCTGATCAACAGCGGGAGGCTCCAGAGGCAGATCAGTAGCCAACCTTTCGAGGTACCGCGTCGAACACGATCGTAGGACGCCAGCCAAGCGATCAGGAGGAGGAGGAACCCGACAACGATCAGTCGTGTCGGCGACGGTTGAAAGTGAGGCCAGAGCGACGGTCCAAATCGAGGTCACCTGAGCACGATTGGGTGGGTGATCTCGGTGGAGGATTGGGCGTTGATCCGGCGGCTGGTGGCGGAGGGTGTGCCGCAGCGGCAGGTCGCGAGGGAGTTGGGGATTGGCCGGTCGACGGTGGCGCGGGCGGTGGCGTCGGCCGGTCCGCCGAAGTACGAACGGCCGGCTGTGGCGACTGCGTTCGACGCGGTCGAGGGCAGGGTGCGGGTGTTGCTGGAGGAGCATCCGCAGATGCCGGCGACGGTGATCGCTGAACGGGTCGGCTGGGCCGGGTCGATCACGTGGTTCCGGGAGAATGTGGCTCGGTTGCGGCCGCAGTATCGTCGGCCGGATCCTGCGGATCGGCTGGTCTGGGAGGCCGGGGACGCGGCGCAGTGTGATCTGTGGTTCCCGCCGCGGAAGATCCCGTTGGAGAACGGCAACGCGGTGTTGTTGCCGGTGCTGGTGATGGTGCTGGCTCACTCCCGGTTCGTGCTGGCCAGGATGATCCCGACCAGGACGACCGAGGATCTCCTGCTGGGGATGTGGCAGCTCCTGGAGCAGGTGGGCCGGGTCCCGCGGCGGCTGTTGTGGGACAACGAACGCGGCATCGGCCGCGGCCCGCACCGCGCTGAAGGAGTGCCCGGGTTCATGGGGACGTTGGCGACCAGGCTGGTGTTGCTGCGTCCGCGGGACCCGGAGTCGAAGGGGATCGTGGAACGCCGCAACGGCTGGTTCGAGACATCGTTCATGCCCGGCCGGATGTTCACCTCCCCGGCTGACTTCAACGACCAGTTCACTGGCTGGCTCGATACCGCAAACCAGCGGATCGTGCGCACCACCGGCGCTCGGCCGGTCGACCGGTTGGAGGCCGATCGGGCGGCGATGCTGCGATTGCCGCCGGTTCCGCCGCTGGTGGGGTGGCGCAGCCAGGTCCGGCTGGGTCGGGACTACTACGTGACCATCGCCCGCAACGACTACTCGGTCGACCCGACCTGGATCGGCCGAATGGTCGACGCCCACGCCGACTTGGACCAGGTCCAGATCCGGATCGGCGGCAGAGTGATCGCCGAGCACCGCCGAGCCTGGGGCAGCGGCATGACGATCACCGACACCACCCATGTTGAGACCGCGAAACGGCTCCGCAGCGAGTTCCAGCACCCACCAGCACGACCCGTCGATCAAGGGCTGGTCAGGGATCTGGCTGACTACGACTCCGCGTTCGGCCTGACCAGTGAGGGGGCAGCGTGATGGCTCCCAAGACCACCGACGCGGTCAAGCAGCTGACCTACCTGGCCGGGTCCCTCAAAGCGCCACGGATCCTCGACGTCGCCGGACGACTCGCTGACCAAGCCCGCGACGCGGGCTGGTCGTTCGAGGACTACCTGGTCGCCGTGCTCGAGCGGGAAGTGTCAGCCCGCAACGCCTCCGGAGCCGAGCTGAGGATCCGGGCAGCCGGGTTCGGAGCCCGCAAGACCCTCGAAGACTTCGACTTCGACGCCCAACCCGCGATCCGGAACCAGATCGCCGCCCTCGCCGGCGGCGGGTTCCTCACTGAAGCCCGCAACGTCGTCCTGCTCGGCCCACCCGGCACCGGCAAAACCCACCTCGCCATCGCCCTCGGTATCCAAGCCTGCCGGCACGGCCACCGGGTCCTGTTCGCCACCGCGACCGACTGGGTCACCAGGCTCTCCGACGCCCACCGCGCTGGCCGGCTCGCCGCCGAACTAGCCAAGCTCCGCCGCTACGGCCTGATCATCATCGACGAGGTTGGCTACCTCCCCTTCGAACAAGACGCCGCGAACCTGTTCTTCCAACTCGTCTCATCCCGCTACGAACACGCCTCCCTGATCCTCACCTCGAACCTGCCCTTCAGCGGCTGGGGCGGGGTCTTCGGCGACCAAGTCGTCGCCGCAGCCATGATCGACCGGATCGTCCACCACGCCGACGTCCTCACCGTCAAAGGCAGCAGCTACCGCCTCCGCAACCGAGGCATCGACACCCTGCCCAGCATCAAAACCCAGGCTGAGGCACACTAGACACCACGGAACGTGGCCTCGATTTCGCCCGTCGAATCGGCCTCAGATTCACCCGTCGCCAACAGGTCTGAACCCCGCGGTCCCTGGGCCTGTCGAAGGGGCAGGTGCTCAGGAAACTCTGGGGCAGTTCCGACCCTCCAGACAGGCTCTTCATAGGTCCGGCGTAGACCGTGGCTCGTCGAGGTCACCCGTCTGGGGACCCGACTGATGAGGAGATGACAGATGATTTCGAGAAGGAAGATGGGCATCGCTGCGGCCTCGGTCGCAGCGGCTGGGGTGGTCGGCGCCGGGCTGATCGCCAGCGCAGGAAGCGCCTTCGCCGACCCCTCGGCTGACCCGTCCGCGGGCGCCAGCCGCCCGGCCAAGCAGAAGACCGCTGGCGCGGCGCCGTCAGGTACGCCCAGCGCTGGAGCACGGCCAGAGGGGAAGGGCGACCGACAGCAGCAGGCCCGCACCGAGGTCACGGGCGCCGAGGCCGAGAAGGTCATCGCGGCGGTCAAGGCCGAGGACGCGGCCGTTACCGACGTCAAGGTGTTCAAGAAGGCGGACGGCTCCTACGAGGTCGATGGCACCAAGGACGGCGCAAAGGTCCACTTCCATGCCAGTGCCGACCTCGCCACCGTCACCTTGGCAACCCGTGGTCCGGGTGGCAAGGGCGGCGGCGGCCAGCACACCGAGGTCCCAGCGGCCGAGGCCGACAAGGTCATTGCTGCGGTCAAGGCCAAGGACGCAACGATCACGGTCACGACGGTGGTCAAGGATGCAGACGGTTCGTACGACGCCATCGGCACCAAGGTCGGCGCAAAGGTGAAGGTCGACGTGAGCGCTGACCTGGCCACGGTCACGGTGAAGACGGGCCGCTGACAAGGCACCGTTCGTTCGCGGCCAAACCCGCTTCTCGACGCCTGATCTGGCGGTTTGAACCGTTCACATCCCCATCGAGAAGCGGGTTTGGCCAGGCCAGGGCCAGGATGGTCCCATGACCACGACGTGGCTGCACCGCTTCTCCATCCGGCCACCGCATCTGGGCGCGTGGTTCGATCTCTGGCCCGAGGAGCTCGAACTGCGGGCTCGCCATGGCTTCGCCGTGCGCCGGGCCTTCCTGCAGGAGCACGCCGAGCCCAAGCTCACTTACCTCTACGACCACGACGACCCGGACGCGAACGAGCTGTACGAGGCACGTTCGGACGTCCGAGACCTGAGGACCCGGGCGGCACCGCATGTGTTCCGGAACGTGCTCGTGCGACCTGTCCGGGTCGAGCTGGTCACTGACCCACCCGAGACACCCACGTCGCGGATCGCGATTGTGCGGCGATACTCGATCGTCGGGAGCTGGGACGACTTCCTTGCCACATGGCGTCGCATCGTCCCTGTGCGAGCCCGACACGACTTCCAGTGCCTCTTCGCCGTGGCCGACCCGGAGAAGGACGTGTTCACCTGGGCCTTCGACTATGCAGGGCGCTGGGAGGACTTCGCCGAGGATCAGAAGGGCTACTACGCCGATCCCGAACGGGCCGCACTCCGGAACGTCTTCGACCACATGGCCGACTACGCCATCGACCCGGCGCGCATTCTGCGTTAGCAGGATCGCGCACCGAACGTGGTTGGATGCCGTCACCATGGTCATCGAGTCAGCAAAGGCGCGAACGGTCGTGTCGCGCGCTCAGCGACTCAAGATCCTGACTCGCTGCAACATCACCGACCTCGTCTCCGGCCTCAAGGTTGACCGGCGCGAGCTGCGTTGTCTGGTCTCAGCCTTCGGGGTCGTCCCGGCGTACGGCTTCGCCCGCGTGCTTGTCTCGTACGACCAGCTCGTCGCCCGGGACGGCATGGTGGCCGGTGCGGCCAAGCTCGTGCATTCCTACACCCGGACGTTGACCGTGCAGCATGCTGATCGCATCCCCGCCACCGGCCCACTGCTCATCGTGGCGAACCACCCCGGTCTCGTCGATGCCATGGCTCTGGTTGCGGCCTTGAAGGAGCGGCCCGATCTCCGGATCATCGCCATGGACCGTGACCTGCTGCGGGCGATTCCGCACGTGGGGGCACGGTTGATGTACGTCTCCGCCGAGCGAGGCGGCCGGACCGGGCTGATCCGCGACGTCGTCGCGCACCTTCGCGGCGGGGGAGCGGTCCTCACGTTCCCAGCAGGCCACATCGAGCCGGATCCCGCGCTCGATCCGGAGGGGGCTGTGACCGCGCTGGCTGAGTGGACCGACAGCGCCGGTCTGTTCCTGCGACGGGTCCCCGAGACGGTCGTCCTGCCCATCGCGGTCAGTGGGGTGATCTCGCAACGCGCCAGGCGTCATCCCTGGTCGCGGCGACTTGAGGGCAAGGATCGAGACTCTGCTGCGGCCACGCTTCAGGTGCTCTGGCCGCCGTACCGAGACACGGCAACGGTGGTCAGAGTGGGCCGCCCACTTGATGCAACCGTCACTCGGACCGAGCTGCACGCGGCGATGGCCACCGTGATCAGCCCGGCTTGACCCACCACGGTACGGTCGATCGGTGGAGCCGGTCGGTGACGTCAGGGAACGGTGATCCGTACCGAACCAGTCGGGCTGAGCTGAGTGAGCACCTGGACGGCCGCGATCAGCATCATCGCTCCGGCCGCCACCAGGACGCCCGTGACCGTGAACCTGTCGATGATCACACCGCCGACGGCTGCGCCAGAGAGGATGGCGGCCTGGATGACGGCCACCTGGATGCCACCGCCGGTCTCCGCCTGGTCTGCGATCGCCCGGGTCACCCAGGTTGACCAGCCCACGGGAATGACTCCGTACGCCAGCCCCCACAGCACCAGGACGGCGGTGGTCGGCACGATGAAGCCGCTGACGAACACGAGCACGCCGCACAGGACGGCGATCGACAGGGATGCAGCGGCGATGGTCGCCCGCAGGTTCCGGCGGTGGAGACGCGCAGCCTGGGTCGTGCCGATGAAGCAAGACGTACCGAACACCAGTAACAGCAGCGAGACCAGGGCCACGTCACCGTGCACCGTACGGTCGATCAGCGGCCGGATGTACGAGTAGAACAGCCGCGAACCGCCGAAGGTCAAGAAGACGCCCAGCAGCCCGACCACCACGACGGGGCGCCGGATCACCTCGACCACCGTGGCGAGCCGAGCGGTGCTGGTCGACGGCATCGACGGCAAGGTCAGCGCTTGCGCGATGAAGGCGACCACGCCCAGCGCTGCAGCCGCCAGGAACACCGCGCGCCAGCCGATCACCCCGCCCAGGAAGCTGGCGATGGAGTTGGTGGTGACCCCAGCGATCGAGCTGCCGCCGAAGATCAGCCCGAGCGCCTTCGGCACATCCGGCCCGTTGACC
>Ga0116181_1001360_pt1 | contig 21162 bp, 20 predicted proteins | sample AD_UKC075_MetaG_FD_89752 | JGI IMG/M metagenome (GOLD analysis project Ga0116181, IMG submission 89752) | Active sludge microbial communities of municipal wastewater-treating anaerobic digesters from USA - AD_UKC075_MetaG | ecosystem: Engineered > Bioreactor > Anaerobic > Digestate | place: USA...
ATCGAGTGGACGAGCCCATCAGGGCACACCTACACCACCCGCCCCGGCAGTCACCTGCTGTTTCCGGGCTGGAACACCAACACCGGCCCCACGATCACAGCCACACCGCCGCAGGCCAGCCCCACTCGAGCACTGATGATGCCCACCCGGAAACGAACCCGCCAGGCCGAACGTCACTACCGCATCACCCGGGAACGCAACCTCAACGAACCCCGCGCAGCCGACCGGAACCGACCTCCACCGTTCTAACCGGATCAGTAGTGATAGCGGGCTTGGAGGATCTCGACGTTGTTGCCGGCGATTCGGTAGACCAGCCTGTGCTCGTCGGTGATGCGACGTGACCATGCCCCGGTGAGCCCGTACATGAGTGGTTCCGGCTTACCGATTCCTTCATAGGGGAACGCCGGACTTCATTGATGAGCCGGTTAACGCGCTTCCGTATCGCGCGGTCGGCGGATTGCCAGTACACGTAATCCTCCGACGCTTGCGGGGAGAATATGACGTTCACTCCGCTAGGTCATCGACCTCGACGCGGACACCCTGACCTGCATCGAGCGCCGCCGCTGCGTCCAGTAACCGGCGGGCATTGGCTGGGGATCGGAACAGGTAGGCGTTTTCCTGCCACGCCTCCCACTCACGCAGATCAGGCTGCCGGTTCCGATCCGGAAACACCATCGAGGTTCGGCAGGGGCCGGGCGCAGATCTCCTCGGCCTCGTGGGCGGGGATGCCGAGCATGATCAGGACGTCCCGTGTCGCGCGGTCGGCGACGGCGCTGCCATCACGGTCGGGGTCGTGCAACAGGAGTTGGCCGACCCCCATCAGGGCGCCCGCGGCGGTCGCCAGCGCCAACTCGGGGTCGGCAACGGTGAATCGGCCGGCATCCGCCGCGACGGTGATATCGCGCAATGCCCGCGGTGCCAGCCCGCGGTCGGCGAAGATCAGACTCAGCCCGGTGTTGAGCAGCACCCGGGAGATGTCCGGACGCAGTGCGAACAACCGTCCGACCAGTCGGAAGCTGCGCGCGAAGGTGACCGCGGGGTCCTCGCCCTCGATCGTCAGCGTGTCCAGCAGGGCCCCCACCTCGTCGAGGATGTCGTTCACCGCGGCCTCGAAAAGGGCTTCCTTGCTGTCGAAGTGGTTGTAGAACGAGCCCATCCCGACATCGGCGGCCTGGGTGATCTCGAGCACGGGGACGTTCAGCGTGCCCGCGGCGATGAACCCCTGTGCGGCGCGGATCAACGCCGTACGGGTGCGCGTCTTGCGTCGTTCGAGGCGGCTTGCCGAGGCCGGTTCCGCGTCAGCCATGACGCAGATGCTAACAGTTTCCGTCATAAATGAGTATTTCGTCAGAAGTGCTTGACTGAGGATGTGCTCGTAAGTGATGATTTCGTCAGTCAACCTTTGGAGAGCTGATGACCCCGCACCTCGACGTCCACAAGGACCTGCACAGTGAGCAGGGCGCACTGCGCGGCGAACACCCCGGACGGTCCACGAACCCGGTGATCAAGGTCCGCGATCTGGCCTGGCTGGAGTTCGAGAAGCCGGACCTGAACCGGGCCGAGGCGTTCGCCCGGGCATTCGGTTTCACCACCTCGCTGCGCACGGCCGACCAGCTGCACCTGCGCGGTACCGACCCCGGTGCGTCGTGCGTGATCATCCGCAAGGGGACCCGCTCCCGCTTCGTGGGGCCGGCATTCGCCGCCCAGGACACCGCCGACGTCGACCGGCTCGCCACCGCCACCGGAGCCACCGTGGAGCGGCTGCCCGAGAGCATCGGGGGAGTCGGTGTGCGTGTGACCGACCCGCGGGGCATTCCGGTCCGCGTCGTCGCCGGAATGAACGAATTGCCCGCGCTACCCGGCCAGCAGCCGCACACCTTCAACTTCGGACACGAGGTGCGGCGCACCAACGCCACCCAGCGTCCGCCGCGGGAACCGGCCCGGGTGCAGCGGCTCGGCCACGTCGTCCTCCAGAGCACCGCCTATATGACGTCGCTCAACTGGTACCTGGACCACTTCGGTTTGATCGTCAGCGATTTCCTCTACTACCCGGGCCAACGCGAGCGTGGACCGGCGATGAGCTTCGTCCGCTGTGACCGCGGATCGACGCCCACCGACCACCACACACTCGCGATGGTGCTGGGCCCGTCGGACCGGTACGTGCACTCCGCCTACCAGGTGTGCGACCTGGATGCCATTGCCGCCGGTGGTGAACACCTGCGGGAGGCGGGATACCAACGCTCGTGGGGGATCGGCCGGCACATCCAGGGCAGCCAGATCTTCGACTACTGGCGCGACCCCGACGGGTTCCTGGTCGAGCACTTCGCCGACGGGGACCTGTTCGACAACACCCTGGAGCCCGGCTGGGCGCCGCTGACCGCCTCCGGTCTGGCGCAATGGGGTCCGCCGGCCACCAAAGACTTCCTCGGGCTGACCCCCGGAAGGGAATCGGTTCGCGAACTGCGCGCCATGCTCGCCGCGATCCGTGACGACAACGAATTCGACCTCACCCGCCTGCGCGGACTCCTGAAAGTGGCACGCTCATGACCGTTTCCGTCTACCGCACCTCCGACGGCTGGTGGGCCGGGACTCCCGACGTCGCCGCCAAGATCGACACGACGGCCACGACGACGACCGAACTGCTCGCCGATCGGGCTGCGATCGACGCCGCGGCGGTGGGCGCCGACACCGTCGAGGTGGCCACGCTCGACCTGCTGTCGCCGATCACCCGGCCGTGCCGCCTGGTGGCCCAGATGACCAACTTCGCATCTCACGTCACCGACACCGGCGGTGACCCGAAGAAGGTTCCGCTCACCTTCTTCCGCAAGGCATCAGGGTCGATCACCGGACCCTCCGGTGACATCGTCAAACCCCGCCACGTAAGACTTCTGGACTACGAGGTGGAGATCGGCCTGGTGATCGGCCGGGACATCCCCGTCGGCACCGCCATCACCACGGCCAACCTGGCCGACTACCTCTGCGGACTGGTGGTGACCAACGACGTCTCCGCCCGCGACGTGCAGCTGACGAAAACCCAGTTCTACGAGGCCAAGTCGTACCCGAGCTTCACCCCGATCGGCCCGGCCCTGGTGCTGGTCGACCGCGACGAACTGTCCCGGTTCGGCGACCTCCGGCTCCAGCTCCGGGTCAACGGAGAGTTGCGCCAGGACAGCACGGTGGACGACGACATGATCTACCGGCCCGCGCAGGCTCTGGCGGCGCTCAGCCAATTCCAGGATCTCTGCGCCGGTGACGTGGTACTCACCGGGACACCCGTCGGTACCGCCCTGTCCGCCCCGCCCAAGGCGGTGCAGAAGGTGGTCTCGCTGCTGCCCGACGATCTGAAGTGGAAGCTCTTCTTCGCCGGACAGGCCAAGAGCCCCAGGTACCTTCGGGACGGTGACGTGGTGGAGGCCGCGGTGGCCACCCGCGACGGCAAGATCGACCTCGGCACCCAGCGCAATCGGGTGCGGTTCGCGTGACCGCCGTCCCCGACATCATCCCCGTGGTGATCGTCGGCGCCGGACCGACCGGAGTCACCGCCGCCACGCTGCTCGCCCAGGACGGTGTGGACTGCCTGCTTCTGGACCGGTGGCCCGACGTCTACGCCCAGCCGCGGGCCGTCCACCTCGATGACGAGGTCTTCCGGCTGATCGCCGGCCTGGGCGTCGGGAACGAGTTCGCGGCGATCTCACGGCCCGCCGCGGGCCTGCAGTTCCGTGATCCCGAGCTCAGGGTGATGGCGCAGTTCGACCGTGCCTGCGCCGAGAGCACCAATGGCTACCCGCAGGCCAGTATGTTCGATCAACCCGAGTTCGAAAGACTGCTTCGGTCGAACCTGAAGAGCCACCCGCGCGCGGTGCTGCGGACCAATACCGAGGTCACCGAGGTCGTCCCGGTCGGGGCCGGGCGGAGCCGGGTGACGTTCACCGACCGCGTCACCGGCGAGGAGCGCCGGGTGGAGGCGCGTTTCGTCCTCGGCTGCGACGGCGCCAACAGCCTGGTCCGCTCCGCCATCGGTGCGTCGATGGAAGACCTCAGGTTCCAGCAGCGGTGGCTGGTGGTCGATGTGGCCACTGACGCGGAACTGAACCAGTGGGACGGCGTCCACCAGGTGTGCGACCCGCACCGGGCCGCCACCTACATGCGGATCGGCGCGGAACGCTACCGCTGGGAGTTCCGGTTGCTTCCCGGCGAGACCGCCGCGGACTACCGCGCCCTCTCCGCGTTGTATCCGCTGATCAGGCCCTGGGTGGAGGGCGTTGCCGCAGAACGGCTCACGGTGTTGCGGGTCGCCGAGTACACCTTCCGGGCGCAGGTCGCCGATCGTTGGCGCCGCGGCGGCATGTTCCTTCTCGGCGACGCCGCCCACCTGACCCCGCCCTTCATCGGCCAGGGCCTCTGCGCGGGACTGCGGGATGCGGCGAACCTGTCCTGGAAGCTCGCCGGGGTGATCAACGGATGGCTGCCGCAGAGCGTCCTCGACACCTACGAGTGTGAGCGGAAACCGCACGCGCGGTACATGATCCGGTTCGCCCTCGCCGTGGGTGCCGCGATGACCGCCGGCGGTCGGATCGGTGATCTGCTGCGTCGGCTGGTGGTACCTCGTCTGCATCTGATTCCCGGTGTCCGGGCGAAGATCGTCGACAGCACGACGCCGGCATTGCGCTGCGGCCAGCTGGTGGTGAAGCCGCCTGGCATCCGACCCCTGGCGGGCAGATTGTGTCCGAATGTCGTTCTCGCTGAGGGCAAACGGCTTGACGAAGTGGTCGGCCGGCGATTCGCGGTGATCAGTGCCGGCTCCGTCGACCCGGCTCAGCGCGCGGAGATCAGCTCCTGTGGCGCCGTGCTCATCCCCGCCGAGCCGGGCTCGGCGTTGGCGCGGTGGCTGCGGTCGGGTCGGGCCACCGCCGCGGTGGTGCGCCCGGACCGGACGGTGTTGGTCGCCGGTCGCGGGGTGGCGTCCGTGGTGGGGTTCCTTCCGGCGGTCACGCCTCGGCCAGCCGTAACTCCCTGCGGCGGGCCTGCTCGTCCGGATCCGGCACCGGCACGGCGGCGATGAGCCGGGCGGTGTAGTCCTCGGCGGGGCGGCGCAGAACCTGCTCCGCCGGCCCGGATTCCACCAGCCTGCCGGACTTCATCACGGCGATCCGGTCGGAGAGTTCCTCGATGACGGCCAGATCGTGGCTGATGAAAAGGCAGGCGAAACCCTGCTCGGCCTGCAACTCACGGAGCAACCGCAGCACCTTGGCCTGCACCGAGACGTCCAGCGCGGAGGTCGGTTCGTCGGCGATCACCAGTGCCGGTTCCAGCGCCAGCGCCCGGGCGATCCCGACGCGTTGACGCTGGCCGCCGGAAAGCTGGTGCGGATAGCGGTTGCGCAGTGTGCGGGACAGATCCACCCGATCCAGCAGTTCCTCGACCCGGGCCTGCCGGGCCTCCTTGGACAGCGAGGTATGCAAGGCCAACGGTTCGGCGATCGCCTGCCCGATCGGCCAGCGCGGATTGAGCGAGGAGCCCGGATCTTGGAACACCACGCCGATCTTCTTGCGCGGCTCCCGGAGTCCGCGTTGGGACAGGCGGGTGATATTCGTGCCGGCCAGCGACACCGACCCGGAGGTCAGTTTCACCAGGCCGATGGCGGCTTTGCCCAACGTCGACTTGCCCGAACCGGATTCGCCGACCAGTCCGACGACCTCGCCGGGCCCGACATCGAGGGTCACCCCGTCGACGGCCCGGAAGGTGCTCTTGGGTCCGGACTTGAACTCGATCGTCGCCTCCCGGAACGACAGCGCGGGCTCGGGCATTTGTGGCTGCGGGTCCGGGGGTTCGACGTCGGAGACCTCGATCCGCCCGGCCCCCAGGTGCGGGACGGCCTTCAGCAACGACTGTGTGTACGGGTGCTGCGGATCGGCGAACAGCGCAGCCGCCGTAGCGGATTCGACGACGACACCGTCCTTCATCACCATGATCCGGTCCGCCAGGTCGGCGACGACACCCATGTCGTGGGTGATCAGCAGAATGGCGGCGTCCACCCGGGACCTCAGATCGCTGATCAGGTCGAGGATCTCGGCCTGGACGGTGACGTCGAGTGCGGTCGTCGGCTCGTCGGCGATCAACAGTTTCGGGTCGCAGGCCAGGGCCTGGGCGATCATCGCGCGCTGCCGCTGGCCGCCGGAGAGTTGGTGCGGGTAGTAGTCCACCCGCGTGGCGGGGTCGGGCATGTCCACGAGTTCCAGCAACTCGACGGCGCGCTCCCGCGCCTGCTCGGCGGTCACATCACGATGCGCCCGAATGGCTTCCACGATCTGCCAGCCGATGGTGTAGACGGGGTTGAAGGCCGTCATCGGCTCCTGGAACACCACGCCGACGTCATCGCCGCGAACCCCGGTCAGCGTCTTCTCGTCGGCGTTGGCCAGTTCGATGCCGGCCAGTCGGATGCTGCCGGACACCCGGGCGTTGGCGGCCAGCAGACCGGGAACAGCCATCGCCAACGTCGACTTTCCCGAACCGGATTCGCCGACCAGTGCCAGCACCTCACCCTGGCCCAACGTCAGGTCGATCCCGCGCACGGCGGGAATCCACTTCTTGTCGACCGAGAACTCGATGTGCAGGCCGGTGATCTGGAGCAGCGACTGCGGAGGCGATTCGGACATCGGTTACCGCCGCTTCGGGTCGAGGGCGTCGCGCAGGGCGTCGCCGAGCAGGATGAAACCCAGGACGGTGACCGACAGGAACAGGGCGGGGAAGAACAGCAGGTGAGGTGAACTGCCGATCAGCGACTGCGCGACGTTGATCTGCAGGCCCCAGGAGATCTCCGGCGCCTGCAGCCCGATGCCGAGATAGGTCAGCGCGGCCTCCGCGGAGATGAAGGTGCCCACCGCGATCGTCGCGTAGATCAGCACCGGGGCAAGTGCATTGGGCAGGATGTGCCGGACCAGAATCCGGCCCGAGGATGCGCCCAGCGCCTGGGCGGCCAGCACGTAGTCTGCACCGCGGATCGACACCACCGACGAACGGACCAGTCGCATGGCCGTCATCCAGCCGAACACCACCAGTGCCAGAGACACCGTCCACACCGATCGCTGCGCGGACACCGTCAGCAGGACCAGGGCCCCGAGGAACAGTGGGATACCGAAGAAGACGTCGGTGATGCGGGCCAGCACCGTATCCGCCCAGCCGCCGAAGTACCCGGCGAGTGATCCAACGAGGACGCCGATGACGAGCACCCCGATGACGGTCAGCACCCCGATCGCCACCGATGTCCGGGCGCCGTAGATGACGTTGGCGTAGTAGTCGCAGCCCTGCAGGTCCATTCCGAACCAGTGCTCGGCACTCGGCGGCCGGCGCGACATCGACAGGTCGCAGTCGGTGGGGTCCGCGCCGAGGGCGAACACCGACGGGAACAGCGCCATCGCGACCATGACGACCATCACCGTCAGCCCGATCAGGAACAACGGGTTGGTGCGCAGGTACTTCCACGCGTCGGCCCAGACGCTGGACTGGCCGACGAGCTCCTCGGCCTCCACCCCTGCCGGTTCAGTCATAGCGGATCCTCGGATCGATCACTGCATACAGCACGTCCACGACCAGGTTGAAGAAGATGTAGAAGAACACCATCAGGGTGACGATGCCGACGACGACCGGGCCCTGCTGCGAGCGCACCGCGTCGAAGATGGCCCGCCCCAGGCCCGGGAGGTTGAAGACCGACTCGGTGACGATCGCCCCGCCCAGCAGCGAACCGATGTCGGCGCCGATGAAGGTGACCACCGGAATCAGACTGTTACGGAAGGCGTGCCGCATGACGATGCGGGATCGGCCGACGCCCTTGGCCCGTGCGGTGCGGATGTAGTCGGCCGAGAACGCCTCCAGCATCGCGGTTCTGGTCAACCGCGCGACATAGGCCATCGACAGCGAGGCCAGCACCAGGCCGGGCAGCAGGTAACTCACCCAGCCGTCGGCCACCCCCGCGATGGGAAACCAGCCCAGCTTGAAACCGAAGACGAACTGGGCCAGGAAGCCCAGGACGAACACCGGGATCGACACCAGCAGGGTTGTCGAGATCAGGACCAGGTTGTCGAAGAACGAGTTTCGGCGCAGTGACGCCAGGATCCCCGCGGCGATGCCGAACAGCGCCTCGAAGAACACCGCCACGATGGTCAACTTCACCGTCACCGGAAGCCGTTGGCCGATGATCTCCAGCACCGGTCGGCCGGAGAAGTCCTGCCCGAAGTCACCGTGCAGCAGACCCCAGATGTATTTGGCGTACTGCACCGGGAACGGATCGTCGAGGTTGAACTCGGCGCGGATCTGCGCCTGCACCGCCGGGCTGAGCGGCCGGTCGCCGGCCAGGGCCCGGACCGGATCGCCGGGCAGGGCGTAGACCATCGCATAGATCAGCAGGGATGCGCCGATGAGCACCGGGATGGTCAGCAGCAGCCGCCGGAGGACGAAGCGGGTCATCGGTCGATCACCGGATCACACCGCCTGCCCGTCGACGATCACGTCTTCCAGGACGACGTCGTTGCGGATGTCGTAGTGCACGTTCGACACCCGCTTGCCCCAGACCGTCTGGTCCATACCGTAGAAGATCGGCGCGCCCGGCAGGTCGTTGACGAGGATGTCCTCGGCGCGCTGGTAGGCCTTGTTGGCGTCGGCGATGTCCCGCGCGCGGTTTCCGGCCGCGAGGGCCGCATCGAACGCCGGGTTGCTGTAGAAGGTGGTGTTGGACCCGGCCGGCGGCAGTGCCGCGGTGGCGTACTGGGTGGCCAGGAAGTTCTCGATCGAGGGGTAGTCCATGATCCAGGCCAGCCGGAACGGCCCGGTCATCTCCTTGGCGTCACGCTTGGACAGGAACTCGTTGAACTGGAGGTTGCCGCGCAGTCGGTAGGTCAGGCCGATCTTGCGGAACATGTTGCCCACGGCCGTCATCCAGCCGTCGTGCCCGGCGCCGGCGTTGAACCAGATCTCGACGGGTTGGCTGGTGTCGAAATTCGCCTCGGCGAGCAACCTTTTGGCCTCGTCGGGCCGGTACTCGCACCACTGCCCACAGGCGTTCTCGCGGTAGCCGACGACAGTGGGCGGGGCGAACGAGTCGGCCGCCACCCGGGTGCCCAGGAAGATCGCGTCGACGATGGCCTCCCGGTCGATCGCCATGGACAGCGCGCGCCGGACCCGTACGTCGGAGTAACGCGGGTCGTACATCGGGAAGCCGAGTGTGGTGATGTCCGGGCTGGGCTGGCCCAGGTAGCGATCCTTGAAGACGTCCTTGGCGCTGGCATAGGCGTCGGGGGGGAGATTCTTGAGGATGTCCAGATTCCCGGCCAGGACGTCGGTGTAGCCGGTGGAGAGTTCGGTGTACATCCGCATGACGACGCCGCGGGACTTCGCCTTGTCCTTACCCGCGTAGTCGTCGTACCGGGTCAGCGTCATGCCATGGCCGGGCACCCATTCGGTGGCGGACTGGAACGGGCCCTGGCCGACCGGCTTCTTCCCGAACGCCACCGGGTCGGTGTAGAAGAACTCGGGCAGCGGGTCGAAGGCGCTGTAGCCCAGGGTCACCGGGTAGATGGCGAACGGGGCGGACAGGGTGACCTCGATGGTGGTGGGATCGGCCGCATGCAGTCCGGACATCCGGGTGGCCGCCGGCTTCCCGCCGTCCTCAGCCTGCAGGGCGTCATAGCCGGCGATGTTGGAAAAGAAGTACGACCCGCCCTGGGCATTGGTGCTCAGCGCGGTGTAATTCCATGCCTTCACGTAGGACTCGGCGGTCACCGGGGTGCCGTCGTGGAAGGTCCAGCCCGGTTTGAGCTTGATGGTCCAGCGCACGTTGTCGGCCGAGGTGACCGATTGGGCCGCCCCGTCGTAGGTGACGGCGCGGCTCTTCACATCGAAGGTCACCAGCGGCGTCCACACCGCGCTGATGATCTTCGAGCCCTCCGACTCGGTGGTGTTGCCCGGGACCAGCGGTCGTTGGGGTTCGCCGAGATAGAAGCTGAACATTCCGGGTGGTGTCTGTGGTGCCGAGGTGCACCCCGAGAGGGTCGCGGCCACCAGGATCAGGATCCCGAAGACGGACGCCAGCGAAGTACGGCGCCGCAGGGTCGTGGGTCCTGGCAAGGTGGGTCGGCCTTCCCGATAGCGAGTGCTCACCGTGCCTTTTTCGCGAGGCCCTTCGCGAGCGGAGGACACAACGATGACACACATCGGCTGTTTTGGGAGGTCATAACGGCGGTGCCCGTTACCACCGGACGTCGTGGTGCTCCATCACCCCGTAGCCGTCGCGGAGCGTGATGCCCGCGATCGAACCGGTGAACGTGCCGAACGGCTGGCGGTACTTGCTGTCGATCAGCAGTAGCCGGTCGTGGCGGGCGCGTTCCGCCTCGGCGTGGAACTCCAGATCGCCGACCCGGGAGAGATCTTCGGCGAACTCGACCGGGCCGACCTCCCGCGGGACGCCGTCCACCCAGACGGTCCGTTCGGAATCGTTCGGCGAATCATGCACCCCGTCAACAAGATTCCAGACGATCGCGGCGCCGGTGTCGGAGGTGCCGCAGCCCGCACTCCACGACCATGTGGTCACCCGGTCGTGGTGTCCGGCCGACTCGTCGACCAGGCCGGGGGAGTCGATGGCGATGCCGTCGATGGTGCCGGTGACCCGGACGGGGGTCTTGCGGGTCCAGATCGGGTGGTTGCCGTGCCGGGACACCACTTCGACCGGATCGCCGGCCGGCACATAGCTGACGTCCACCCCGTCGAACCGGGCCGAGTTCTCGTCGAAGTGGACGATCGGCCACAGCGCCGACCGTTCCCGGAACGCGTCGGTGGTGCGGTTGTGCACCGCCCAGAACGCCTGGTAGGCGATGCCGATTCGGGCGACGCCGACGCACATCTGCGCGTCCGGGCCGTAAACACCCAGGTAGCGCCACTTCTTCCGGGGCCGCAGACCACGGAATATCGGAAGCTGGTCGACCTCGATGGGAGGGTTCGCCGGACCGCGCCAAGGCAGATGCATGCGATCAGCATGCCGAACCCGTCGGGGGGCGCCACACCGGCATACCGGAAGGCGTCGGTGGCTAGGCTCGTCGCACCATGAGCACCGAGGAGTTCACGTTCTCGCACCTGCTGAGTGCGGACCTGGCGGGCACCCATCGCCGCAGCCCCAGCGCCGGGGCCGCCGTCGACCCCGCGGTCGTCGACGCCGATCTGGCCCGGTTGCAGCGGGACGGGTATGTGATCCTGCACGATCTGATCGGGTCGGCCGAACTCGCCGAGATCAGGTCGGCGGTCACACCACTGCTGGAGCGTCACGGCCGCAACCCGTTCGAGGGCCATGCCACCCAGCGGGTGTACAGCGTGCTGAACAAGACCCGAGCCTGCGATCGGATCGCTGATCACCCGCGCGTGCTGGCGCTGCTGGACCGGTTGTTCCTGCCGAACTATCTGTTGTCGATGCTGCAGGTGATCAACATCCTGCCCGGTGAGCAGGCCCAGATGCTGCACACCGACGACGGCTTCTACCCGATCCCGCGTCCGCGAAAAGCGTTGGGGGCGGCCACCATCTGGGCGATCGACGACTTCACCGCCGACAACGGCGCCACCGACGTCATACCCGGCAGCCATCGGTGGGGTGACCGGCAGCCGGCTTCGGACGAGCGGGTGCCGGTGGTGATGCCGGCCGGATCCTGCGTCGTCTTCCTGGGCACGCTGTGGCACGGCGGCGGTGCCAACCGGTCGGCCGCGTCCCGGCTCGCGGTGACCGCACAGTACTGCGAACCCTGGGTGCGCCCCCAGGAGGCGTTCACCCTGTCGACCACCCGGGACACCGTGCGAGCGGTGTCCGAGGACATCCGGCGGATGCTCGGCTACAGCATCCACCCGCCGTTCATCGGTCAGGTCGACGGCATGCACCCCAAACGCCTGCTCGAGCAGGGCTGACGCTGGGATCATCGGGGGATGGGCCCGGGCCTGCTCGCCGATGCCGTGCTGGTGGTGCACGGGTTGTTCATCGCGTGGGCGCTCCTCGGCGGCTTCCTGGTCTGGCGCCGGCCCTGGCTTGCGGTCCTGCATCTGCCGGCGCTGGCGTGGGGACTGTGGATCGAAGCCTCCGGCGGCATCTGCCCGTTGACCCCACTGGAGAATTCGCTGCGCCGCGCGGCCGGCGAGTCCGGCTACAGCGGGGGCTTCATCGAGCACTACCTCGGCGGGATCATCTATCCCGCCGGGCTCACCCGCGACGCCCAGTGGCTCGCCGCCGGTGTGCTCGGGCTGATCAACCTCGCCGCCTACGGCCTGCTGGTGCGCCGGGTGGTGCGCGCACGCGGTCGCCCGCCCCGGCGGTCAGGAGCCCCCGATGACGGCACCTGAGCCCGGGGATTCGAGGCGTGGCGCGGTGCTGGTGTGCCTGACGGCTGTCCTCGCCGGGGCCGTCATCGGGTTCGTCGGCGGGGCGTTCCGGTGGCTCCTCGATGCCGCCAATCGGTTACGCGTCGAACTCGTCGAATGGTCGTCGGCTCTTCCCGGTTCGGGTTGGTTGATCCCGATGGTCACCGCCGCGCTGGGCGCCACGCTGGCCGCCCTCGTCGTGCGGTGGGAGCCGCTCGCCCAGGGCAGCGGAATCCCGCACGTGGAGGCGGTCTTCGCCAGGCAGGCGGCGCCGCCGAGGGTCCGTCTGCTGCCGGCGAAGTTCATCGGCGGGGTACTGGCCATCGGATCGGGACTCGTGCTGGGCAGGGAGGGGCCGACGGTGCACATGGGTGCGGCCATCGGTGCCGAGGCTGCCCGGCGCGCCCGGTTGCCCGACTCCGAGATCCGGATGATGCAGACGGCGTTGGGTGGTGCCGGTCTCGCTGTCGCGTTCAACGCCCCGGTCGGCGGCACGTTGTTCAGCCTCGAAGAGGTGACGAAGTCGTTCCGGCTCACGACGGTGCTGGCGACGATCTTCGCGGCGTCCACGGCCGTCGGTTGCGCGCACCTCGTGCTGGGCAACGACTCCGAATTCCGGCTTCCGGCGATCGACGAACCGCACCTGGGCTGGCTTCCGCTGTTCGTGGTGTTCGGCCTGCTCACCGGATGCCTCGGCGCGGCCTACAACCTGCTGGTGGTGTGGTTTTTCGACCACGTGACCGCGAAGCGCCGGGTTCCGGCCGTCGCCAAGGCGAGCATCATCGGCGCCGTCATCGGCCTGGTGATGATCGTCCACCCGCAGGCGGCCGGCGGTGGTGAGCCGTTGACCCAGATGCTCCTCGGTGGGCAGCGGTTCGCGCTGATCGTGATCGTCGGCTACCTCGTCCTGCGGTTCCTCGCCGGACCCCTGTCGTACGCCGCCCCGGTCGTCGGCGGACTGTTTGCGCCGATGCTGGCGGTCGGCGCGCTCTGGGGGGTGCTGTTCGTCGGTGTCATCGACACCGTGTGGCCCCAATCAGCCTCCCCTGCAACCTCTTTGTTTGTCCCGATGGCCGTTGTCGGGATGGCGGCGTTCTTCGGCGCCACCGTCCGAGCACCCCTGACCGGTGTGGTGCTCGTCATCGAGATGACCGCCTCCACGGCGGTGCTCATCCCGATGCTGGCGGCCACCGGGGCCGCGGTGTTGGCCGCGCAGGTGATCGGAAACCCGCCGATCTACGACAGCCTGCGCCACCGGTCCCTGTCGAAGGGCTGAGGCCGGTTTACCTCAGCGGCGGGCGCCATGCTCGGTGCGGGTCCCGAAGCTGGAAGCGGCCCCGGGTCAGCAGCGGACCATCGCGGTGGGAGGGGCCTGCGCCGGCCTCCGATCCGGTGGCTTCGACGCTGCGGCCGTAGGCCCGTGACAGCGGTCCGGCGGACAGCCCGTGGGCGAAGACACTGATCAGCACCGTGACGGCGAGAACGCCGGTGATCGCGGTGATGTCCGGGGACTCGTCGGCGAGTTCTTCGAAGGTCAACAGGCCGAACACGATGGTGGCCAGGCCGCGCGGACCGAACCAGCCGAGGAATGCGACGGTGCGCCAATCCAATCCGGTACCGATCATGGACAGCGCGACGGGCCCGATGCGCAGCACCGTCAGCGCCAGGACCGCCAAGACCACCCACTGCCACTGGAACCCGTGGTGGAACACCTCAAGCAGCAGGCCGCCGAAGATGAACCACACGACGAATCCCAGCAGGTCCGCCGATGTCTCCAGAAGTTCGGAGGTCTGATGTTCGGCTGCCACCGTGGTCGAGGCGGCGCCGAAGACCAGGCCGCCGACGAAGGCGGCGATGAAGACGTTGGCGCCGAGGAGGTTTGCCACCCCGAACAGCAGTACCGGGAGCGCGAGGGTGGCGATCTGCCGACCGCGGTCGCCGCTGAGGCTCCGTTCCCGGGACAGGTCCATCGCCCACGCGGTCAGCAGTCCGCCGACCACCGCGCACAGCAGGGCGAGCAGTACCGGCGCCGCACCCACGCTCACCAGCTTGGGGACCGGCTCGCGTTCATGTTCGGCCAGCATGCTGAGGGCGAACAGGACCACCGGGGTGGCCAGCCCGTCATTGAGGCCGCTCTCCACGTTCAGTGCTCGTCGGACCCGAAGCGGCACAGCGGGATTGAGGACAGTGGGAGCGCCGAGGCCGGCATCTGTCGGGGTGATCGCCGCCGCGATCAGCAGCGCGCCGGCGATGCCGACCCCCGGCACGATCGCCCACGTCGTCAGGTACGTGGCCAGCAGTGCCAGCGGGAAGCCGATGGCCAGCAACCTGATCGGGATCATCGGGTCGCGGCGCAGTTGGCCCACCCGCACGGTGGAGGCGTCGTGGAACAGGATGATCACCAGAGCCAACTCGGCAAGGGTACGAACAGCTTCGGCCTCGACGTCGACACTGCGGCCGGAGAACACGATCAGCCCGGCGGCGGTACTGGCCATCGGTGCGGTGACGTTGGCGTAGGACATCCGCTTGGCCACCAGCGCGTAGCAGAGGATCAGACCGGCCAGCACCGTGACCATCTGCCCGCTCACGCGATGTGAGTTTAGGCAGGTCCGCCGGGTCAGGTCAGCCGATCGGCTCAGTCGCCGTGGTGGCCCTTGCCGCAGTGCATGACGAGTTCGGAGTTGGTGCCCTGGCAGACGTCGAAATACGTCGGCTCACCGTTGCCCGCGCCCGCGTCGACAGCCACGAACGTGCCGGACTTCGACGCCTTGGCGCCGGCCCCGGAGCCGCCGTACTTCCCGGGGTCTCCGCCGCTGGAGGTGTCATCGATCGTGTAGCCCTCGCCGGTCCAGATCCCGACGTAGTAGTCGGCGACCTGCTTGGGCGTCAGGCCGTCGACCGAATAGCGGGCATGGACCATCCCGGCGTCCTCGCTCGAGCGGATCGGGGACGCGCCGGTGGGGGGCTGGGGCAGCCCTCCCGCCGCGGCGGCGGCCGGCGTGCTCGGTGCCGTCGAGTTCGTCACCGTCTCGGTGACGGTGGTCTTCTCCACGGTGGTCGACGATGTCGAACAACCGGAAACAATCAGCGCGGCTACGCCGGCCCCGGCCAACAGTGCGGTCACTCCCATGGCGGAGGGCATTCCTAGTAGCGGTGCCGGCCGGGTTCCCCGGTCGGTGCCGGCGGGGCCTTCACCTCGGGGCTGAACGAGTTACCGCCGGTCGGCGAAAGGTTTTTCTCGGTGGGTTGCGCCGGGCTGGAACTCGGCGCCGAGGAACTCGGAGTCGTGGTGGTCTCCGGCTTCTTGTCGCTGCTGCATCCAGCGGCCGCCGCGGCGACAACCGCGGCGGATCCGGCCAGCACCGCTACTTTCCGAGCGAAACGCATGGACGAGTTCATCAGTGCCTCCCAGATGACGGATGGTCAAGTGACCGACTCTATCCCGTTCGGCAGTTTCCCGACGTCGGGTTGGCCGCCCCTATTCCGACGGCCGAGAAGTGCATGCGCCGTAGCTCCGGGGCGGCTGCTGCACTTCGGCAGCGGTGCAGGTAAAATGCAGTCATGGTTGCGGTGACGATTCGGGACGTTCCCGACGACGTGCGTGACGAGCTGGCCGCGCGGGCCGCCTTGGCAGGTCAGTCGCTGCAGGCGTATCTGCGGGACTTGCTGGTGCACGCGGCCGAGAAGCCCACGGCCGATCAGGTGCTGGCCCGCGCGCGTGCCAGGGTGGTCGCCACAGATGTCCGCATCGATCCGGCCGCGACCGTTCTCGCGTTGGGGGCCGACCGTCGGTGAGTTCCCGCCGGGTGGTGTGCGATGCATCGGCGTTGGTGACGGTTCTGCTGGACGCCGGCCCTGGCGGCACCTGGTTGGCTCGTCGTCTTGACGGTGTGGAGTTGTGCGCGCCCGCGCTGCTCCTGTTCGAGTGCTCGAACGTCTTCCGGCGTCACGAAGTCGGTGGACTCATCAGCGCCGACCAGGCCGCCCAAGCGCATGCTGATCTGCTCGCACTGCCCATGGAGCTCTTTCCGTATGAGGTTGTTGCGCAACGGGTGTGGGCGCTGCGGAACAACCTCACCAGCTACGACGGCGCGTACGTCGCTCTTGCTGAACTGTTGGGTACACCGCTGATCACGCTGGATGAGAGGCTGGCGAGCGCGCCCACCATCCGCTGTGACGTGGAGGTGCCGCCCGTCGCGTAACCGTGCGGGGCGATCCCCGGCCTCAGCCGAACCCGCCGAAGACATCCGAAGCCCGCCGCCAGTCGCTGCGTCGGCGCTCGAACGTCGCTCCGATCCACATCAGCAGCACCCCGGCGACCCCGACGGTGATCCAACGCGGCATCCGGACGATCTCGTCACCCCACTGGTCGATGGCCAGCATCAGCAATGAGACGGCGCCCAGGACCAGCGGTGCCTGCAGTCGGCGCACCGCTCCGGCGATCACCGCGGCCAGCGAGATCGTGGTGGCGGCGATCAGGCGCGGCAGGTCGTCGTCGACCATGCCGATCAGCAGGGTCGGACCGATGGCAAGCACCAGCGCCGGCCCGAGGGTGAGCCAGGAACGGCCGGGACCGTTGCGCCACCTCAGGATTCCGGCTGCCAGCGCCGCGAGCGCTGCCGGAGCGGTGTAGGCCTCGACAACGTCGACATCCCCAGCGGCAAGCCATGCCCATACCGCGCACAGCGCCAGGACTCCGGCGGCCGATGCGTACAGCACGCGTTGCGGGGGCCGGAGGGCGGCGATAGCCGCGATGGGAACGAGTGCGGTGAGCGTCCCGGCCAGCCAGGGTGTCGACTCGGCGGCGACGGCGGCCCCGCACACTGCCGACGCCGCTGCGGTGATCTGCAGAACCACCCCGGCCCGCCCGGAAACCAGGTAGCGCCCGGCCAGCAGTACCGCCCCGGCGGCCACTGCGGCAGCGAATCCGCCGGCCGCCGAACCCGCCCCGGCCGCTGACGTCGCCACCCCGGCGAAGGTCGCCGCCAAGACGGCGCCGAGCGTGCCGAAGAACTCCCGCGTCATCCCCGGACGGGCCACCGCCGCCGCGCCCACACTGGCTGCCGCCGCGACGGCGAGGGCCGATACTGACGCGGCATTCGACACCGCCGCCCACCCGGCCGCCGGTAGGGCCGCGATGCCCGCACCCGGAAGAAGGGCCCATCCCTGCCCGGGCTGCTCGCGGTCGACCAGGGCTGCGCCGAGCAGGGCGACGACGAATGCGGAGGCGGTCGCGATCAGGGCTGTCAGAACGGACGCAGTGCCGTTGAGCGGAGCCAGTGCCGCGGCGAAACCGATTGCCGCGGTGGTGATTCCCAGCAGGGGCCGACGGCTGATGCCCAGCACCAGACCCGTGGCGGCGATCGTGGCGAGTGCCCCGACCGCCGACCATGACCCGAAGAAGTTGCTCGTGTCCGGACCCTCGGCGACGTCCCGGGCGATCAGATCGAGGCTCCCGGTCCAGGGGTCGGCGAACCATCCGAGCGGTCCACCCACCGCCGGGGTGCTCTGCAGGACGGACCACAAGGTTCCCGGCAGCGCGACCATCCCGCCGGCCACGGCCGTTGCCGCTCGCCACCCCGCCGGCACGGCGAGCGCGGCCAGCAAGGTCGCCCCGCCGGCCAGGACCGAGCTGACGAGCATCCCGTCCTCGACGACCGCCGGTTGGACCAGAGTCAGCGCCGCCGCGGCCGGGGCGGCGCACACCAGCACCCCGAGCAGGGTGCGCATCGAGGAATCTCGTCCTGCGCGGCGGGCCATTGCCGGAACAGCGGCCAGGGCCGCGACGGCCAGCGCCGGGCCGAGGGCGGCGACCGCCGTTGTCGGCCTGCCGGCCGCGATCGCGGCGAGGATGAACGCGGCGGCCCAGGATCCGCCGGCGTGTAGTCGTAGCGCAGTCCGGCTCGCCGGGAAGGTCCACCGGGTCGATTGCGCCAGTGCGACTACCACGACGACGGCCAGTGCCGTGAACGCCAGCGACGCCGCCCATTCCGCGTCGGCGAACTTCACGATCAGCAACTCGGCCGAGATGGGTAGCAGAGCGGCCACCGCGAGCCGGGTCGTGCGCCGTCCCACCAGCAGCCCCAACAGCGCGGCGAAGCCGGCGGCGGTGGCGGTGCCGATCGCCCACCACACTTCCCAGGACATGCCCGCGGCCAGTCCGGCGCGTCGCCCGGCGTATCCGTCGACGAGCACCAGCACGACCGCCAGCCCCGCGAAGGCCTCCGCGGTGGCCGGCAGTGAACGACGAAGCCCCACCGCCAGCGCGGTCACCACGGCGGTGGCGGCGAGCAGTAGCAGCGCCCGGCCGGTATCGCCCAGCCGCGACCACGCCACCGCGGTGAACGTGAGGGCCGAAAGGCCCAGCAATGTCGCACCCAGCCAGAGCAGCAGCGCCCGGACCCGGGCTCCCGACCATTCCTGACGCTCGGCCGGCGCGGCGGGGGCGGGCGCCGCGATACCGGCCTGCGACCAACCCATCATCGCGAAGCGCAGCCGCTCGTACTCCACGACGAGGGCGTTGCGCCGCGCCATCAACCGGCCCATCTGCGCGTCGACAGCCAGGATCTCGCCCCGCAGGGCGTCGAGTTGTCTCCCCGGGTCGGCCGGGCCGGGCTGTCCGGGGGGCGGGACGCCGGGGTGCCCGGTGCTGAACCCGCTCTCGGTCATGTCGCCCCCTCCAGCCACCGGTCGTTCGCGGCGGATCCGCGCGGGCCGGACGGCTTCTGCCAGCTTGTCGGCTGTGCCTGTCTGATGTCGTTCATACGATCCGGCAAAGGGCAACGCGCGACAAGTCACGGATCGACAGCCACGTGCGGGGGATCTCCGGGTACCTCGGGCGCGCCATGACCGGCGGCGGGCGACCGAACCTATGCTGGGCTCGTGGGGTTGCTGGGATGACGGTCCCCTCTGGTCGTCGGGCAGGTAGGCCTTCGTTGATGGCCGAGCGGCGCGCTCAGCTGGTGAACGCGTTCATCGACCTGGTCGCCCGAGAGAGCCTGGAACATGTCACTCTCGATGACGTAGCAGCCTCGGCTGGGATGAAACGGTCGGCCCTGAATCACTTCATCGGTAACAGGGAAGACCTCATCGTCGCTACCGTCGACGAACTCGCCGCTCGGTACTTCACCGTGATGAATGAGGCGGCTGGGGCCGAGCCCGACATCGAGCAGCTCCTCGCTGTGATGTTCAGCAAGGACTGGATCCTCGCCAACGACATCGAGGATGCGGCCTTCGATGCACTGCTGTCCGAGGCGATGCGGAACGAGCGCACCCGCGACATCGTGAAATCGGGCTATCAGCAGTTCATCGCAAAGATCGAAGGGGCGTTGCACCGCTCCTACCCCTATGCGCCGTCCGCGGCCGTCCGGGAGACCGGCTATGCGATCGCCTGCCTGATCGAGCAGAACATCACCTTCCAGCAGCTGGGCTTTCCGTGGGCCCGCGTCCGCGGCGCCAAACAGGCCGCACTCGGCTTGGCCGCCATGCTCGGGCGGCAGGACAGCGGGTAGCCCGCTGAGTCTCCGGGTCGCCGATTCCCGCTCATCGGACCGGCGGCCTGGCTATCGTCCGAACGATGACGGGCAACGGGGTGCGGGTATGGGCGGCGGCTGCCGCGATGGGGCTGTCGCTGGCCGGGCCGCAGGCGTTCGGTACCGCAGCGGCCGACAGCGGGGACGGCGAGTCGGTGCGGGTGAGCGACACCCCGGGAGCTCAGCGGGGGCAACCCGGCCGTCAGACCCGTTCCACCGGGTCGGCACGCACTCCACGGCCTGCTGCGGCCCAGTCCGGCGCCTCGCCGGTGAAGGCCGCCACCGGAAGCGCAGCCCCCGCCATGGGCCGCGCGGCTCTGAGCGTTCCCCGCCCCAGTTTCCTGCGCCCCAGTTTCCTGCGCCCCAGTTTCCTGCGCCCGAGTACCCCGCGCCCGAGTGTTGACGTGGCGAGCCCGGCCGGGGCCGAACCGGTGGCCGCGACACAGAAGGTGACGGCGGCGGCCTCACTCACCAGCCCGGCCGGCGGCCCCGGCCGTCGCTCCGGCGCGCCCGTTGCTCCCAACGCCGAGGTGATGTCCGGGGCACTGCTGATGGTGCGGCGTTCGCTCGCCGACGGCACGACAACCCCGGTGGTCGCCGCCCCCACGGCTGCCGCGACGGGAAATCCGTTGCAGGACTTCCTCACCGACGTCCAGACCTTCATCGCCACCTACGCCAACCTCTACCCGTGGCGCAGTGGCAGCCTGCTGCCCACCCCGATCCGGCAGTTCTTCTTCAGCGCCACCCCGGTGGCCGAACCGATGCAGGTGGAACTCGACCTCGCTGCCGGCGCCACCAGCCCGGCCATCCCGTTCAGCGCCTATGACGCCGACGGTCACCGGCTGGTCTACTCGGTGCCGGAGAAGGGCCAGCCCGGCGGACCCGGGTACGGCACCGTCACCGTCGACAACACCGCGGGCACCTTCACCTACACCCCCGATGTGGACTTCACCGGCACGGACACCTTTTCCTTTGTGGCCAGCGACGACACCTCGATTCACTTCCACGCCTGGGAGGGCCTGCTCAACGCCCCGTACGGAATCCTCGAGACCAGCCTGGCCGGCGGGCACCGGGTCACCGCGACGGTGACGGTGTTCAACAACGTCGACATCCGCCCGGATCCGGCCGTGGCGGTCTACACCGACATCGTCGGCGACTTCAGCTTCCTCACCTACAACGTCTCGGGCCTGCCGTTCGTCTTCTCCGGCGCGGTGCTGCCGCGGATCACCAACACCCTCGAAATCGG
>Ga0116181_1001361_pt1 | contig 21162 bp, 16 predicted proteins | sample AD_UKC075_MetaG_FD_89752 | JGI IMG/M metagenome (GOLD analysis project Ga0116181, IMG submission 89752) | Active sludge microbial communities of municipal wastewater-treating anaerobic digesters from USA - AD_UKC075_MetaG | ecosystem: Engineered > Bioreactor > Anaerobic > Digestate | place: USA...
GAAAGAAGCGGCGGATCTTTCCTTTGACTGCGTGATGTGCGGACTCTGCGCTTCCCGCTGCCCCGTCAATATCGTGCAATATAATGCAGGGCTGGCGGCGCGGAGGATTTACGGGCGCCACGTGGCCCCCCCCGATCCCCTGCTGGCGGAGCGGGTAAGGGAGATCGAGGCGGGCAATTATGACCGGGACATGGAAGAGTTGATGAAAGCTTCGCCGGAGCGGCTGGCCGAGCTCTACAACCAGCGGGACATAGAGTAGCTTTTCGGGCGGCAGCTTGCCGCGGAGAGGAGAGAAGATACAGTGCCCTACCCTCCTGAGTTGCGGGAGTTGATGAAAAAGGTGGAAGAGACCAGGCCTTCCCGGGTCAACGTGCACTACCCGCGCATGACCCCGGAGGAGAGGGCCCAGGTTTTGAAGGAGTACCACCCCGATTTCATGGAGGAGGCTTTTCGCCCCCTGCAGGTGGGCGTGGACCGGGGAGTGCGCCTCCCCCTGGAGATGGCCGATATCTTTGAGGCCGACTCCCGCCTGCTTAGCGCTGAACTGGACCTGGAGCATCCCGAATTTGACGTGGACGTCCTGGTAATCGGGGGCGGCGGCGCCGGGGCGGCGGCGGCCCTGGAAGCCTTTTCCCTGGGGCGAAAGGTCCTCCTGGCTACCAAGCTGAGGCTGGGCGACGCCAATACCATGATGGCCCAGGGGGGGATCCAGGCCGCGGATAAACCCCAGGACAGCCCGGCCATTCATTATCTTGACGTGATGGGCGGCGGGCGATTTGAGAACCGGCCGGAGCTGGTCCGGGCCCTGGTCAGGGACGCCCCCGGCGTAATTGCCTGGCTGGAGCGCATGGGGGCCATGTTCGACAAGGATGAAGAGGGGCGGATGATCACCATCCACGGGGGCGGCACCTCCCGGAAGCGGATGCATACCGCCCGGGACTATACCGGCGCGGAGATCATGCGCACCCTGAGGGATGAAATTTTGAACCGGGGCGTGGAGTACATCGAATTCTGCCCGGCCCTGGAACTGCTCCTGGACGAGAAGGGCCGGGCGGCGGGGGCCGTCCTCTTCAACCTGGAGACGGAGAGCTGCCACGTGGTCCGGGCGCGCACTGTGATCCTGGCTACCGGGGGCTCGGGGAGGCTGCACTATCAGGGCTTTCCCACCAGCAATCATTACGGGGCCACGGGCGACGGACTGGTGATCGCCTACCGGGCCGGCGCCCGCACCGCTTTCGCCGATTCCATCCAGTACCATCCCACCGGGGGGGCATACCCTCCCCAGCTGCTGGGCTTGCTGGTGACGGAGAAGGTCCGCAGCCTGGGCGCTACGCCCATAAATGTCCGGGGGGAGCAATTTGTTTACCACCTGGAGACCAGGGACGTGGAGGCTTCCGCCATTATCCGCGAGTGCCGGCGGGGGCTGGGGGTCCCCTTGCCTACGGGGACGGCGGTGTGGCTGGATTCGCCCCTGATCGAACTGACCCATGGCCAGGGGACCATTGAGCGGCAGCTTCCGGCCATGTTGCGGCAGTTCGCCCGCTTCGGGATCGATATCCGCAAGGAGCCCATGTTGATCTACCCCACCCTCCATTACCAGAACGGGGGGCTGGCCATCGATGAAAACGGGGCCACCACCGTGGAAAACCTGTACGCCGCCGGGGAGGTGGCGGGGGGGATCCACGGCCGCAACCGCCTGATGGGCAATTCCCTGCTAGATATCCTGGTTTTTGGGCGCCGGGCCGGGCGCCATGCCGCGGAAAAAAGTGCCGAAATTCGGCCGGGGCGCCTTAGCCTGGAGCACGTCTACCGCTACCAGGAGGAGTTGGAAGCCAGGGGGCTGGCCGGGCAGCGGGTCTCCCCGGTTCTATTGCCCCGCTACACCCATGGTGCCGGCGACAAATAATGAATCGGGGGGAGAACCGTTGATCCTGGAGGGTTTGCAGGTCCTGGATTTTACCAGGCTGCTCCCGGGGCCCCTCTGTACCAGGATCCTGGGGGATTACGGCGCTGAGGTAATCAAGGTGGAAGACCCCTTCACCGGGGATCCCACCCGGGCGGTGGGAAAGCCCTGGCGGGGGAGCGGCTCCTTTTTCCGGGAGTTGAACCGGAATAAGAGAAGTCTGGCCGTTAATTTAAAGACGGAGGCGGGCCGGGAGATCATCAAAAAGCTGGCCGGCCGCTGCCACGTGCTGGTGGAAGGGTTCCGGCCGGGGGTGATGGAGAGGCTGGGCCTGGGGTACCGGCAACTAAGGCAGTTAAACCCGACCCTGGTCTATGCTTCCATATCCGGCTACGGGCAGGACGGCCCGTACCGGCAGCGGGCGGGTCACGATCTGAACTATACCGCCCTTTCCGGCTTGCTGGAGCTCAGCGCCGCTCCCGGCAGCGGGCCGGTGATGCCGGCGATCCAGGTGGCCGATATCGGCGGCGGGACCCTGATGGCCCTGGCCGGGATCATGATGGCCTTGTTTGCCCGCGGGCGCACCGGGGAAGGGACACATGTAGATGTCTCCATGACGGAAGGGCTGTTGCCCTGGCTAACCTATGCCGCCCGCGCCCTGGAGGACGGAGAGGAACTGCCCCGGCGGGGCGCCAGCCCCCTTACCGGCGCCTTCGCCTGCTACAACCTGTACCGGACCGCCGACGGCGGCTTCATGAGCCTGGGCGCCCTGGAACCGGTTTTCTGGCAAAACTTCTGCCGGGCGGTGGATAGGCCCGAGTGGATTCCCCGCCAGTTTGATCCCGATGGGCAGGAAGAGCTGATCCGGGAGGTGGCCGGGCTCTTTAAAAGCAAAAGCCGGGCCTACTGGACCTCCTTTTTTGCCGGACACGATGCTTGCTGCGAACCGGTTTTAAGCCTGGAAGAAGCCGCCGCCCATCCCTTGGCCCGGGCCAGAGGCTTTTGGGTGGAGACGGAGGGAGAGGAAGGGAAGGGGCACCGGGAGACGGGCTTCCCCTTGCGCTTTAACGGGGCTCCGGGCCGGCGCCGGATTGAGCCGCCGCGCCTGGGGGAGCATACCGTGGAAATCCTGGAGAGCCTGGACTACTCCGGGGAAGAGATCCGGGAGCTGCGCCGCCTTGGGGCGGTAGCCTGGCCCTAGGGAAGGGGCACCGGTTCGGCTCCCCGGAAAGGGCGATGGGCGTCGTTCACCGTCTAGGCGGTGATTTTTTTGTACGGGGAGGGTGCCCAACAGAAAGTTCAAGGAAGGAGAAAAAAAAAGGTTAAAGAAAGGAAGAAATGGACGAATAAAATATAATGGAGGGGTGCTCAAAAGATGCGGCCGGGCGGAGAATAAGGCACCGGTTCGGGGAGATAAGGCCCTCGTTCCTGGAGAGATAAATCCCGGCCCATTATTGAAGGGGCGCCGGCCCAATTGGGGCCTTGCTCAAAGCTGCCGGCGGCCCCGGATGGTGGTTCCCGGCCGAGGGTTTACCGGTAAGGCAAGAAAAGTTATAATATTGCCATGTTTAATCAAGAAGAAATCGCCAACCCCGGGGAAGGCCGGCGCCTCCAGGAGATCCTCTCCCGGCTGGAGGAGAGATATCCCGAGGCGAAAACCAAGTTAAAATATAAGAGCAATTTTCAACTGCTGGTCGCCGTTATTCTCTCTGCCCAGACCACTGACGAACAGGTTAACCGGGTCACGGGGCCCCTTTTTGAAAAATTTCCCGGCCCGGAGCAGATGGCCCGGCTGGAGCCCTCCCAGCTGGAGCCGTACCTGAAAGGATGCGGCCTCTACCGGCGGAAAAGCCTTTATCTGGTGGAGGCCAGCCGGCGCATCGTCGAGGAGCACGGGGGAGAAGTGCCCGCTGACTTCGAGGCTTTGAGGGCTTTGCCCGGAGTAGGGCGCAAGTCGGCCAACGTAATCCTGGGGACGGCCTTCGGCCGGCCGGCCCTGGCGGTGGATACCCATGTTTTCAGGGTTGCCAGGCGGCTGGGGCTGGCCCGGGGAGGAAGCCCGGAGAAGGTGGAGGAGGAGTTAAAAGCCGCTCTCCCCCCCGGGGAGTGGATGGCCGTTCACCACCGGCTTATTGCCCTGGGACGGGAAATATGCTCCGCCAGGCAGCCCCGCTGCCGGGATTGCTTCCTGGCCGACCTCTGCCCCCAGGGCCGCCGCACCCGGGAGCCGAGAGAATTCCAGAAATTAAAGAAGGAGAGGGAGATATGCCCTGGGAAGAGCTAACACCTGAAGAACTAAAGTATAAGCTGGATCCCCAGCAGCTGCCTTTTGAAACCACCGCCGAAGTTCCTCCCCTGGAGGGGATGATCGGGCAGGAGCGGGCGGAACGGGCCATGGAATTCGGCCTGCGCATCAAGCGACCCGGGTACAATATTTTTATGACGGGCTTGACGGGGACGGGGAAAACCAGTTACGCCCAAACCATTGTCAAGAAGATCTCCGCTGAAGAACCCGTGCCCGATGACTGGTTTTATGTCTATAATTTCGAGAATCCCGGAGAGCCCATGGCCTTGCGGCTGCCGGCAGGCATGGGTTCCGTTTTCTGCCGGGAGATGGAGGAACTGCTCGAGGACATCAAGCAGACCATCCCCAAGGCTTTTGACGGGGAGGACTACGAACGGCAGAAGGCCTTTTATGTCAAGCAGTTCCAGGAGACCCGGGCCGGCCTGCTGGAGGAGTTAAACCAGGTGGCCCGGGAGCAGGGGTTTACCCTGAAGCGAACCAGCTCCGGGTTTATCACCGTCCCCCTGGTGAATGGAGAGCCCATCAGCGAAGAGAACTATGCCCAACTGGAGCAGTCCGTCAAGGAGGAACTGGAACAAAAATCATCGGAACTGCAGCTGAAGGCCATGGAGATTATGCGCCGGATCCAGAAAGCGGAAAAGCAGCTGAAAGAGAAGTTCAAGAACCTGCAGCAGGAGATCGGGCTGATGGCCATCGGCCACCTCTTCAACGATCTCATGGAGAAGTACGACCAGTTTGAGCCGGTAAAGAACTATCTCAAGGCGGTCCAGGAAGATATTCTAAGCAACTTGTCGGAGTTCATGGTCGATGAAGAGGAGGCCCAGAACCCCTTTTTCTGGCTGCGCCGGCAGAACGTGGAGCAGGCGGAGATCCGCTACAAGGTAAACCTGGTGGTGGATAACCGGGAGACCTGCGGAAGCCCCGTCATCTATGAGACCAATCCCTCCTACTACAACCTGATTGGCCGGGTGGAATACGAAAACCGCCTGGGCATGATCGTTACAGACCTGACCATGATCAAGGGCGGAGCCATTCACCGGGCCAACTGCGGCTACCTGATCCTGCAGGCCCGGGATGTCCTCTCTTCTCCCCAGAGCTGGGAAGCGTTGAAAAGGGTTCTGAAGACCAGAGAGATCCGGATCGAGAATATCGGGGAACAATATGGGCTGATGGCCATGTCCACCCTGCGCCCCCAGCCCATTCCCGCCAACCTGAAAGTAATCATGATCGGCAGCCCCCTTATCTACCAACTCCTTTATCATTACGATGAAGATTTCCGCAAGCTGTTCAAGGTAAAAGCCGATTTTGACTCGGAGATGGATCGCAACCAGGACAATATCTACCGGATGGCCGGTTTCATATCCACCCACTGCCAGCAGGAGAACCTGCGCCACTTCCACCGGGAAGCGGTGGCCCGGGTGGTGGAGTTCAGCGCCCGCCTGGCCGAGCGGCAGGACAAGATGAGCACCCGCTTCAACGAAGTGGTGGAGCTGCTGTACGAAGCCGACGCCTGGGCGGAAAGGGACGGGAGCGATATCGTCAAGGCCGAACACGTGGATAAGGCCCTGGAGGAGAAGATTTACCGCTGCAAGAAATACGAGCAGAAGATCAGCGAGGCGGTGGAGCGGGGGCTGATACTCCTGGACGTAGAAGGAGAGAAGATAGGCCAGATCAACGGGCTCTCCGTCATCGACCTGGGAGACTACCAGTTTGGAAGGGTATCCCGGATCACCGCCAACACCTTCCTGGGCCGCCGGGGGATCATCAACATCGAGCGGGAAACCCAGCTCAGCGGCAAGATCCACGACAAGGGAGTCTTGATTCTCAGCGGGTACCTGGGGATGCGCTACGGCCAGCAGGTGCCCATCAACCTCTCCGCCTCCCTCTGCTTTGAGCAGTCCTACCAGGGGGTGGAGGGGGACAGCGCCTCGGCGGCGGAACTGTTCTGCCTCCTCTCCAGCCTGGCCGGGGTGCCCTTGAAGCAGAGCCTGGCGGTCACGGGCTCGGTGAACCAAAAGGGAGAGATCCAACCCGTGGGAGGGGTCAACCAGAAGATCGAAGGCTTCTACAACGCCTGCAAGGTAAAGGGACTCACCGGCGACCAGGGGGTTATTATCCCCGCTCAGAACCGGAAAGACCTGATGTTGTCCGAAGAGATCGTGACGGCGGTGCGAGAGAAGCGCTTCCATATCTATGCCATCTCCACCGTGGAAGAGGGCTTGGCGCTGTTGACGGGGATGGAAATCGGCGAACTCCGGGAAGACGGCACCTACCCGCCCGATTCTTTTAACGGCAGGGTGATCAGCGCCTTGAAGCGGTTCAACGAGCTTTTGAAGGGAGAAGAAGGAGAGGAAGGAGAAGGGGAAGAGGGAGGTCCGGCCCCGAAGGAAGACCATGACTGCTGTTGATCCCTATGCCCGGCTGGCCCGCATCTACGACCGGATCATGGCCGGAGTCGATTACGAGGCCTGGGCCGACTACGTGGAGGCGATCTTCAGGCGCTTCCGCCGGCGACCCCGGAAATTGCTGGACCTGGCCTGCGGAACGGGAAGCTCCGCCCTGCCTTTTGCTCGCCGCGGCTACCGGGTGGCGGGAGTAGACCTTTCGGCGGCGATGCTGGAAGAGGCCCGGATAAAGGCGAGTCGAGAAGGGCTTCCCCTTTCCTTTTACCGCGCGGATTTGCGCACTTTGAAGCTGGAAGAGAAATTTCAGGCCGCCTTGCTTTTTCAGGACGGCCTGAACTATTTAACCGAGGAAGAAGACTTGAGGGCCGCCCTGGCGGCGGTTAGGGCCGTCCTGGAGCCGGGGGGGCTCTTTATCTTCGATCTCTGCCGCCCGGGGCAGCGAACGGCCGGGCCGGGCTCTCCTTTTTGGGCCGAAGAGGAGGAGTTTACCCTGGTGGGAGAGACCCGCTACTCCCCCCGGACGGGCTTGTGGGAGGTGGAACTGGTGGTTTTTGCCCGGCGGGAGAACGGCCTCTATGAAAAATTTATAGAGCACCACCGGGAAAGAGACTATTCCCCGGAAAGGATGCGGGTCTTTCTGGAGGAGGCCGGTTTTCGCTGCCGGGAGTGCTTTCCCACCTTCCGGCTGGAACCGGCTTCGGGGGGAGAAGCCAAGATTACCTTTGTGGCGGAGAATCCGCCGTAGAGCTGCCCTTGACCGGGGCGGGGAGATCCCCGCTGCTTTGTTCCGGGGGCTTGGGCCCAAAATAGTGGAAGAGGAGTACCTTGCAGATGGCCGCGGCGGGTATGGCCAGGATTATCCCCAGCGTTCCCAGCAGCTGACCCCCGATCAGGACGGAGACCACCACCGTCAGGGGACTTAAGTCCACGGCCTTCCCCAGGAAAATGGGGGTGAAGACGAAGGAATCGACTATTTCCACCAAAATATAAAGTCCCACCACCAGGAAGATGTTGGGCGTATCCGGGAGCAGGCTGAGGAGCACCGCAGGGACGGCGGCCAGGATCGGGCCGATGTAGGGAATAATATTGAGCAGGCCGGCCAGGCCCCCCAACATCAAAGCAAAGGGCATCTTTAAAACAAAGAGCCCGATGCTGGTCAACAGTCCCGCCAGGGCGCATTTAAGGAGGGTGCCCCGGATATAGCCCCCCACTTTCTCGTCAATGAGACCCAGGATGCGGGTGATGCGTCCCTGGTAAATCTGGGGGAAGAGAAGGGTTATATTTTTTTTGGCCTTTTCCAGGTCCTGCACCAGGTAAAAGACCAGGAAGACCAGGGCCAGCAGGACCCAGGCCCGGGAGAGAACGGCCATGAAGAAGCTGGAGGCGCTGAGGAGCAGCTGCTCCACCCGGGCCGGGATCTGCCCGGTAAACTGGTCCATATAATCCAGCAGGGTGTCCATCAATTGCAGGTTGTAGCGCTGATCCAGATCATTGATCAACTCCGTCAGCTTCGTCGAGAGGCTGAGCAGATCCGTGGTGCTGAAAGTCGCCAGCTGGCCCAGCTCATGGATGAGACCGGGAAGCAGTAGATAGAAGAAGAGGAAGAGGGCGATGAGCAGCAAAAGGGAAGCCCCGATGGCGGCCAGCACGGGCGGGAATCTTCTCCGGATCAAGAAGTTGACCAGGGGGGTGATGCAGTAGACTGCCAGGATGGCGATGATGAAAACGGTCAAGATCGGCTTAAGCTTAACCAGCACCCAGGCCAGAAGGGCCACGGCGGCGGCGCTGAGAACCAGTTTTAGGGAGAGGCGCAGTTCGCGGTCTTTAATGAGCAAGCCCCATCCTCCTCGCTTTGTTCTTTTCCCGTTAATATCTTGCCAAAACGCTAGCCTGCTCCAAAAATCACAATACCATAAGCCATTGTAGCATAATGGAACCTCCGGGGGAAGCTTTGGAATCCTTTCCTGGGTTTTTTGCTTAATCTTTGGTATTAGCCATTGGCGGGGATAGGCTGCCGGCCTTTTTGTATCGCGGCAAGGAAGTGGGGCATCAGGAGGCTTGCGGCCCCGCCGCCGGGTTTGCCGGCCCCTTTACCGTTTGCTGCCAGGGGCTCGTGGCCTCCCCCGGTCCCTTCAGGACCATTGCCGGCCTCCCGGCCGCCTTCGGAAAGGGCCTCCGGCGCCGGTGCGCCCTGGAACCCGGCCGCGCGGCGGAGGGAAAGGGGAGGCATAAACGAGCCCCGGGCCGCTATAATGATAAGGGGGGGTGAACTGCTTGCGCCATCAAAAGGAACTGGCGGGCCTGGGCGCCTCGGCGGCGCTGATGCTGGCCGGGCTGCTCTTGCTGCCGGAGCCCGGCTTCTCCGCTGTCCCCAATTTGTTTGCCCTCCTCTGGCTGCTTACTACCGCCGGAGCGATGCTGGGATACGGAGTCTCTGCCTGGAGAAGCGCAAGGCTGCAGGGGATCCGCCGGCGCTGGCGGCGGCGGAGGGCCCCTTCTCCGGCGGCGGCCAAGGGGCGGCGGGAGGCCATCAGCGCCGCCCTGATCAGGGAGCGGGAACGGCGGTTAGATTAATCTCCACCTCTTTCCCCACAATGAGCCAGTTGACCCGGGTCAGGAACTCCCGGTCCTCCAGGCGGAAGCGCCGTTCGTGGAGCAGGCTTACCACCAGGCGGGGGTTGAGTTCTTCGATCTTCTCTCCCACCAAGTCGGCGGTGATTTCGCCGATAAGCCGGCGCAGCTCCAACTCCACGAAGGAGTCGAGTTCGTGTTCCAACTCAATGTTTACGGCGGCGATTTCCCCCTCCCGGTGGGCAAGCCACTGGGATTCGATCTTATCCAGGCGTTCCATGGTTTCGAAAAGCTGGACGGAAAGATTCTGCTTCTCCCAGTAGAGCCGGTCCAGGCGGGAGGAGACCAGCAGGTTGGTGACGGCGGCGCCGGCCACGGCTCCCAGCAGGAGAGCGGCCAGGGTGCGGCGCATTAACGGTGGGCCCCCAGGGTGGAGATGATCAGATAGCCCAGGTGGGCTCCAAGAAAGGCGCTGCCGATGAGGAGCAGCTGCTTCAGGATATCGACGAACTGCTTTTCGAACATCCCCGTTTCGAAAACCTTAATAATGCTGAAGGTGCCTCCAAGGGCGGCTACCAGCGCCCAGATTTTCAATTCCGCGGAGAGCTCCATCATGGTATGCAGCGGGGGGCGGCGGGTTATCAGAGCCCCCAGGGAACCCAGCAGGCTTCCTCCCAGGTTGACGCCCAGGGCGACGCAGAAGGTAAGGACAAGGGTTGAGAGGTAGCGGTCCATTTTCTTCGCCCCTTCCCGGGGCCGCAAAGATAGGGCCTAACAGATAATATGCCCCGGGGCAAAAGGAAATGCTTGTCGGAAAGTAGAAAATAAGTCATAGCAGCGGAGAATTACGGAAACGAGGTTTGATCCAGTGAGCGACCCAGGATTTGTTCATCTGCACGTCCATACCGAGTACAGCCTGCTGGACGGAGCGGCGCGCATCAAGGCGCTGGTCCGGCAGGCCAAGGAGCTGGGGATGGAAGCCCTGGCTATTACCGATCACGGGGTGATGTACGGGGTAATCGACTTCTACCAGGAAGCCCTTGGGGCCGGCCTGAAGCCGGTGATCGGGTGTGAAGCCTACGTTGCTCCCCGTTCCCGACACCAGAAGGAGCCGAGGCTGGACGATTTCCAGTACCACCTGGTGCTCCTGGCGGAGAACCAGGAGGGCTACCGCAACCTGATGCGGCTGGTTTCCGCCGGTTTCCTGGAAGGATTCTACTATAAGCCCCGGATGGACCGTTCCCTGCTGGAGGCGCACCGGGAGGGGCTGATCGCCCTGAGCGGCTGCCTGGCCGGGGAGATACCCTCCCTGCTCTTGCAGGGGAAGGCCGGCGAAGCCCGGGCTGCGGCGCGCTACTACCGGGAACTGTTTGGCCCGGAGAACTTTTATATCGAGCTGCAAGATCAGCGGCTTCCCGAACAGGCCTCCTTGAACGAGGCCTTGATCCGGCTGGCCCGGGAGGAGAAGATCCCCCTGGTGGCCACCAACGATGTGCACTACCTGAGGCGGGAGGATGCGGAGATCCACGATGTTCTCCTCTGCATCCAAACGGGGAAAACCATCCATGATCCCAACCGGCTGCGCTTTGAAAGCCAGGAGTTTTACTTGAAATCTCCCGCCGAGATGGCGGAGCTTTTTGCCCACTGCCCCGACGCTCTGGAGAATACCCTGCGGATCGCCGAACGCTGCCGGGTGGAGTTCGATTTTGACGGTTACCACCTGCCGGAATACGATCTTCCTTCCGGCGAAACCGCCGACGAGACCCTGCGGCGCCTCTGCTACCGGGGGCTGGAGGAAAGGTACCCGGAAGTCACGCCCCAGCTGCAGGAACGCCTGGATTACGAGCTGGGGGTTATCAAGCAGATGGGCTACTCCAGCTATTTTTTAATTGTCGCCGATTTTATTAATTTTGCCCGGAGCCAGGGGATCCTGGTGGGGCCGGGGAGGGGCTCCGCCGCCGGCAGCCTGGTGGCCTACTGCTTGAAGATTACCAGCATTGACCCCATCCGCTACGGCCTCCTCTTTGAGCGTTTCTTAAATCCCGAGCGGATCTCCATGCCGGATATCGATATCGATTTTGCCGACGATCGCCGGGACGAGGTGCTGCAGTACGTGGTGGAGAAGTACGGGGCGGACCGGGTGGCCCAGATCATTACCTTTGGAACCATGGCCGCCCGGGCGGCGGTCCGGGACGTGGGACGAGTCCTGGCCTTCCCCTATGGGGAAGTGGACCGGGTGGCCAAGCTGATTCCTTTTGAGCCCGGGATGACCATCCAGAAAGCCCTGGAGCAGATCAAAGAGCTTAAGGACCTGTACCGGGACCAGCGCTACAAGCAGCTCCTGGACGGCTCCATGGCCCTGGAGGGGATGCCCCGGCACGCCTCCACCCATGCCGCCGGGGTGGTTATCTCCCCGACGCCCCTGGTCAACCACGTCCCCCTGCAGAAGACTCCCGACGGGATTACGGTGACCCAGTTTCCCATGGGGACCCTGGAGAAGCTGGGTTTGCTGAAGATGGACTTCCTGGGCTTGAAGACCCTGACCATCATCGGCGAAGCCCTGGAGAACATCTACAAGCGCACCGGGAAGCGCCTGGTGATCGACGAGATCCCCCTGGACGATCCCAAAACCTTTGAACTGCTCTCCCAGGGGGAGACCAGCGGGATCTTTCAGCTGGAGAGTGCGGGGATGCGCGGTGTCTTGCGCGACCTGCAGCCCAACAAGTTTGAAGATATCATTGCCGTGGTGGCCCTTTACCGCCCCGGGCCCATGGAGCAGATCCCTGTCTTTGTGAACAGCAAGCACGGGCGGGAGCCCATCAACTACCTGCACCCGGTCCTGGAGCCCATCCTGGAGGAGACCTACGGGGTGATCGTTTACCAGGAGCAGATCATGGAGATCGCCGCCCGCATGGCCGGCTTTACCCTGGGCCAGGCCGATTTGCTGCGCCGGGCCATCGGGAAGAAGAAGAAGGAGATACTCGACCAGCAGCGGGAGGTCTTCATCAACGGCTGCCGGAATAAGGGATTCAGCAAGGAGCTGGCCCGGGACATCTATGACTTGATCCTTAAGTTTGCCTCGTACGGCTTTAACAAGTCCCATGCCGCCGCCTATGCCATGATTGCCTATCAGACCGCGTACCTGAAAGCCAATTATCCCGTGGAGTTCATGGCGGCGCTGTTGACCGGCTATCACGCCAACAGCGACAAGGTGGCCCTTTACATTGCTGATTGCCGCCGGCAGAATATCCAGGTGCTCCCTCCCGATATCAACGAAAGCGAAACCAACTTTACCGTGGTAGGGGAGAACCGGATTCGCTTCGGCCTGGCGGCGGTGAAAAATGTAGGCCTGGGGGCCATCGAGTCCATCCTGGAAGTGCGCCGGGAGCGGCCCTTCATCTCCCTGCTGGATTTTGCCACCCGGGTGGATTCCCGCCTCTGCAACCGGAAGGTGGTGGAGAGCCTGATCAAGTGCGGCGCCTTCGACTCCTTGTGCGGCTCCCGGGCCGCCTGCCTGGCGGGGCTGGATGAGGTGATGGCCCGGGGCCAAACGGCCCAGAGGGAGAGGGAGAACGGGCAGCTCTCCATGTTCTCCCTGATGGACCGGGAGAGCAGGGTGGAGCAGTTGGTGGACCGCCTCCCCGATATCCCGGAGTTCTCCTACAAGGAGCGCCTGGCCTTGGAGAAGGAGATGCTGGGGATGTATATCACCGGCCACCCCTTGGAGCAGTACCGCCCCCTCCTGGAGCGCATGAAGCGGCTGACCCGCTGTGCCGAGCTGGGGGAACTGGGGGACGGCAAGCCGGTTACCGTGGGGGGCATTGTGGCGGCCATGCGCACTATCTACACCAAGAAAGGCCTGCCCATGGCTTTCCTGACCCTGGAGGATCTCACCGGCAGCGTAGAGGTGATCGTCTTTAGCGATCTCTACCAGCGCCGCTCCGAATTGATCCAGGAGGACAACCTGCTGATCATAAAGGGGAAGACTGATCTAAAAGAGGAGGAAAATGCGAAGATCATTGCCGAAGCCATCTCCGCGCTCCCCCGGGAGCCGAAGCAGATGTACTTGAAGGTTCGCGCCGGGCAGCCTATGGAATCGCTCCTGGACCTGAAAAGAGTGCTGCAGGAGCATCGGGGAGGGATGCCGGTATACCTCTATTTCGAAAACAAGAAGAAGATGATCCTGCTGAGCGAGGATTACTGGGTGGAGGACAACCCGGCGCTGCAGGAGAAGCTGCTTAAACTGCTGGGGCCAGGTACCGTCAAATGCCAGGAGTTGAACGACAGTTTTCTAAGTCCTTAATCTCAGCAAAAGAGGTGACCCGGTCTGATGAAGATTGCTCTTTTGACCAGCGGAGGAGACGCTCCGGGGATGAACGCCGCCATCCGGGCGGTGGTCCGCCGGGCCGGCTATTACGGCCTGACCGTTTACGGCATTGAACGAGGCTTTGCCGGCCTGCTCAACGGAGAAGGCTTTCGCCCCCTGAACCATCGTTCCGTGGCCGATATCATTCACCGGGGTGGAACCATTCTGCGCACCGCCAGGGCCCCCGAATTTTGCCGGGCATCGGTGCAGGACCAGGCCGCCGCCTGGCTGCGGGAGCAGGGGATCGAAGCTTTGATCGTCATCGGAGGCGACGGCTCCTTCAGGGGCGGGGCCGCTCTGCAGGAGCGAGGCCTCAGGTTCATCGGCATTCCCGCCACCATCGACAACGACATCTACGGGACCGACTTGACCATCGGTTTTGACACGGCAGTAAATACGGCGGCGGATGCTATTAACCGGTTGAGGGATACGGCCACCTCCCACGAGCGGGTTTTCGTCATCGAGGTTATGGGGCGCTGTGCCGGCTTTATCGCCCTGGCTTCGGGGTTGGCGGGCGGGGCCGAATCCATCCTGGTTCCGGAAATGGAATTTAACCTGGAGGAAATCTGCCGCCGCCTTCTGGCTGCCAAGGAACACGGCCGGAGCCACAGCATTATCGTCGTCGCCGAGGGGGCGGCCAGCGCCATGAAGATGGGGGAGGAGATAAAGAAGCGGACGGGGCTGGAGACCAGGGTTACCATTCTGGGGCACCTGCAGCGAGGAGGCACCCCCACGGCCGCGGACCGGATCCTGGCTACCCAGATGGGCGCCGCCGCCGTGGACTTGCTCCGCCGGGGCGAGAACGGAGTCATGGTCGGCTATGTAAAGGGCCGGATCGAGCCCGTGCCCCTGGCGGAGGTTTTTTCCGGGGAGAAGACCTTCCCGGCGGAGGCTTACGAGCTGGCCCATATCCTGTCGCTATATTGATCTGGATACGGATTGGGACGGGAGGTATACTGCTTGAGACGGACCAAGATTGTAGCCACCATCGGTCCGGCCACGGACAGCCTGGAGCAGATGGTCGCCTTAATCCGGGCGGGGATGGATGTGGCCAGGCTTAATCTTTCCCACGGGAAGAGAGAAGAGCACCGGCGGCGGATTAGGATGGTCAAGGAAGCCGCCGGGAGGCTGAACAAGACGGTAGCTATCCTGGTGGATACCCGGGGGCCCGAAGTGCGCACGGGGCCGCTGGAAGCCGGCGAGGTGATCCTGAAGGAGGGCCAGGAGTTTATTTTAACCACGGCGGATATCCTGGGCGATGAACAACGGGTGGGGGTGACCTATGAGGGGCTCCCCCGGGATCTGGAGGCGGGGAGGACCATTCTCATCGATGACGGCCTCATCGAGCTGGAGGTAGTAGAGATCGCCGGCAGCGAAATCCACTGCCAGGTTCGGCACGGGGGCGCCCTTCGGAACTACAAGGGCCTCAACCTCCCCGGGACCCGGATCAACCTGCCGGCGCTGAGCGAGGAAGACCGGGAGGACCTGGAGATGGCCCTGGAGGAAGGGGTCCACTTTGTGGCCGCTTCCTTTACCCGCTGCCGGGAGGATATCCTGGAGGTCCGGCGCTGGCTGGAGAAGTTCCCTACGGAGGTCCGCATTATTGCCAAGATCGAGAGCCGGGAAGGAATGCAGAATTTCGACGAGATCCTGGAGGCCGCCGACGGGGTGATGGTGGCCCGGGGAGACCTGGGGGTGGAGATACCGGCGGAAGAGGTGCCCCTGCTGCAAAAAATGATCATCCGGAAGTGCAACCGGTCGGGGAAGCCGGTGATTACCGCCACCCAGATGCTGGAGAGCATGATTGAGCACCCCCGGCCCACCAGGGCGGAGGCCAGCGATGTGGCCAACGCCATCTTCGACGGCACCGACGCCGTTATGCTCTCCGGGGAGACCGCCGTTGGCCGCTTCCCCGTGGAGTCGGTGGCCACCATGAGCCGTATCGCCCGGCGCACCGAGGAGGCGCTGCACTACAAGGAAAACCTGCGCTTCTTCGAATCGGTCATGGAGCGGACGGTAACGGACGCCATCAGCTTTGCCACCTGCCACACCGCCCAGGAGTTGAATGCCGCCGCCATCATTACCGCCACCCATTCGGGGCATACCGCCCGGATGGTTTCCAAGTACAAGCCCCGGTCCCGGATCATTGCCGTCACCTCCAGCCCCCGGGTGGCGGGCTTCCTCAAGCTGACCTGGGGGGTCTACCCCGTTTTGTGCCCGCCGACCCGGACCACCGACGAGATGTTTGCCGCCGCCATCCAGTCTTCCCTGCGGGAGGGGCTGGTCAAGGAAGGAGAGTTGGTGGTGATCACAGCGGGGGTCCCCGTGGGGGTTTCCGGGACTACCAACCTGTTGCGGGTGGAGACGGTGGCGGAGGTCCTGGTCCGGGGCTCCGGACTGGGCAATAGGGCGGTAACGGGCAGCGCCTTTGTGGTGGAGGAAGGGGGCTCCTGGGAAGGCATCCGGGAGGGAGAGATCCTGGTCATCGGGAATACGGACAGCCGCTGCCTCCCCGCCGTGCAAAAAGCTGCTGCCTTGATTGCCGAGGAAGGAGGCCTGACTTCCTATTCCGCCCGGGTCGCCATGGATCTGAAAAAGCCCGCCGTGGTGGGGGCGGAGGGGGCCACCAGGAAGATAAAACATGGCCAGCGAATTACGGTAGATGCTTTCCGGGGCTTGATTTACCGCGGGGAGGCTACCGTCCTGCGCTGAGGAGTGTTGCCTGCAATGGAATGCAGACATGAAACCAGGATCAGGGTGCGCTACGCCGAGACGGACCAGATGGGAATTGTCTATCATGCCAACTACCTGGTCTGGTTTGAAGTGGGGCGCGCCGAATTCATGCGCGCTCGGGGCCTGCCCTACCCGGAGCTGTCGGCCCAGGGTCTGGAGCTGCCCGTCATCGAAGCCTCCTGCCGCTACCGGGCTCCCGCCCGCTACGACGACCAGTTGACGGTGGCTACCGCCCTGGACCTGCTGCGCAGCACCCGGCTGCGGTTTCGCTATGAAGTATACCGAGGGCAGAAGCTGCTGGCTACCGGCACCACGGAGCATGCTTTCGTGAACCGGCAGGGGCGGCCCGTCAACCTGGCCAAGAAAAAACCGGAGCTGTGGCGGCAGCTGGAAAGGCTGCTGGGAACTCCGGCAGGAGAAGGGAAGCCCTAGGGAGGCGGGAGCTTCCTTAAAAAGGAATAAGAAGAAGAGGACAGTCTTTTCATTTCCCACAGGTCAGGGACCTTGCCAAAATTCATCAGCCCCTAATTAAATTAACTTGACCAGACTTTTTCACCCGCAGAGAGCCGGGATCTTGTGGGAAATTTCATTTCTCTTTTGGTTAACGGCATCGGGCTTTTTTGTGCCCCGCTACAAACTCTGGTCCAGGTGGTAGATTACCAGACCGCTGGGCAGCTTGGGGTAAAAGTAGGTGGCCTTCTGGGGCATCCTCTCTCCCCGGTAGGCCATCCTGGTAATCTGCTCTACCGAGGCCGGCCTCAAGATAAAAGCGGCCTGCCATCTCCCGGCCCGGATCCCGGCAAGGGCCTCTTCCTCGCTGCGGGTAAAGTCCAGGCATGACTCTACGTCTTGGCCGGGGGGAAGCAGCTTCTCAAAGATCAACTCCTGCAGCAGGGAGACATCCAGACGGTCTTCGCCAGTCTTTGCTTTAAGGATGTAGACCTCCCGGGGAAGGAGCAAGCCCATGGCGGGCCCCTCCTGGGCCTGCCTGTCCAGAACTTCCCAAAACGCCGGCCAGTCCAGCCGCTCCAGATTCCCCCATTCCAGCAGTGCAAAATTTTGCCGGATCAGCGGAAGAAGCTTCTCCAGTTGCGCCGGGGTGAGGCTGTGCAGCAGGCGGTGGGTGGGGAGCACCACCAGCCCCGGGTGGTGCAGGCTGACCAGAGTGCAGAGAACGTAGCCGTGCCCGGGATGGCGCTCCAAATCCGCAGAGGCGGCGTAGTTGAGAGCCGTCTCGTAGCGGTGATGACCGTCGGCGATGAAGACGGGAAGGGGGGCCAGGAAGTCGACCAACTGCCGGCAGAGGGAGGGATCCTTGATGGCCAGGAGCCGGTGCCTGTCGCCGTGCTCATCGGTAAAATCGTAGAGCAGCTCGCCGGAGCCGGCGGCGCAGATCTGCTCCACCCGCTGCTCCGGGTCGGGAAAGAGCCCGAAGATGGGGCTGAAGTTGGCCCGGCAGTGGCGCAGCAGCTCCAGGCGATCCGACTTGGGTTGAGTCAGGGTCTCCTCGTGGGGCAGTATGATCTTTTTTTCATAGGGCTCCACCTTGAGGGCAACGATAATGCCTGTCCGCAGGTAGCGGGTGTTGTTATGGACAAAGGATTGCTCGTAGCGGTAGATGGCTTTTTCTTTTTCCCGGATCAGGACCTCCTCGGCCAGCCACTGCCGGAAGGCGGCGGCGGCCCGGGTATAGCGGTTGTCGGCAGCGCTGTCGCCGGGGTCCGTCTGCCCGTATTCCAGGCGAATAATGTTATAAGGGCTGCGCCGGTAGTACTCCTCCTGTTCCTGCGGTTGAATTACATCGTAAGGGGGAGTAATCACGGCGCCCAGGTCCGGGCAGGTTTTGGGGTTGTAGCGGATGCCATGAAAAGGACTTATTGATGCCATATTAAACCTCCAGTTCCAAAGCTAAAGTCATCTTAATATATTTCTCCGGGGAATGCAATGAAGAAAGCTATTTCCCGGGCAACCGCACCATTCTTCAAAATTCGCCCTGAGGCGGGCTTTCCGGCGGCAGATTTCTCCGCCGGTGCTCTTAATCCGGCGGCCGGGGATGGAGCCGCCACAATCTCCTTCTGCTGATAATAGCGACCCAACGACCGTCCCTCCGGCTCATGAAAACACGAGCTAAAGTCACCCTCTCCCAGCTCAGAATCACATTTCCAGACCTGACCCTTTTAAAAAAAAATTACAAATCAAGACCTGATCCCCTGGAATTCACGATTCAAGACTTGACCCCCGGGGAAAAATGACATGACCCTTGGGAAATTCACAATTCAAGACCTGACCCTGTTATTGAAAATAACGAGCAAAAATTACCGTCCTCCCGGCTCACCGTCACCTTGGCTCAGAATCACATTTCCAGACCTGACTTCCTGGAAAAATTCACAATTCAAGACCTGATCCCCTGGAATTCACAATTCAAGACTTGACCCCCAGGGAAAAAGGGCATGACCCCTTGGGAAATTCACAATTCAAGACCTGACCCCCGGAATAACTTCCTGGAAAAATTCACAATTCAAGACCTGACCCCCTGGGACTTGGGAAATTCACAATTCAAGACCTGACCCCGTCGCATATCGGGCTTGGAAATGGGCTAAAATATTCTTGGCCTTCCAGATTGCTGCCAAGAGGTGCAGAAGATGCGGGTCGGTATTCCCAGGGTGCTCTCGGCGTACTACTACCTGCCCTTGTATAAAACTTTCCTGGAGCAGATGGGCTGCGAGACCCTGGTTTCTTCTCCCACCGGCGGGAAGACCATGGAGGGGCTGGTGTACTGCCCTACCGATGAGCCCTGCATCTCCGTTAAGCTGGCCTTCCCCCACACGGTGGAGTTGCTGGAAAAGGGGATCGACCGCCTCTTTTTTCCCACCCTCATCGGCACGGTGCGCAACCGCTTTTACTGTCCCAAGCATATCGGTGTGCCGGCTATGCTGCGCAACGGGCTGGGGCTGTCCGAGGATTTCTTGATCTCGCCCCCGGTGGCCGGCCGCCGCCGTCCGGAGGAGCGGTTTAATTCCTTTCTGGCCGCCGGCCGGAAGCTGGGGGCCAGCAGCAGGGAGTGCCGCCGGGCCCTAAAAGAGGCCTGGAAGGCCCAGGAGCTCTTCTGGCAGGCTACTGTTCAGCAAAGGATGACTTCCGCGGAAGCCCTGGAGGAGCTTTTTCAAGTCCCCCTCTTCCGGCGCCGCCGGCGGTACAACCCCCTGGCCCGGCAGCGGGAGGAGCTGCGGGTAGGCGTAGTCGGGCACAGCTATATTCTCTACGACTATATCGGGCACAACGTGGTGGAGCGCCTGCAGGAGCAGGCTACGGTCCTGGTGCCGGAGATGGTTCCCCAAGAGACCATCGCCCGCACCTTGGGCCGCCTCCCGTACGGGGAGGAACTCTGGCGTTTTGAACAGTTAATCATAGGGAGCGCCTTCCACTGGCTGGAGAGCGGGGCCGTGGATTGCCTGGTGCTGGTCTCCCCCTTCGAGTGCGGGCCCGAGGCCGTCATGGAGGTCTTTCTGGAGGAAGCCGCCAATGCCGCAGGGATCCCGCTCCTGGTCCTGACCGTGGACGAGCAGACGGGGGAGGCCGGGGTGGTCACCCGGCTGGAAGCCTTTCTGGATACGGTAAAGGCCGGCAGAGGGAGCCGGTATTTTCCCCAGGCGGAGAGAAAGCCGAAGCGCCCGGCGGCCCCCCCGGAGCGGGTCATCGGCTTTCCCACCTTCGGTACCCTGGACCTGGTTTTACCCGGCTTTTTCGAACAAGCCGGGGTCAAGACCGTCGGCCCCGTTTCCCTCAGCAGGCGGACGCTGGAGCTGGGGGAGGAGCTGGCGCCGGAATTCATCTGCCACCCCTTTGCCTTGACCCTGGGGCAGATGCGCCAGTGCCTGGAGGCGGGGGCGAACACTCTGTTAATGGTGGGCGGAAAGGGCCGCTGCCGCCTGGGCTGGTATGCCGAGATGCAGGAGATACTCCTGAAAAAGGCCGGCTACTCCTTCGAGATGATCACCCTTCATTCCCCCCTGCCCCTGAAAAAGAATTGGCGCTCCTTCCTGGAGCGATTGCGGCCCGTTATCGGCCCGGGAAAGGGACCCCGCCTGCTGGCGGATCTTTATGCCGCCTTTTTAAAGGCCCACTACCTGGACCTGGGGGAGGAACTGCTCTTCTACTGGCGAGCCCGGGAAAAAGAGCGGGGAAGCGCCGACGCCCTTTATGGGGAATTTTGCCGCCGCTTAAAGGAGGCCCGCCGGCCCGGGACAGTCCGGCGCCTCTATGCCGCTTTCCGGGAGAGTTGCGCCCGGCTGGAGAGGGCCCCGGGGCCGGAGCCCTTGCGGGTGAGGCTGGTGGGGGAGATTTATGCCGTCTACGAAGATTTTGTCAACGGGAACCTGGCCAAGGCTCTGGGCTCCCTGGAGGGGATCCGCATCGAGGTAAGAAAGGAGATTACGGCCATGAAGTGGCTCCGGGAAAACCTTCTGCGCTCCCCGGGAGGCGACTGGCGCCATTACCGGGTCAAGAAGGCCGCTGCTCCCTATTTAAAGGAACTGGTGGGCGGACACGGGCTGGAGAGCATCGGCCTGGCCGCCCTGGCTTCCCGGGAGGGTTTCGACGGGGTAGTCCATCTCTGGCCCTTCACCTGCATGCCGGAGATCATTGCCCAAAATATCATGACCCGGATCTCCCGGGAGACGGATCTCCCGGTGCTAACCGTCATTGTGAATGAGCAGAGCGGCTCTGCCGGGCTGCAGACCCGCCTGGAATCTTTCGCCCATGTCCTGCAGGAGCGCAGGGAGCGGAAAGGAGAGAAGGGGCGTTGTCCTGTTTCCTGGGACTGGACGTGGGAAGCTTAACCAGCAAGCTGGTCTTGATCGACGGGGGCGGCCGCGTGCTC
>Ga0116181_1001368_pt1 | contig 21098 bp, 17 predicted proteins | sample AD_UKC075_MetaG_FD_89752 | JGI IMG/M metagenome (GOLD analysis project Ga0116181, IMG submission 89752) | Active sludge microbial communities of municipal wastewater-treating anaerobic digesters from USA - AD_UKC075_MetaG | ecosystem: Engineered > Bioreactor > Anaerobic > Digestate | place: USA...
CACGGGCGCCTCCCAGGAGCGATTGGCTTTGACACCTCCTCTCCTACTCGCGTCCGTGCCTGCACCCCTTCAGCAACACGCACCCCAAACGCAACATCCGCACCTATCCGTGCAACCTCTTAGGCGCTCGAACTCCCGCCGAGACCGGCCAGAGCGTCGAGCACCTCGGTCACCGTCGCCGGGGTGATCGGCTCGTGCAGCAGCCACTCGACCCAGGCCGCGGTGAGCTCGCGGTCGCCCACGTCGGTCGCCGACAGCCAACGCCGACACCCTTCTTCAGCCAGGTGCTCGCTGGTCGCCCCCAACATGGTGAGGTCGCCGGCGCGCGAGATCCGGCCGGGCCCGCCGGCGATGAGGTAGGCGGCATACAGGTCGAGCATCCGGGCGGGGTCGCCGAGGCCGTATTCGAAGACCACCATCCCCAGCTCGTGTGACGGGCTCTCCGGGCCCGCGCTCTCCCAGTCGAGCAGCACGATCCCGCCGTCCGCGGTCGCGCGGACGTTGTCGGCCCAGAGGTCGCAATGGCAGGTCCGCACATCCACTGGCATCTCGAAGGTCCGCTCCAGCGCGACCAATTGGGGCACGAGCGCGGCGAGATCGGTGGCGAACGGCGCGTGCTCGGCGCGCAGCTGCTCGACGAGCTCCCCCCAGACCTGGGGGCCAACGGGTTCGCGGTACCACGGGTCCACCTGCCCGGCCGCCGGCGTTTCGACGCTGTGCACGCGGGCCAGCAAGGTGCCGATCTCGCGCGGGTCGAGGTCGCGCCGCGGCTCGAGGATGTCGACCCACTCATAGACCCGGACCGTCGCGTTGGGCGGCGGCCCGCCGACGTCGGCCAGCACGGTGCCCTCCAGCGTGCGCACGACCGCGGGCATCGGCACGCCCGCGCCACGCACGAGGTCCTGGTATGCCGCGTCCCGCTCGGCCCGCTCGCGGAACACGGCGCCGAAGAGGGCCTTCACGGCATACCGACCCTCGCTGGTGACCAGTCGCCAGACCTCGCCCTTGCGACCGTGCGCGACCGGGCCCTCCAGGCGGGCGTTCGCGCCCAGCCCATAGACGCGGGCGATCTCCGCTGCTGCTCTCGGATCCAGCACCCTTCGGTCCCCCACGTCCTCGAAGTGAGTGTTACCGGTCAGTAACAGGGTGACACGGGCTCGGCCGGGAACGCTCGAAGTGTGACCCGCCTTCCTACGAGATGTCCGTCACGGCGTTGACGCTGCCCGGGTGAGTCTGCCCACGGCCACCTCGGTTCACGGAGAAACCCTCGTCGCGGGGCGGCATACCTCAGCTCAGGACGTCCTTGCGGCGGAACGCGACGAAGGCCAGCCCGACGGTGAGCACCGTGTAGAGCAGCGACCACAGCACGCCATGTCGCATCGCGGTCCAGTCCACCTGGGGCGTCAACAGGTCCTGCCAGGCCCGCTGGTAGTGCATCGGGAGGCCGTTGCGCAGGTCGCCCAGGCTGTCGATCTGGCCGAGGATCGACGACACGATCGCGACGAGCACGGCGACCCCGACCGCGCCAAGCGGCGCATCGGTCCGCACCCCGAGCACGAACGCGATCCCCGCGACCTGGAGCAAGGACACGAACAGGTATGCCGCCGCGATCGCCAACCGCGGCACCAACTCGCCCCAACCCAACACTCCCCCAGCCGGATTGGTGAAAGGAGCCCACCCATAGGCGACTCCGCCGACGAGCAGCCCCCAGCTGAGATAGACCGCGACGGCCACGCCGAGGCTGACGCACGCGACCGCCCATTTGCTCGCCAGCAGCCGAGCCCGGGGCACTGGCGCGACGAGGAGATACCGCAGCGTCGACCAGGACGCCTCGGACGGCAACGCATCGCCGGCGAAGAGGGCCGCCAGGACGACGAGGAGAAAGTCGGACGCCGCGGACAGGGCGAAGACCGCGAAGTTCGCGCTCCCCTGCTGGGCCAGGTCGGCCAGTCGCGAGCCACCCGGCGGGCCGCTCGATCGCCCGATCGCGAACGCGGCGACGAGGATCAGCGGGAGCGCAAGCATGACGATGAAGCTCCACAGCGTGCGGCGGCGGCCCAGTTGGCGGCGCACCTCCGCGCCGAAGGACAACGCCCGTCGGGTATGCCGTCCACGCACCGCCGTCTCGCGCCGCGCGGCCACTCCGGTGGGAGGTCGTGTCGTGGTCATCGGGCTCGCACCTGTCGAAGTCGTTCGGTGACCGAGTCGGTCGTCCCCCCGGAGGTTTGGGCATCGGCAATGACCCGCAAGAAAACCTCCTCGAGATGTTTGCGGCTGCTGAGCTCGATGACGTCGGCACCCACCGCGGTGAGCGCCCGAACCACCTCGGGTCGCGGCATACCGGCGGTGACGACCAGCCGCGAGTCGCCCTCGTCCTGGACGATCTCGACTGCGTGGATCCCGGCCACGGCGCGCAGCCGATCAGCAATCGCGGCAACCGAATCCGCTGTCACACTCGGGTCCAGGTGGACGACCGTCGTGTCGGCCGAGTCGACGAGGTCGGCGACCGGACCGGCCGTGACCACCCGCCCCGCATGCATGACGACGACGTGGGAGCAGGTCTGTTCCACCTCGGCCAGCAGGTGGCTGGAGACGACGACCGTGCGGCCGGCGGCGGCATACCGCTGCAGGATGGGGCGCATCGCGGCGATCTGCGGCGGGTCGAGCCCGTTGGTGGGCTCGTCCAGGACGAGCAACTCGGGCAGCCCGAGCATCGCCTGGGCGATGCCGAGCCGCTGACGCATGCCGTGGCTGTACGAACGCACCGGCCGGTCGACCGCGCCGCCGAGCGCCGCCACATCAAGAGCCTCATCGACCGCGGCCTCCTGCAGGGGGCGACCGGTGGCCGCCCAGTAGGCATGCAGGTTCTCCCGACCGGTGAGGTGCGGCAGGAAGCCCGGGCCCTCGACCAGGGCGCCGACGCCGCGCAGCGCAGGTGCCCCGGGCCGCACCGCGCGCCCGCCCAGATAGACAGCCCCGGAGTCGGGGGCGATGAGCCCCATCGCCATGCGTAGCGTGGTGGTCTTGCCCGCTCCGTTGGGGCCGAGCAGCCCGACGACCTGACCGCGCTCAGCGCGCCAGGAGACGTCCCCGACGGCCCGGTGACCGTCGGCATAGGTCTTCACCAGATGCTCGACCGCCAACGGCACGTCAGCGAGATCGGCTCGGTCGGGCAACTTCCGCCGACGACGGCGCTCACGCCAGGCCAGCACGCCAAAACCAGCCAACAGCAAGGCGATTGCTGCACCAACGCCGATCGACTCAGTGTCCATGTCGCTCTCCGCAGCGACGACGACGCCGTCCACCTGTGGCAAAGCCAGCCCGGCACCGGTCACCGAGATCTGGTCGATGCGGGCCGCGCGGGGGGCGGCATACGCGGAGTCGGTGGTGGTGACCAGCAGCCGCAGGGAGCTGCCCGCCTCGACCGTCCAGGTCGCCGGCGCGAGCGCGACCTCGACCGTGGTCGGGCGCCCGGGAGTGGTCACCACGCGGATCGGCGAGACGAGTCGTCGCGGCAGGGTTGCCTGCCCGGCGGTCACCTGCCACAGCGAGAGGAAGAGCACGGTCTCGGGCCCGGTCGAGGTCACCGTGAGGGTGACCCGCGGGGCGCCGACGATGGTCGTGCGTTGAGCGAAGTCGGGGGTGTCGAAGGCAGCGGACTGCCCTGGCAGAGCTGCCAACGGGTATGCCGCGGAGCCCACTCCCAGCCCACCGATCGAGGGGATCGCGGTCACCGATGCCGGCACGCCACCCGGCGGGGTCACGACCCGCTGCGCTCCGGCGGCGGAGCCGGCCACCGGGTTGAGGTCGACGGCCGTCCAGGTGGCGGCGGGCGGGTACTGCGCCGTCGCGAGCAGTGGCGCCGTCGAGCGGCGGCGGGGAATGGGTGTGGCATAGATGAACTCGCTGGGATTGGCCGTCGTGGCAGCGTCACGGACAAGGGTGTCGGTCAACCAGTCGCGCAGCGCCTGTTCGTCGGCAACGGCGGTGCTGGACAACCCGTCGTGCCCCCCGTCGATCCACCGGACCGCCAGGCGGGGCACCTGTCCCTCGATCGCTCGCGCCGTCTCATCCGCCTGCTCGAGGCCGAACAACGAGTCGGCCATCCCCTGCACGAGCATGGTCGGCGCGTGCAGGCCGCTCAGCAGCGGACGTGGGCTATGCGCGTGCAGCATCGTCACCAGCTCGGAGCTGGGCGTTCCGGTGACGGTGGCGTCGAGGAACAACCGGCAGACCGTCGGGTCGAACCGCCCGCAGACGGCGGTGGCCAGCCCCGCGGAGGAGGTCGGGCGAGCCGCAGCCGACCCGCCGGGTGAACTGGTCGAGGCGGTCGGGTTGCCGCTCGACCCGCCGGCCAGGGCCGAACCGAAGAACCGCGAGGCCCACAGTGCCTTGAACGGACCGGGCTCCAAGGAGTGATCCACCCGGGCCGGTGACGTCGGCACGCTCGGACCCCCCGCCGCGAACTGCGGGAAGAACGCCTGCGCCAAGTCGTTCCAGGCCACCACGCCGACGACGCTGTCGACCCGCGGATCGCTGGCCCCGAGCATGATCGCCAGCGCGCCGCCGTAGGACGCGCCGACCACCCCGACGTGCGGATCGCCGGGGGCGTCGAGGCGCACATCGGAGCGCGCGGCCAGCACGGTCACGAGGGCCCGGGCATCGGTCACCTCGTATGCCGGGTCGTCCAGATGGATTCGACCTCCCGACGCGCCGAAGCCGCGGGCGGAATAGCCGAGGACGAGATAGCCGCGCGAGGCCAGGTCACGGCCCCGGTCGACGAGGTCGGCCTTACTGCCCCCGAAGCCATGCGCGAGCAGGACCGCCGGCCAGGGCCCGCCCGGCGCGGTCGGCCGGAAGACTGTCGCGTCCAGCGTCACCGCCGACCCGTCCGGCTCCGACCCGACCGGGACGTTCAGGGTCTCTTCGGCCACCGCCCCTGGCGCGCTGTCCGCGCGGACCCCAGCTGCCGTCTCGAGCCCGGCTGTTGCTCCAAGCCCGGCTGCCGTTGCGGGCACCAGTGCCAGCACGAGGGCGCCAAGCAGGGCCGCGGAGGTGCGGCGGACGGCATACATGAGGCGGAGCGTAACCCGGCACCGCGCGACGGCGAGGAAGACGCCGGACAGCCGGCCCGGTGAGGCTCCCGGACCGGCTGCCTGGTGACCCGCCGCAAGCAGGCGAGGTATGGCTCAGGCGCTGGTGTCCGCCGTTGCCGATTCGTCGTCCTCGCGCCCGGGGGTGCGTAGGTTCCACCTGCGGATCACCCAGGTGAAGAGCACGTAGTAGACCACCGCGTAGACGAGGCCGAGAACGATGAGCAGGACCGGCTTGGTGGCAATGTTCCAGTTGAGCGCGAAGTCGAACAGGCCTGCGGAGAAGCCGAATCCGTCGCGGATCCCCAGCGCATTGACGATGGCGAGGGAGGTGCCGGTGAGGACGGAGTGCAGCACGTAGAGCGGCCAGGCGACGAACATGAAGGCGAACTCCAGCGGCTCGGTCACCCCGGTGAGGAAGGAGGTGAGGGCGCCGGAGAGCATGATGCCGCCGACCGCCTTGCGTTGGGACGGCTTGGCCGAGCGCCAGATCGCGAGGGCAGCGGCCGGGAGGGCGAACATCATGATCGGGAAGAAGCCGGTCATGAACGAGCCGGAGGTCGGGTCGCCGTGCAAGAAGCGGGCGATGTCACCGTGGTAGATCTGGCCGTCCGCGGCGGTGTACTCACCGAAGACGAACCACGGCACCGAGTTGAGGATGTGATGCAGGCCGAGCGGGATGAGCAGCCGGTTGAGCGTGCCGTAGACCAGACCACCGAGGATGGTGTTCGACACGACCCAGGTGCCCAGCGCTGTCAGGCCACTGTTGAACGCCGGGTAGAGCAGGCCGAAGACGACGGCGATGACGATCGCGGCAAGGGCCGTGATGATCGGGACGAACCGTCGACCGCCGAAGAAGGCGAGGTAGGGCGGGAGGCTGATCCGGTGGTACCGCTCCCACAGCTTGGCCGCGACGACGCCCATGACGATGCCGCCGAGGACGCCGTAGTTGATGAGCTTCTGCTTCTCTCCTGCAGCGGCGGCGCCGAGGACCAGCGGTGAGATCGCGTCGGCCACGCCCTTGAACACGAGGTAGCCCACGACGCCCGCGAGCGCCGTCGAACCGTCGGCCTTCTTGGCCATCCCGATGGCGACGCCGACCGCGAACAGCAGCGCGAGGTTGGCAAAGATCGCGTCACCGGCCGCGCCGAGGACGGTAGCCACCTGGGTCCAGCCCAGGCCGTCCTTGCCGAGCAGGTCGGGCTGGCCGATCCGCAGGAGCAGGGCGGCCGCGGGGAGTGCGGCGATGGGGAGCATGAGGCTGCGACCGAACTTCTGCAGGGGCGCGAGGTCGAACCGTTTCGCACTGGCTTGGCGAGCGGCGGCTAAGGCGTTCATCAATGTCCTTTCCGGACAGGAGGGTGACGAGCGGATCGTGCTGTGGGGGGCGAGGCCGGGAGAACCGGGGGCTTGTCGTTCGTGGTCCGTACTGATACGATCTGGTACGTACCAGTAAGCATGACCCAGGCTTTCAGACTTGTCAAGCCCCCAGGAAAGGCCCCCTATGAGAGTCACCGCGATGGCCCGAGAGATCGCCGAGCAGCCCGAGGCTGTTCGTCTGACCCTGGCCGCGCACCTGTCACGCGCCGGCGAGATCGCGGCCCTGGCCGGCCGCCGCCGGGTCCTGTTCATCTCGCGCGGATCAAGCGACAACGCCGCCAACTACGGGCGCTACCTGCTCGAGGCGTATGCCGCCCGAGGCGCCGCGCTCGCGGCTCCCAGCATCTACACGGCATACCGCAGCCGCCTGGACCTCTCGGACACCCTGGTGGTCTCGGTCTCCCAGTCCGGCGCGACGGAGGAGATCGTGACGGCCCAGGACTGGGTCCGGGAGTGCGGCGCCGCGACGCTCGCGGTGACGAACGACGCCCGCTCCCCGCTCGCCGCCGGCGCCGATCTGGCCCTGGTCACCGAGGCGGGCCCCGAGCTCGCGGTTCCCGCGACGAAGTCCTACCTCACCCAGGTGGCCGCCATGGCCGTCATCGGGTATGCCGTGTCCCCGACTCGGGGTATCCGCCAGGCCGCGTGGCGCTGGGAGATCGAGTCAGCTCCCTTCGAGATCGGGCAGCTCACCGAGGACCGCACGGGGATCGACGACGCCGTCGAGATGCTCGCCGGCTCCGACGCCGTGCTCGCGTCGGCGCGCGGGCTGATGCTCGGAACGGCGCTCGAGGCCGCCCTCAAACTCGAGGAGACCTGTCTGCGCCCGGTGCGCGGGCTCTCGTATGCCGATCTTCGGCACGGGCCGGTAGCCGTCGTCGGCCCGGGCGTCACCGTCATCCTCCTCGCCGCCAAGGACGGACCGCTCGCCGATGCCATGGCGGATCAGGCGGCCGACCTGCGGGAGCGGGGCGCCCAGGTCATCGGCATCGGTGGCAACGATCGCTTCGCCGCCGCCGTGACGCTGAGCCTGGCCGGACCGCGGCTGGGTGAGCGCACGGCACCGCTGGGCACCATCGTCCCGGCCCAGCTCATCGTCGAGTCGCTCGCCCGCTTCCTCGGCCTGGACCCTGACGCTCCCCGCGGGTTGCGCAAGGTCACCCAGACCGAGCTCGTTCATTGATCCCCGCCAGTCGCCCGCTCGCGGCGCCCCGCGCACTACGCAACCAGCACCGTCCCGCATAGTCACCCCCCGGAAAGGAACTCCCATGAGCAAGGCAGCACGAATCCTCGCCGGCCTCGGCGGCGCCGACAACATCGTCGAGATCGAGGCCTGCATCACCCGGCTCCGGACCGAGGTCGAGGACGGCCGACGCGTGGACCAGGCAGCGCTCAAGGCCGCCGGCGCCCACGGCGTGATCGTCTCCGGCAACATCGTGCAGGTCGTCGTCGGCCCCGAGGCGGACAACCTCGCCGAAGACATCCAGGACCTCATGTGACGACGATCCTCAGCCCCTGCAGCGGCCGGGTCATCACGCTCGACGAGGTCCCGGACCCGGTGTTCGCCGGGCGGATCGTCGGGCCGGGGGTGGCCATCGACCCTGATCGTCGCGCCGCCACGGTCGTCGCTCCCATCTCCGGACGCCTGGTCAAGGTGCACCCGCACGCGTTCGTCATCGCCGGGGCCGACGTCGCCGTCCTGGTCCATTTGGGGATCGACACCGTCCAACTCGGGGGCGACGGCTTCACCGTGCACGCTGCGGAGCGCACCGACATCACGGCGGGCGACCCGATCGTGTCCTGGGACCCGAGCGTGATCGAGGCCGGTGGGCGCAGCCCCGTCGTGCCGATCATCCTGCTCGACGTCCCCGCAGAGGCCCCCGTCGACGCCGTCTGTGGACCGACCGCCACCACAGGCGAGCACCTGCTCACGTGGCCCGCTCCCCGCGACTCGGATGGCGGCACCCGGCATACAGGATGATCTGTCGACACGACTTCTCAACTCGCGCTCGGGCGGGCGGTGCCGCCCGGGCAGCGAATGTCCACCACGTCCAATGGGGAGGGACACCACGATGACGTCATCAACGTTGCTTGACCAGATCACGGAGGGGCCGGTGCCCAAGCACCGGCAGCTGCGTGACGTCTTGGCCCGACTGGCCGTGCCAGGTGAGGCCATTCCTTCCGAACGCGACCTGACCGCCACCTATGGCGTCTCCCGGGCCACCGTGCGCAAGGCGATCGACACGCTCGTCTATGAGGGGATCCTGCAGCGCACCCATGGGCTGGGGACCTTCGCGGTGCGCCCGCGCCTTGGCACCCAGCTGCACCTGGCGTCCTTCACCCAGGACATGCGCCGGCGCGGCATGGTGCCCTCGACCCGGCTGGTCTCGATCCGCCGCGAGGTGCCCCCGGACCCCATCGCCCGCGCGCTCGGGCTCGGCCCCGTCGACCGGGCCTGGTCGCTGCGGCGCCTGCGCCTTGCCGACGGGCAGGCCATCGCCCTGGAAGATGCCTGGTATCCCGTCAGCCTGTTGCCTGGCCTGGATCAGCACGACCTCGAGAGCTCGCTCTACGCCCTGCTCAGCGCCGAGTACGACCTGACCATCGACGGCGCCGAGCAGACGCTGTGGGGCGAGGCCGCCAGCGGCGATATCGCCCGACTACTCGCCTGCCCCGAGCACACCCCCCTGCTCGTCTTCCGCCGGGTCGCCTCTGCGGCGCAGCGCCCCGTGGAATACGTCCTGTCCTGGTACCGCGGCGATCGCTACGAGGTACACATGACCCTCAGTAGCGAGTCGACAGCCGCACGGCCGACGGGACTGTCATGACCCACCTGACCGAAGCCCCCACCCTGCGCACCCTGTTCACCGGCCGGCTCGTCACCGACGGGACGCTCACGCCCGACGGCGCGGTCGCGATCGAGGACGGCCGCGTGGCGTATGCCGGTCCGCTGGCCCAGCTGCCCGTCGAGTGGTCCGAAGTCCGCCCCGACCACCGGGTTCCGTCCGGGGCCACGATCATCCCGGGGTTGGTCGACTCGCACCTGCACGGTGGTGCCGGGGGTGAGTTCGGCATCGACCCGGAGGCGGCCCGCACCGGCATCGCCGAGCACCACCGGCACGGGTCGACCACCCTCATCGGCAGCCTGGTCTCGGCCGGTGCCGACGACCTGGTCCACGCGACCCACACGCTCGGCGGGCTCGTCGCGTCCGGGGAGTTGGCCGGCATCCACCTGGAAGGGCCCTTCATCGCCGCCGCCCGTAAGGGCGCCCACGATCCCGGCGCCCTGCGCGACGGCGACCCTCGCCTGGTCGAGGCCCTGGCCGAGGCGGCCGAGGCGGCCGGCGCACCCGGCGCGATCCGCCACCTGACCTTCGCACCGGATCGGGCTGGGACGCACGGGTTGCCCGCGACGCTGCACCGACACGGCATCCACGTTGCTGTGGGGCACACCGAAGCCGACGCCGCGCTGACCGCGCGGGTCTTGCGAAGCGCCGCCGACGCCACCGGCGGTCCAGCGATCGTCACCCACATCTTCAACGCGATGCCTCCCATCCGCGGGCGCGCACCCGGCACGGCGGCTGGAGCGATTCGCGCAGCCCTGGGCGGGGCAGCGGTCCTCGAGGTCGTCGCCGACGGCGTCCACCTGTCCCCCGACACGGTCCGGATGCTCTTCGAGGTCGTCGGCCCCGAGTCGATCAGCCTCATCAGCGACGCCATGGCGGCGACGGGACTGCCCGACGGGGACTACACCCTGGGGGGTCTGCCGGTCGTCGTGGCTGATGGCACCGCTCGGCTCACCGGCAGTGGGGCCATCGCCGGCAGCGTCGCGCACCTGGTCGACTGCCTGCGCTGGGCGGTGCAGACCGCCGGCATCGACCTGGCCGACGCGGTCCTGGCCGCCACCGCCACCCCAGCGAAGACCTTCGCTCTGGATGCCGGGACGCTGGTGCCCGGCGCAGTTGCCGACATCGTCGTGCTCGACGCCGACCTGCGCCCGGTGCTGGTGACCCTCGGCCAGGCGGCCGGCCGCCTGCGGATCGCTGCGCCTCGGTAAGGAGGGCAAGGCTCTGCCGGGATGGCGCCATGATCTGCGCCTGAACCGGTGATTCGGCGAGGATTGTCCGGCTCCACGGCATACTGACCCGCATGTCGGGAACATCCCTGCCGCGCGCGGGCGTGCGCCGAGTCATCGCCGGGGCCATCTGTGTCGTGGTGGCCGCGGCGTCCTTCAGCGGCGCCATCGGGCTGTTCGGCTCGCTGTTCGATTACCGCTCGCCGATGCGCACGGTGCCGGCGGTCCCGACGTCCGGCCCCGCGACGGGCCCCACATCGGCCCTGTCGCGGCGGGTCGTCGCCGTCCTCGTCGACGGGCTCCGGGTCGACACCGCCGCCGATGCGACGACCATGCCCTTCCTCGCAGACCTGCGCTCCCGAGGCGCGGCGGCGACGATGGGCGTGCGGACCCCGTCGTACTCCGTGCCCGGCTGGACCGTTCTCATGACCGGGGCCTGGACCGAGGTCCACGGTGGTCTGGCGATGAACCCGCCCGTGGTCGCCGAGGCACCGGCGTGGAGCGAGGACTCCGTCTTCCGCGCTGCCCATGACGCTGGGCTGCGTACTGGCGTCTCGGGCACCGACTGGTTCACCCCGCTCATCCCGCCGACCGACCTCACCACCTCGTTCTTCGTCCATGAGGAGACCGACGCCGCCGACCAGGCCAGTACCGACGCCGCCGTCCGGATGATCGGCGGCGACCAGGTCGACTTCCTGCTCGTCCACCTCAACGAGGTCGACCACGCTGGCCACCATTCCGGTGGCGGCACGAGCCCGGCCTGGCGTGCCGCCGCGACGAAGGCCGACGCCCGCTTGCGGGCGATCGCCGGGGCGCTGGACCTGAGCCGCGACACGCTCGTGGTCTTCTCCGACCACGGGCACCTTGACCAAGGCGGCCACGGCGGCCCGGAGGACATCGTCGTTCGCTCGCCGCTCGTTCTCGCCGGATCCGGAGTGCGGGCCGGCGCGAGCGCAGGCGGCGGATCGGCGACCGCGCGGGACCCGATGGTGATCGACGCCCAACAGACCGATCTGGCGCCGACGCTCGCCGTATTGCTCGGCACACGGGTCCTCGGCGCCGCGCAGGGGCAGGCGCTCACCGGCCTGCTCACCCTCGACTCGACAGCGACCGAGACCCTGCACGCTGCCCAGGCCGTTCAGCAGGAGCACGTGATCAGCCGCTACGCCACCGCGATCGGCACATCGGTGCCGGCCGTGGCTGCTGATGCCACCAACCCGACGGGTGCCGCGCAGGCCGCTCTCGCGGCGATCCGGGCCGATCGGATCGCCTCCGAGCGGACTGCTCGGCTCTGGCCGGCGCTGGGCGTGGGCGTGGTCCTGCTGCTGGCGCTGGGGCTCTGGTGGCGCCACAACCCGCGCCGCGCGCGCTGGGCGGTGGCCGGTGCAGCGGCATACCTCGTGGTGTTCCATGCCCACTACTGGGGGCTTTCGCACCGCACCTACTCGCTGAGCTCCGTGGCCGGCCCGACAGACGTCATCCTGGCCACGGCGACGGCGACGGCGCTGGGACTGCTCGCGGCGTGGGTCGTCGCACTGGTCGGCGAACGACCGGGTCGGCGCGGCGCCGCGGGCACGCTCGCGGGAGTCGGGTATGCCGTGGGGCTGGCGCTCGCGGTCCCCGTGCTCGTCGGGTTCGTCCTGAACGGATGGACCGTGACGTGGATGCTGCCCGATGCGCTGCCGTTGTTCCTGCAGTTCTTCCACGAGTTGCAGGGCTTAGTGGTGGCGTTGCTGACCCTCGTGGCTGGGCTCGTGGCGCTGGCTCTGGCCCGCGCCCGCCAGGTTGTCTGAGGTTGATGACGCGTGGATGAGGCTGTCACGACGCGCTAGCGTCATGAGCCTCATACCACCGCTCAGCCGATGAGGCGCCGGGCCAGACTGTCGGCCAGGGCTCCCACGACGACCGCGTAGTGCCGGTCGTCGAATGCGTCGGCGCTGATCGCCCGCAGCGCCTCCACCGCAGCCCTGATCGGGTCCTGTCCCTCGGCAAGCTCCGCATCGACGTCGCCCCGGGCACCCAGCCCGGCCAATGTCGTGATCGCCTCGGTGCACGCTGTCATGCGGGAGAGATCCTCGGCGGTCCCGGCCATGAGAGCAGCGAACGCCGCCACCTCGAGATAGCTCGCAGCGTCGTCAAGTTGACGTCGCGCGCGTCGGGTCCTGGCCACCGACGCTCGTGTCTCGTCGTGCGTGACGGTCACCTCGCCTCCTCCATGAAGCACCCCGACCTGCGCGCGGTTCGCGCGTCGAAGAGGAGACGTCGTCAACTGCCTTTTATGACACCGAACTGGTGCCGATCACACCCTCAGACCCAGGAATCCGCGCGAAGCCGGGCACCTTCGTCGACGACCCACAGGTCGACCAGACCGTGGAAGTGGTCGAGGAACTCGGTGGTCTCGTGCTCCGGGTAGGTCGCCTGCACCGTCGCCTTGAGCATCCGGTCGAAGTCGGTCGAGGTCACCCAGTCGAGCACCTGCTCGTCCAAGTGCGGCAGGTGGGTCGCGCACCACTGCCAGTAACGCTCGGTCTCGAACTGCTCGTCGGCGATCTCCAGGTATGCCGCGAGCTTGGCGTCCGCGTCGAGCGCCGGGTCGTCGGCGATCGCGAAATACCGCTCGGTCTGCAGGTCGACCTTGGTCTGCCGGCCGGTCGCCAAGCAATAGACCGACCATCGCACCAGCGCCTTGATCGCCCACGGGAAGTAGTAGTGCAGCGAGGTGACCGCCACGTCGGGGCACGCGTTGGCGTAGTCGATCGGATAGACGTCGTCACCCTGCACGAGCATCTCGGCGGAGTTGAACTCCCACCCGAAGAAGGCGTTGACGACCCGGCTGATCGCGACGGCCTGATCGCCTGCCTTGGCCGACAGGAAGTCGTGGGACACGGCATACCTGCTGTGCATGGGCTTGTCTGCGCGGAAGTCCATGACCATGGTCTCGGGCCCGATCGAGAGCGCGCGGGCGAACTTCTCGTGCGGGACGGTGGCCTGCAGGTGCATGAGCATCTCGCCGGACTCGTCGTAGGCGCGGTGCAGTTCCGCTTCGTTCTCGATGCGCGACACCCCGCGCCAGCCACCGCCGTCGAATGGCTTCATGTAGAGCGGATAACCCAAGTCGGCGGCAATCGCGCTGAGGTCGAACGGCAGGTTGTACTTCGTCGACGTCGGAGCCCAACGGTCGTTGTCGACGGGGTTCTTGTAGGGCACCAGGACCGTGCGCGGCACCTTGAGCCCGAGCCGGATCATCGCGCAGTACGCGCTGTGCTTCTCCATCGACTGGAAGGTGAACGGGCTGTTGAGCAGGTAGGTGCCGTTGACGAGCGAGGCCTTCTTGAGCCACTCGCGAGGGTGGTAGTACCAGTGCGCGAGCCGGTCGATGACCAGCTCAGAGCGGACCGCGTCGGTGAGGTCGAACGGCTCGATGGTCAGTCGCTCGCTGGTGAACGTGTGGGTGACGCCGTCCTCGGTCACCACTGGCCCGACGCGTCGCAGGATTGCTTCGAACGCGTGCGGCCAGTCCTCCTCGGCTCCGAGAAGGAGGCCGATCGGATGAACATGTGCCAGGTCCACGGTGACCCCTTTCGCATCGAACGGGACGCCCGACAGCGTCAGGATGCCAGCCCCGCGCGCGCACATCCAGGAAGAAGGTCACCACGCGCGTCAACTGGATGCCCGCCAGTGTCCACCGGTAGTACACCGGGAGTTCACCGATTGTCGGCGGGCCGAGTGACCTTCAGACGAACCGCGGCAGGTGATGGGCCAACTGCTGCTGCCACCACGGCCAGTCATGGGCGACGTCCTCGCCCCACTCGTCCAGCTCGGCCCAGATCCCCTTGCCCTGCAGCATCTCGACCAGCTGCCGCGTCGAGGGCAGCGCCCGGGTCGGCTCGGTCTCGAACGGCCCCCGGCCGACCACGAGCACGAGGTCCAGCCTCGAGCGCAACCAGTCGAGGTGCCCGCCCTCGAGTCCCGGGACGTACCAGGAGGGATTCGTCGCGTATGCCGCGTCGCCGGGCTCGCCCCACGCGTGCCACCACGAGGGGTCATAGCTGCCCGACATGGCCAGGGCGGCGGGAAACAGGTCGGCCCGGCGCAACGCGAACTGGACCGCGTGGAAGGCCCCCATGCTCACGCCCGTGGTCAGCGGGTCACCGGCCCCGGGCGAGTCGGACCGCACCCAGTCCAGCACCGGACCGGTGATCCACGCCTCATACGCCAGATGCCCACGCGCCCGGTCTTCGATCGACAGCCCACGATTCGACCAGGTCGCCTCGTCGAAGGAGTCGACGCAGTAGAGCTTGGCCCGCCCCGCGTCGACCAGCGGCGCGACGGCGTCGAGCATCCCGCGCTCGGCGAAGTCCCACGCTCGGCCCGCCTCGCAGGGAAACACGATCACCGGTCGGCCCCAGTGCCCATACCGCAGCACCGTCCCGGGGCGGTCGAAGCCGGCAGCGGTGAGCTCTACGCGAGCAGTGTCCATTGATCAGGTCCTCGGCATCCAGGTGCGGGTCAACAGGTCGGGCAACAGCAGGTAAAGCAGGTCGCGCCAACAGGTGAAGTTGTGCCCGTTCTCGACCGTCGCGGTGTGCACGGGCAGCCCCAACTCTCCCAGCCGCGCGGCCATGAGCGCATTGTTGAACTGGTTCTCCTCCTCGGTGCCCCAGCCCAGTGCCACCTGCGGCCGGGACGGGGCGGGCTCGGTGTGCACCCGCTCGACGAACCCGACGACCTCGTCCCAGAACTCGAACCCGCGCTCCTGCGGGTCCAACTCCGGGGTGAAGAACGACCCGGAGAGCATGAGCAGCCCCCCGAAGGTCCCCGGATGGGTCCACTCCGCGTGCAGGGTCGCGAGCCCACCCAGGCTCGGCCCGAGCAAGACCGGCAGACGATCGCTGGGGTGGGCGCGAAGTTGCGACGGCACGACGTGCTCGGCGAGCGCCTGCGCGTATGCCGCGGACGCGGCATACCGAGGATTGCGCTCTCCCGGAGCGAGCAAGGTGACCCGCATCCGCGGTAGCCGACGGGAGGCGACACAGAAGCCGATCAATGCGGTGAGTTCGGCGAACGCGTCGAGCTCGGGGCCGTCATGGGCGAAGAGCATGGGCAGGGGTTCGGCGAAGTGCGCGTCGGCCGGTGACCAGGTGAGGGTGTCGATGTCGCCCACCGGGGTGCCGGTCACGGTGGCGACGACCCGATGCACGGACGCGTCGGTGGGCATCCCCAGACGCTATCCGTCGGCGGGCGGGGTGTCCGGGTCGTTGGTCCGGGCCGGAAGGTGACGTTCAAGGCTGCGCACCGACGGGAAGGTGAGGGCGATGAGGATCGAGACGAGGACGACTCCGGTGACGATCCACAACCAGTCGGCGTACCCCACGGCCTCGGCCAGAGGCCCGGTGAGTGCGAGCCCGATGGGTCGGGCAATGAACGACCCGAGGACATCGAACCCGTAGACCCGGGCGAGCTTGTCGGGCGCGACGTTCTCCTGGATCGACAGGTCCCAGGCGACACTGAACAACTCGAGCCCGAAACCGTGCAGGAACGCGCCCGTGAGGACCAGCCCCAGGTTGAGGTTGGCGGCCAGCGCTGCCGGGAAGCAGGCTGTGAGGGTGAGGAACGCGGTGCCGACATAGAGGGCGCGCCGCGGCATCCACTTCAGGGTGACCAGCCCGCCGGCCATGAAGCCGATCATCAACACGGCCAGCGCCCAGCCCCAGGCCGCTTCGCCGTAGCCCAGTTGGACGACGATCGGCCCCAGCACGCCCTGGGCGCTGGCATAGAAGAGGTGATAGACGAGGGCCACGGCGATGAGGACCCACAACCAGGTATGCCGCAGCACCTCCCGCGCCCCGATGAGGGCGTCGGCCAGCACGGAATGGCCCGGCTCGGCGGCGGGCGAGGGGAGGTGCACCGAGGCGAGCAGGATGCTGGCCACGAGGAAGGTGAACGCGTCGACGAGGATCGCCCAGCCAGGGCCGACGGCGGCGACGAGCATCCCGCCGGCACCGAAGCCGACGACGCTCGCCGAGTTGCCCAACAGCCTCCGGATCGAGATGGCGCGCTGCAACAGGTATCCGGGCACTGTCTGCTGGGTCATCGCGGAGGCGCTGGGGGTCGACAACGAACCGACGATCCCGGTGAGGGCGCTCAGGAGCGCGACGAGGCCGATGCTCGACCAGCCCTTGACCAGACTCAGCCCGAGGACGCCTTGGGTCACCGCCGACGCGAGTGCTGCGCCCTGCACGACGGCGGTCCTCGGCAGCCGATCCCCAAGCACTCCGCCCACGAGCACGGTGGCGACCTCGGCGGCGGCATAGGCCGCGACCACCAGACCCAGTTGGGTCGCGCTCCCACCGAGGGAGAGGACCGCGAAAGCGATAGCGACCGGGGTGATCGAACTTCCGAATGCGCTGATCACCATGCCGACCGTGAGCAGCCGGAACGGCCGGGACTGCCAGGGCGTGCGAATCGTCACCACTTCCTCAGACGCACGCGACATGGGGTCCACCGTAAAGGGTCATCGGACCGGAGGAAGCAACGAATTGTTCAGGATTCTGTAGAAATTCTCACGGTCCGGACCTGGAAGGGCCGCAAGGCTAGCGTGAGGCAACCGCTCTCATCAACCCTCTGAACGGCCGACCGTAGGTCGTCCGAGGGCATCGGTTGTTCGTGCAGATCGACCTCGCAGGCGGTGGCGAGGTCAAGGGACAGGTCCGGGGCCAGGGTCAACGTCGCCCGGGTCCGGCGGCCGAGATGCTCGTAGAGACGCACGATCAGCGCGCCGCTGCCGTCCTGCGCGGGTTTGACCGTCTCCAGCACCGCTCCCCGGACGCTCACGGCCGGATCGGTATGCCGTCCCGCCCGGCCCGCGACGACGCGCGGGGGGTGCGCGAGGGCATACCCTGCGGCGACGGCGCCGGCGATGTCGGCACCGGGGACGATCCGGAACACGAACCGGTGGCTGCCGAGGTCGGCGTCGGGGTCGGGGTACTGCGCCCCGCGCAGGAGGCTGGCGCGGACCGTCACGAAGGTCGCCCCACCGGTGCGAGCGCTGCGGCTGACGTCCCAGCCGTAGGTGCGGGCGTTGGCGATGGCGACCCCGTAACCCGGCTCGCCGACGTGCACCCACCGCAGGGCGGGCACCTCGAAGCGGTACCGATCCCAGGTGGTGTTCTCGTGGATGGGACGCGCGACGTGCCCGAACTGGGTCTCGAAGCGGGCCTCGGCGGTGTGGACATCCACCGGCCAGGCGAGTTTGAGGATGGTGTCGCGCTCGCACCAGTCGACATCGACCGCAACGTCGAGATGAGCTGCGCCGGGGGCGAGGGTGAGGGTCTGGGTCGCGCGAGAGCCGCGACTGCCCAGCGGCCGGACGACCCGCACCTGGGCGCTGCCGTCAGCCAGGGACTCGACGCCGAGTTCGTCGGCCTCGGTGAGATCCCGAACCGTGTTGCGGTAGAACGGGTCCAGGTCCCAGGCATCCCACGCGTTGGGCAGGTCCTGGTGGCACTGCAGGAGGTTGCCGACGGTTCCCGGCGGGAGCAGCTCACGATCGGCGGCGAGATCGAGCAGTGAGGTGACCAGGCCACGGGCGTCGACGGTGACCTGCACACGTCCGTTGTCCAGGACGGCGGCGGTCCCGGTCGCGACGACCGTCACCGCCGGGACGCTCGGCTCGCCGTCGCCCAGGTATGCCGTTCCCCCCAACGCAATCCCCTCACCAGCGAGCGGGTCCGCGCTGAAGGACACCCACTCGGCAGGGATGTCCGCGGGTTCGGCGGCCTCTTGCGCCCCCCGTTCGGTGGGCCCGGCTGGGTTGGCGAGGAGGTCGAGCGCGGCCGCGATGAGGGACTCGAGCTCGGCCGCGGCCTCGACGTGGGTCTGCTCGATCTCGTCGTGAACCCACCCGATCGACGACCCCGGCAGGATGTCGTGGAACTGGCCGAGCAACACCTGGCGCCAGAGCCGATCGAGCGTCTCGGCCGGATAATTCCCCAGACCCCGCAGCGACGCGGTCGTCCACCACAGCTCGGCCTCCCGCAGGAGCGCCTCGCAGCGCCGGTTGCCGGCCTTGGTGCGAGCCTGGCTGGTGAAGGTGCCCCGATGGCGTTCGAGATAGAGCTCGCCCACCCAGACGGACGGGTCGCGGTGCTCGGCCTCGGCCCGCTCGAAGAACGCCGCCGGGCTCTGGCGGGTCACCCGGGGGGAACCGTCGAGGTCGGCGACCCGGTCGGCCTGAGCGAGCATCTCGCGGGTCGGGCCACCCCCGCCGTCGCCGTAGCCGAACGGCAGGAGGGACCGGGTGGCGCGGCCCTTGTCGGCGAAAGCGCTTTCAGCCCGCGCCAGGTCGATTGCTGACAACTCGGACGAATAGGTATCGGCGGGAGGGAAATGCGTGAAGATCCGCGTCCCGTCAATCCCCTCCCAGAGGAACGAATGATGCGGGAAGCGGTCGACCTCGTTCCACGAGATCTTCTGGGTGAGCATCCAGCGCATCCCGGCGAGACGAGCCAGTTGCGGCAGGGCCGCCGAGTAGCCGAACGAGTCGGGCAACCAGACCTCTTCGCAGCGGTGCCCGAGGTGCTCGGCGAACCAGCGCGCGCCGAAGGTGAGCTGGCGGCATACCGACTCCCCGGACAGGAGGTTGCCGTCGGGTTCGACCCACATCCCCCCTACCGGGACGACGGCACCCGCTGCGACCGCCTCCTGCAGGCGGGCGAACAACTCGGGCTGGTCCTCCTCGAGCCAGGCGCCGTGCTGGGCGGCGGGCAGCGCGAAGACGACGCCGGGGCGGGAGCCGGCCAGATGCAGGACGTCGGCGACCGTGCGGGCCACCTTCCGTCGCGTCTCGCGGACCGGCCAGAGCCAGGCCGAGTCGATGTGGGCGTGCCCGATGGCGCTGATCTCGTGGCTGCCCTCGGGCGCCCGCACGGCGAGCGCCAGCGCAAGGACCGCGCGGGCGGCCGGCGCGGTGGCCACCACGTCGGCGAGGTCGAGGGCGTCCATCGCCTCGTCGAGGGCCCGCAGGATCGTCCAGGCCCGGGTCGCCGTCTCCGGAAGGACCTCGGCCAGGCCGAGCAGCGTCACCGTGTCGGCGATGAGCTCGCGGACCTCGGGGTGAACGTCGACGAGGTCGGCGCGAGCCAGCCGATACAGCGGGGTCGGGTCAGCCGTCTGCTTGCGTCCGACCAAGGTGGGGGCGAAGGAACGGGCCCGCAGCACCTCCGGGTTGGCGGCGGCTTCGACGAAGAAGCGCACCTTCCCCTTGTCACTCACCTGCACCGGCACCCAGGCGTTGCGCGGGTGGATGCCTTTGACGATCCGGCCGGCCTTGTCGAACACCAGGCCCTCAGCCTGCCCTCCAACGGCGCCGCTCGACCACCCTAGGTCGACGATCGCCTCCAGCGGGGCGTCGCGGAACTCCACAGGCACGCTGGCACGGAAGCGGAACCAGGTCGTCCCCCACGGTGGACCCCACGGCATACCCACTGCGGTGGGGGTGAAGTCAGCGGCGAGGGCCACCTGCGCGGCGACCGGCTCCCCCTGCCCCGGTATGCCGTCCGGCTCGGTCACCTGCCAGGCGGCGACGTCCAGCGGGGTGACCAGCGTGGTCTCGGCCGGGCGGATCCGCTCGGCGAGCACTCGGCGCACTCGGGCCAGGATGATCGATCGCTGGTCGTGCACCAGGTCACCTCCCCTCGACGTCAGTCCGAGCCTAGGCCGATCCCGGTGACGACGCCTTCGATGCGCTCCAGGGTGCGGGTCATGTTCTCGCGGGTCTGGGCGCCCATGAAGCGCCGGACGAAGGGCCGTGAGGTGATGGCCTCGCGGGAGATGTCCCAGGTTTCGCGGACGATCGTGCCTCCCTCGACCGGCTCCAGCTCGTAGCGCCAGACCCGGCCCGTGAGGACCTTGTCGATCGGGGCAGCCGCGAGGGTCTGCCAGGCGATCCGGCGGTCCTCCTCGAACTCGATGACGACGTTGCGGGTGGAGTAGCCCACCCCCATCTTCATCGACATGCCAAAGGTGTCGCCCAGGCCCAGGCGCCGGGAGCCGGCGCTGTGCGGCGCGATCACCGTGCCCGAGCCGTCGATCTCCGGGTGGCGGGACGGGTCGGCGATGAGGGCGAAGATCGCCGCCGCCGGAGCCGGGATGAGGCGTTGGACGGTGACGAGGTCACGAGGGCTGCTCATGGGTCCAGACGCTAACAGCCGGTATGCCGTGCGGCTCGCCACGCTCGCAAGAGCAGTGGGAGCCACGCGGCAGACCGGCTGTCGGTGCGGAGCCTGGCGCCTCGCGTCGCAGTGACGAGGAGGTCAGACCTGGTCGGTGTGCGCCGACCAGGCGGTCGGAGCGTCCTGCGCGGTCTCGGTGGCCTGCGCGGTCTCGGTGGCGTGCGCGCTGTTGCTCGCCTCGGACGCGGCGGTGTCGAAGGGGGTGTGGTGGGTCGCCGGGCGCTTGGTGGCCAGCTTGTCGACGCCGGACACGACCTGGGCGCGGACCTTGCCGACGGTCTCGTGGTACTTGCCGTCGGTGCGGTCGTCGATCGCCGA
>Ga0116181_1001371_pt1 | contig 21079 bp, 18 predicted proteins | sample AD_UKC075_MetaG_FD_89752 | JGI IMG/M metagenome (GOLD analysis project Ga0116181, IMG submission 89752) | Active sludge microbial communities of municipal wastewater-treating anaerobic digesters from USA - AD_UKC075_MetaG | ecosystem: Engineered > Bioreactor > Anaerobic > Digestate | place: USA...
CAGACGAGGCGCATGCTCAATCAAGCCATCTTCAAGCACGTCTACGTCGTGAACGAAGAAGTGGTTGGCGACGAGCTCAACACTCCAATGCGCGAACTACTCGCCTCCCAACGAGGCTGGAGCGTCTTCGAGGAAGCCGGCGATGACGTCCTCGCACGGCAACTCGCCACCACCGAAGCACAGCACCACGCAGGCGTGGGTGAAACAGAGCAGGCCACCGTTTCCGGTGGCCTGCTCGATGATTTCATTTCGGCCCTGCTGACCGACCGTGCGGAAACGGTTGGCATTTGCAGTGAGCCATCTATGGTGCCCCTGGAGGGACTCGAACCCCCAACCTTCTCCTTAGGACGGAGCAGCTCTTCCATTGAGCTACAGAGGCTAGGCCTCGAGTCTACCGAGGCGGAGGCATCCACTCGCCTTAGACCTCGGGTGTCGCGGAGTCGCTACGGAGAACGCGGACCGGCGCGGCGGGCCGCGCGATCCAACGCCATAGGGTGGACGGACACGACGCAAGGGAGCGGGCGATGAAGGCTGCACGGTATTACGGCAAGGAAGACATCCGGATCGAGCAGATCGCCGAGCCGGAGCTGCGGCCCGGCACCGTCAAGATCGCGCCGGCGTTCAACGGGATCTGCGGGAGCGACCTGCACCTGTTCCACAACGGCCCCATGGGTCGCCCGACCGCCGACACCCCACACCCGCTGTCGGGCGAGACGCTGCCGGTGGTGCTCGGGCACGAGTTCTCGGGCGTCATCGAGGCGATCGGCGGGGGCGTCGAGGGGCTGCGCGTCGGCGACTCGGTCGTGGTCGAGCCCCTGATGGTCGACGGCACCTGCCCGGCGTGCAAGGTAGGCAAGTACAACCTGTGCGAGCAGATGGGATTCATCGGCATCGCGGGAGGCGGCGGCGGGCTCAGCGAGCACATCGTCGTCGAGCAGCGCTGGGTGCACCCCGTTGGCGACCTGCCGCTCGACCAGGCCGCGCTCATCGAGCCGCTCGCCGTCGCCGTGCACGCCGTGCGGCACGCACGCGCCCGCGAAGGGCAGGTCGCCGTGGTCGGCGGCGCCGGCCCCATCGGCCTGCTCGTCGCCGCCGCGCTCAAGGCGAAGGGCGTGACGACGATCGTCAGCGAGGTGTCGGGCACCCGGCGCGCGATGGCGCTGTCTTCGGGCGTCGCCGATGCTGTCGTCGACCCCACGAGCGAAGACCTCGCTGCCGTGGTCGCCGAGCACACGGGCGGGGCCGGTGCCGAGCTCGCGTTCGATGCCGCGGGCGTCGGCGCGGTCGTGCATCAGCTGCTGCAGGTGCTGGGCGCCGGCGGTCGCCTTGAGGTCGTCGCGATCCACACCACGCCCGTCGAGCTCAACCTCACCGGCCAGCTCATCATGGGCGACCACGAGATCGGCGGCTCGATCGGCTACGCGAGCAACCACCCCGAGGCGATCGAGCTCGCCCGCAGCGGCAAGGTGAACCTCGCGCCGTTCATCACCTCCCGCATCGTGGTTGACGACATCGTGACGCAGGGGTTCGAGCGGCTCATCTCGAACAAAGACAGCGAGGTGAAGATCCTGGTGTCGATGCGCTGACCCCGAACCGCGCGCTCACTGAAAATCGCGCGAGCGGTGGCGCACCCCCACCCTGAGGTCTTCGAACCGGTCGGCGAGGATGTTCGTCACGCCCTCGACCGAGCGCTCCAGCATCCCGCGCACGATCAGGGCGGGCGCGTTGCGCACGACCGCGCGGTAGCGGTTCCAGACCCCCACCGAGCAGATCACGTTGACGAGCCCGTGCTCGTCTTCGAGGTTGAGAAACGTGACCCCGGATGCCGTGGCCGGCCGCTGCCGGTGCGTCACGAGCCCCGCCACCTCGACGCGACGCCCCGTCTCGTGCCCCCGCAGCGCCTCCGAGGGCAGCACACCTCGCGCATCCAACGAGGCACGGAAGTGCGTCATCGGGTGATCGGTGGTGGAGATGCCCGTGGCCCACAGATCGGCGGCGAGCACCTCGAAGCTCGTCGGGTCGGTGAACAGCGGCGGCTGCACCGAGACCATCGAATCGGGGAGGAACTCGATGCGATCCTGCGCGGCCGAGCCCGCCAGCCAGATGCCCTCGCGCCGGCTCACCCCCAGGCTCTCGAAGGCGCCAGCCGTGGCGAGGGCCTCGAGCTGCGCCGCGTTGACGCCGGTGCGCCGCGAGAGGTCGCGAAGGTCGGCGAACGCGCCCCCGCGCCCCCGCTCGGCGACGATCCGCTCGGCGACCGCGGTGCCGATCCCCTTCACGCCCGCGAGGCCGAGGCGCACGGCGAAGCCGCCGTCGCGGCGATGGGCCGCCGACTCGTCGGGAGCGGCCGGGTCGAACTCGCCGACGGGTGACTGCGTGCGGTGGGTGCAGGCATCCATGCCCGTGGGGTCGCCGGCCGCCAGCGTCTCCATCTCGGCGTGCGCCCCGGAGGCGTGCAGATCGGGGCGCAGCACCTGCACCCCGTGCCGCCGCGCGTCGGCGGTGAGCGAGGCCGGCGAATAGAAGCCCATCGGCTGCGCGCGCAGCAGCCCGGCGAGAAAGACGCCCGGGTAATGCAGCTTGATCCACGACGAGGCATAGACCAGCAGCGCGAACGAGAGCGAGTGCGACTCGGCGAAGCCGAAGTTGGCGAACGCCTGGATCTTCGCGTAGATCGCGTCGGCCGCGGCCCCGTGCAAGCCGTTCGAGGCCATGCCCGCATAGAGCTTCTCGCGCAGCGACTCGATGCGCTCGACCCCGCGCTTCGACCCCATCGCCCGGCGCAGCAGGTCGGCGTCTTCGCCCGTGCAGTCGCCGACGGCCATCGCCATCTGCATCAGCTGCTCCTGAAACACGGGGATGCCGAGGGTGCGCTCCAGCACCGGCTTGAGCTTGGGGTGCGCGTACGTCACGGGCTCGTGCCCCAGCTTGCGTCGCACGAACGGGTGCACGGCGCCGCCCTGAATCGGCCCGGGACGGATCAACGCGATCTGGATCACCAGGTCGTAGAACCGCCGCGGCTGCAGGCGCGGCAGCAGCCCCATCTGCGCGCGCGACTCGACCTGGAACACCCCGATCGAATCGGCCCGGCACAGCATGTCGTACACCCCCTTCTCCTCCTTCGGGATCGTCGAGAGCTCCCACACCTCCCCCGTGGCGCCGCGGATCAGATCGAAGCAGTGCTGCAGGGCCGACAGCATCCCGAGTCCCAGCAGATCGAACTTGACGAGCCCCATCCACGCGGCGTCGTCCTTATCCCACTGGATCACCGTGCGGTTCTCCATGCGGGCGTGCTCGATCGGCACCACCTCCCCCACCGGGCGGTCGGTGAGCACCATGCCGCCCGAGTGGATGCCGAGGTGGCGCGGCGCCTTCAGCAGCTCGCTCGCGAACTCGATCACCTGCTCGGGGATGTCGTGCTCGGGCGTGGCGCCGAGCGTCGCACCCCAGCCCTCGATCTGCTTCGACCACGCATCCTGCTGCCCGGGCGAATGCCCGAGCGCCCGCGCCATGTCGCGGATCGCATTCTTGGGCCGGTACTGGATCACGTTCGCGACCTGCGCGGCGCGCTCGCGCCCGTACTCGCCGTAGACCCACTGGATGATCTCTTCGCGGCGATCCGAGTCGAAGTCGACGTCGATGTCGGGCTCCTCGTCGCGCAGTGAGGAGAGAAAGCGCTCGAAGGGCAGGTCGTAGGCGATCGAGTCGACGGCGGTGATGTCGAGCAGATAGCAGACGGCGCTGTTGGCGGCAGAGCCGCGCCCCTGGCACAGGATGCCTCGGCGGCGCGCCTCCCGCACGATGGCGTGCACGATCAGGAAGTAGCCGGGAAAGTCCTTCATCTCGATGACGGCGAGCTCTTTCTCGATGCGCGCCCGGTCGGCTGCCGTGGCATCCGGATACTTGCGCGGCACCGCCGCCCACACCAGCTGCCGCAGCCACGACATGGGCGTGTGCCCCTCGGGAATGTGCTGCCTCGGCAGCGCGGGCTTGGCCTGCCGGAGCGGGAACGCCAGCTCGTCGGCGAGCGTGACCGTGCGCGCGACGGCACCCGGGTAGCGCGCGAACCGCGCCTGCATCTCTGCGCCCGAGCGCAGGTGCGCCGCCGCGTGCGAGGGCAGCCAGCCGTCGAGCTCGTCGAGGCTGCGGTTGGCCCGCACCGCCGCGATCGCCGCGGCGAGCAGCTGCTTCTTGGGCACCGCGTAATGCACGTTGTTGCTGGCGATCAGCGGCAGCCCCCGCTCGGCCGCGAGCCCGGCGAGCGCATCGTTGAGCTGCGTGTCGAGCGGGCCTCCGTGGTCGATGAGCTCGACGTGCACCGCATCGCGGCCGAACAGCGCGGTCAGCCGGTCGAGCTCGCGCGCGGCCGCCTCGACACCGGATGCCCCGCCCCGGCCGAGTGCCCGGCGCACGGCGCCCTTGCGGCATCCCGTCAGCACCGCCCACTCGCCGCCCGCCGCCGCGGCGAGCGCCTCGAGCTCGTAGACCGGCCGCCCCTTCTCGGCCCCCTGCAGCTGCGCGTGCGTGATCGCGCCGGCGAGCCGGTGATAGCCCGGCTCGCCCCGGCTCAGCACGAGCAGGTGCGTGCCCACCGGATCGGCCTCGCCCTTCTGCGGCGCGGGCAGCTCGAGCGAGAGCTCGGCCCCGAACACGGTCTTCAGCTGCAGCGACTCGGCTGCCTCGGCGAAGCGCACGATGCCGTAGAAGCCGTCGTGATCGGTGATCGCGAGCGCGTGCAGGCCGAGGCGCTCGGCCTCCTCGGCGAGCGCCTCGGGCGAGGAGGCGCCGTCGAGGAACGAGAAGGAGGAGTGCGCGTGCAGCTCGGCGTAGGGCACGACGTCGCGGGGGCGCTCGATGCCTGCCGGCGGAACGTACGGGCCACGCTTGCGCGACCAGGCGGGGCTGTCGCCGCCGTCGCCCGTGCTGCCGTCGCCGTCATCGGCCCCGGCGGGCCGCGTCGCCCCGAACGTGCCGGGCGCGCCGAACAGGCCGGACGCCCCGGCGTTCCGGGTGTTCCCGGCGGCCCCGGCATTCCCGGTGTGCCGACTGTTCCCGGCGTCCCGGGTGTCCCCGGCTTCCCCGGCCTCCCCGGCGCCCCCGACCGCCGTTCCGGTCACCCGTCTGCCGTCGCGGCTGGGGGTGTCGCTGAGCAGCCGCTCCATCTCAGCCCACGGCATCGACGGGTTATGAAACCCCATGCTCGACCTCCTCAGTCATAGCGCGCCTCCGCCCGCCACTCGTCGGCCTCCCAGATGAGCAGCCAGGCGATGTGCTCGGCGTCGACGAACTGAAAGCGATACGCGTGCCGGCTGCGCAGGGCGTCCCACCCCCGCTCGATCACCGGCCACGGCCCGGCCCACGCGTCGACGCCGAGGCGCCGCCCACCCTCGATGAGCGTCGCCGGCTCGGCGGTGAGCGCGCCCCGCTCGTCGACGGCCACGACGCCCCCGGCCCGGCCCAGCACCTCGACCTCGTAGGGCTCGACGAACACGGTCGCGGGCAGCGGCTCGGGCAGCGTTCCCGGCCAGGGCCGGCCGCGCTCCTTGGCGAGCACCGTGCGGTCGCCCCACGGCACCAGCACCTGCCGCTCGGCGAGCCAGCGCCCGCCGCCGATCGCCGGGGTCAGCACGCCCCGGTGCCCGAGCATCGCCTGCACCCGCGAGAGCGCGTGGTGCACCTTCTCTTCGGGGCCCCCGCCGAAGATCGCCGGGCGCTGCGTGGATGCCTCGGCCACCGCCGCTGGCTCGATCCGCACGTGCGCGATGCCGCTGCGCAGCGCGCCCTGCCCCTGCGCCTCGCTCAGCTGCCAGCGCACCCGGTCGACCACGGCCGCCGCGTCGAACGATGCAGGGTGCAGCCACACCCGCTCCGAGCGCTCCCCGCGCTCGGCGGTGAGCTCGACCCGCAGCTCGGTGCACACGAGCTGCTCAGCACCGAGCCGCGCGATGAACGCGTCGGCCGCCATGCGCATGCCGAACGCGACCTGTTCGACGATCTCGAGCGGCGGCTCGAACGCCACCTCGCGGTGCAGCTCGGGCGGCGGCACCCGCGCCTCGACCGCGCGCGAATCGTGCCCGGCAGCGAGATCGTGCAGCCGGATGCCCTGGGTGCCGAAGCGGTCGCGGACGCGCTCGGCATCCAGGCGCGCGAAGTCGCCGAGGCTGTGCACGCCGAGCCGCGAGAGCAGCTCGACCAGCTCGTGCGCGGTGGCGAAGCCCGCATCGGTGAGCACCCCGGCGGGCAGCGGGGCGAGAAACTCGGCCGATGCCCCGGCCTGCACGATCGCGACCTGCGAGCCGGGCGCGATCGGGGCACCCCGGCGGGCAGCCTGCTCGGCGGTGAAGGGCCCGTCGGCGACGCCCGCGCGCACACCCTCGATGCCCTGCGCCGCGAGCGCATCGATCAGCTCCTGCGCGGCGGCGGCCTCGCCCCCGTAGTAGCGGGCCGCGCCGCGCGCACGCAGCGCGCACACCCCCGGCCGGAGGATCTGCACCCCCGGCACGCGATCCTCGATCACCGAGACCACGGGGGCGAAGACCCGGTGGTCTCGCGCGGGGTCGGCTGCCACCACCCGCAGCTGCGGGCACCGGGCCTGCGCGTCGCGGCGGCGCTGCCCGCGCCGCACCCCCTCGGCGCGCGCCGCGGGCGAGCAGGCCACGACCGCGTTGTTCGCGATGAGAGCGATCGGCGGCGCCAGCGAGCGCACCCCGCTGGCGGGGTCAGTGCTGGCAGGGTCGGTGCTGGCAGGGCCGGTGCCGCTTCCTCCGGCGTTCGCCGGCGCACTCGCATCCACACGCTCCCCCGCGGTCTGCACCGCCGCCGCGCCCGTCTTGGGCCGGGCATGCTCGCGCAGCAGCGCGGTGATCGGCCAATCGGGAAACCACAGCACGAGGCTGCGCACGGGCTTCGGCACCATCAGCCCACCGCCCTCGCCGGGCGCCCGTCGAGCCCCAGCCGCCCGGCGCCGATCGGCTGGGGCGCGCGCACCCCGGCCTCGCGCCCGACACGCCCACCGCGCGCGTCGACAGCACCGCGCGCCTCGGAAGCCGCGGGCGCCACCGCGACCGTGCCATCGGGCGCCGGCAGCATGAGGCGCGCCTTGCGCGGCACCGGCCACCGCCGGCTCGAGGCCGTGACCGTGACCGTGCGCCCCGCCAGGTAGCCGACGCCACTGCCGACCCCGGCCCACTCCCCCTCGCTCAGGCGCAGCGTCGCCTCGGCCTGCGGCCACGGCCCCTGCACCAGGAGCACGGCGCCGCGGTCGCGCAGCCGTGCCGCCAGTCGCGACACCTCGGCCCCCATGGCCCGGCCGCTCGGCCGGATCGCGACCACGGGCAGCACCTCGGCCAGCATCGCCGCCACCCCGAGCGTGCGGGCGCCCGGGTCGGGCACCAGCACCAGGTGATCCAGCGCAACGCCGAGGCCCTCGGCGGCTTCGGCCCCCAGCTCGGGCATGCCGATCGCCCCGCACCAGATGCCCTCCTGCGAGGGGCGAGCCATCAGCGCGAGCAGCAGCGAGAGCGAGGGGTCGAGCGAATACGCCGACCCCGGTCGCAACCCGCCACCCGGCAGCAGCGCCGCGAGCGCGGGGTGCGTGGGCAGCACCGGCACATCGAGCCGACGCCCCTGCACCTGCTCGAGCTTGGCGCGAAGCGCCGCTATCTCGCTCCGCGCAACGTTGGTCTGCACGATTGCCCTCACTCTCTCAGGCTAGAACAAACGTTCTATAGATGCCAGCGGTGAGGCGAGCGTATTCGCAGCCACAGACATTCCAGCGCGCGATTCCGTGAGCTATCTTCGAAACTCGCCCGTCGACCGCGGCGCACCTCCCCGAGCCCGCGCCCGCGCCATCCGGGCCCGCGCAGGGCTCCCGATAGCCTGGACGGGGAGCGGAACCCCCCCGCCACACCAAGGAAGCCTTCACCGTGCAGCAGAAGTCCCGCCGGACGATCCTCACCGCCCTCGTCTTCCCCGCCGCCCTCAGCGTGGCGACCCTCGTCGCCACGCTCGCGCTCATCCCGCAGGCGCCGAGCGAGATCGTGATGCAGTGGTCGGGCGGCGAGCCCTCGCGCTACGGACACCCCGCCGAGCTGCTGTTCGTGCCGGTCATCGCCGTCGCCATCAGCGCCATCATGTGGGCGGCGCTCGGCTCGGCGCCGCCCAACAGTCAGCGCTTCGCGGTGATCCTGGGCAACGCGCTGAACGCCGGCCTGAACGCCACCGCGCTCATCATGCTGCTCACCCAGCTCGCGCCGAACCCCGGCGCGGGCCTCTCGGGGACCCTCCTCGCGCTCATCCCCGCCGTCGTCGTCGGCCTCATCACGTTCCTGCTCGTCCGCACGCAGGCGCAGTAGCGCGCACGGAGCCCGCTACGCCACAGCTGACACCCCGCGGCTACGCCACGAGCGACAGGTACGGCTCCCACTGCGGCTCGGCGTGCTCCGTGCCGCGCACCGTCCACGCCATGCCGTGCGGCCTGTCGGGGCGCACCCGCAGCTCCCAGCGCATCTCGCCCGGCGTGCGGTCGCCCTTGGCGTTGTTGCAGCGCAGGCAGCAGGCCACGAGGTTCTCCCAGGCATCCCGCCCGCCACGTGAGCGCGGCACCACGTGGTCGATCGTCGCGGCCGCCTTGCCGCAGTACGCGCAGCGATGCCCGTCGCGCCGCAGCACCCCGCGGCGCGAGACCGGCACGCGCCGGCCGTTCGGCACCCGCACGTACCGCGTCAGCAGGATGACCGCCGGCCGATCGTAGTCGGCGTGCTGGGCCCGAACCGGCTCGCCCTCCACCCGCTCGATCACGGTCGCCTTGTCGTTGAGCACGAGCACCAGGGCCCGCTTGAACGAGACGATCGCCAGTGGCTCGTATCCCGCGTTGAGGACGAGTGTGCGCATGTGCCTTCTCCTTCGAACGGCCGGGACGGCTTCCCGGTCATCGATGCTCCGACGCGGCGGCACTGCGAGGGGTCACGCGCACGAAAAAAGGCGCCGTCTCAGAGACGGCGCCTTGGCGCCACGGGATGCCCGTGGTTCGCGTGCGAGACATGCCCCCAGGCGCACGGGCCCGACGCACCCTTGGTTGGAGTGCGCCACCGGTTCGCGTGCTCGCCCATCGGCATCCCTTCACTGTGTCCTGCGTCGATAGTCAGGGTAGCCCACGGCACCGACCATGGCGCCAACATTCGGGATCACGATCGTGTCGCGCCGGAGGACAGCACGAGACGCGCCACCCCGCAACGCCGCAGGCGCGGCCTCCCGAGGGACGACCGCGCCTGCAAGAGCGTGAGTGGATGCGACTCAGCCGGCGTTCGCGTTCAGCCAGGCCCACGGGTCGACGAGGCCGCCGTTGATGCGCACCTCGAAGTGCAGGTGGTTCGCGGTCGAGCTGCCGGTGCTGCCGACGAGGCCGATCAGCTGGCCGGCCGAGACCGTCTGCCCCTGCACGACCTGACGGCTGCCGTAGGTCATGTGCCCGTAGAGCGTCGAGACGCGCTGCCCGTTGATCACGTGGTCGATGACCACGGCGACGCCATAGCCGCTGTAGCCCTCGGACGAGACGCGCACGACGCCGTCTGCCGCCGCGAACAGCGGGGTGCCGCCGGGCGCGAGCAGGTCGACGCCCTGGTGGTAGCCCGAGTCGCCGAGCCCGCGGCCCAGGCGGAAGCCCGAGATGGGCCAGCGCACCGCGCCGGTGCCGGGGGCGACCATGTTGAGGTCGATCGACGACGCCATGCCCACGCGGTTCTGCGCGAGACGCTTCGCGAGCGCATCGGCCGCCTTCTTCTTGGCGATCTCGTCGGGCGTGGTCGCAGAGTACGACTCGCGCGCGAGCTCGGCGGGCGTCTCGACGGCGGATGCCACGACCAGCGACTGCGCGCCGCTCTGGGCGACCTGCTGCAGCGTGACGGACTCATCCTCGGTCGGCATGCTCGCGAAGGCCGGCAGCGCCACGGTGGCGACGAGCCCCGGGACAATGAACGCCATGATCGCGAGACTGCGCGCCTGCTTGCCGCGCGTTGCCGCCGAAACCTTGGGCTTCGAGGCGGCTCGCTCGGCCTTGCGAAGGCGGCGAGCGTCGCGGGAGCGAGAGATCAAAGTGGTTGAAGGCACGCCTTCAGTGTGTTGTGCGTCAGTTTCGGGTACGTCCGCACGCGGTGTTTCAAGAGCCAAACCAGTCCTCCGGCGCCCCTACACCTTTTGGGTGATGGCCCGTCACGTCTGCTGGCTTCGACCGCAGCGGGTGACGGGCCTCAGAGGCATTCGCGGCGGGGTCCGTCGGCTGGCTTTGGCCTGTGGACTCGTCGAGACTACCGGAAGGTAACGGTTAAGTCACTCCGAGACACCCGATTGCCGGATGCCTCGGCCCGCTCGCCGCGCCTCAGCCGGCGTCGCGCTCGTCGACGAGGAAGATGTGCGAGGCGATCTCGACGGGCAGCTCCAGGCTCTGCTCGGCGCCGTCGATCTGCGCGAGCACGTAGCCCTCGTTGAAGCGAAAATCCCCGGTCGCGCCGGGCACGACGCCCGCGTCCTTGAGCTGGGTGAGCAGCTCGGGGTCGACCTGCGCGGGCTCGGCGAGGCGGCGCACGGTGCCGCGCACGGGCTGCTCCGACTCGTGCATCAGCCGCACGAGCCCGACGACGCCCTTGGCGAACACGGCGCTCTCGTGGTCGCCGAGCTGGTCGAGGCCGGGGATCGGGTTGCCGTACGGCGACTCGGTGGGGTGGTTCAGCAGCTCGACCAGGCGCCGCTCGACCTGCTCGCTCATCACGTGCTCCCAGCGGCAGGCCTCCTCGTGCACGAAGGCCCAGTCGAGGCCGATCACATCGCTGAGCAGGCGCTCGGCGAGGCGGTGCTTGCGCATCACGTCGATCGCCTTCTGGCGGCCGTCATCGGTGAGCTGGAGCGTGCGGTCGTCGGCGACGACGACGAGCCCGTCGCGCTCCATCCGACCCACGGTCTGCGACACGGTCGGGCCGGAGTGGCCGAGCCGCTCCGAGATGCGCGCGCGCAGGGGAACGATCTGCTCCTCCTCGAGCTCGAGGATGGTGCGCAGATACATCTCGGTCGTGTCGATCAGATCGGTCATGTGTCTGCCTCATTCAGCTGTGGTCGCCCGCGTTTTCTCGCACGAGCCTACCAATCGGGCGACATAGGGGCAGGAGGCATCCGCCCCGCGCAATACAATTGTGCGCATGTCTCACGTCACCATCCCCCGCGAACTCCTGCCCCTCGACGGCCGCTTCGGCTGCGGCCCCTCGAAGGTGCGTGCAGAGCAACTCGCGTACCTGGCCGGCCCCGGCGCCGAGATCCTCGGCACCTCGCACCGCCAGGCGCCCGTCAAGAACCTCGTCGGCGCCGTCCGCACGGGCCTCGGCGAGCTCTTCCGCGCGCCCGAGGGCTACGAGGTCATCATCGGCAACGGTGGCGCGACCGCGTTCTGGGATGCCGCGGCCTTCGGCCTGATCGAGCGTCGTAGCCAGAACCTCGTGTTCGGCGAGTTCGGCGGCAAGTTCGCGGCCGCGGCGAAGACCCCGTGGCTCGAGGCGCCCGACGTGCGTCAGGCCGACGCCGGCTCGCTGGCGACCGCCGAGGCGATCGAGGGCGTCGACGTGTACGCCTGGGCGCACAACGAGACCTCGACCGGCGTCGTCGCCCCGGTCACCCGCGTGCACGGCGACGAGGGCGCGCTGACGGTGATCGACGCGACCAGCGCCGCCGGCGGCATCGACTTCTCGCTCGGCGAGGCAGACGTCTACTACTTCGCCCCGCAGAAGAACTTCGGCTCGGACGGCGGCCTGTGGTTCGCCATGGTCTCGCCCGCCGCGGTCGAGCGCATCGAGCGCATCGCCGCCTCGGGCCGGTACATCCCCGACTTCCTCAGCCTCAAGGGCGCGCTCGACAACTCGCGCCTCAACCAGACGCTGAACACCCCGGCCCTCTCGACGCTGCTGCTCATGCAGAGCCAGATCGACTGGATCAACGGCAACGGCGGCCTGAAGTGGGCCGGCGAGCGCACCGAGACCTCGTCGTCGGCGCTCTACGCGTGGGCCGAGGCATCCAGCTTCGCGACGCCGTTCGTGGCCAACCCCGCGCACCGCTCGTCGGTCGTGGCGACCATCGACTTCAACGACGATGTGGATGCCGCAGCCGTCGCGAAGACGCTGCGCGCCAACGGCATCGTCGACACCGAGCCCTACCGAAAGCTGGGCCGCAACCAGCTGCGCATCGCGACCTTCGTGTCGATCGAGCCGGCCGACGTGGTCGCGCTGATCGGCGCCATCGAGTACGTGGTCGACTCGCTCTGATCCGCGAGTGAGACGAGCAAGGGCCGCGCGAATCGCGCGGCCCTTGCTCGTTGTCGGGCGCCGTGCGGCGCCCGACGCTCAGTAGCTCCGGTCGATGCCCTCGGGGTCGTCGGCGTCGTCGAGGTCGTCGCCGTCCGAGTCGTCTTCGTCGTCGTCGTCCGAGTCGTCTTCGTCGTCGTCCGAGTCGTCGTCCTCGTCATCGTCGTCCGAGTCGTCGTCATCGTCGTCGTCATCGTCGTCCGAGTCATCCTCGTCGTCGGAGTCCGAATCGTCCTCGTCGATGTCGACGCCGTCGAGGTCGCCCGAGTGCAGCGTCGCCGAGCCGTCGGTCTCGAAGTCGTCCTCGTCGATGTCGTCGAGCTCGTCGAGCTCATCGAGGTGCTCGCCGCCGTCCGACTCCTCGTCGGCCTCCTCGCCCGGCTCGCCCGCGGCTTCGCGCTCGGCCTCCGCTGCGGCCTGCGCTGCCTGGTACTCGGCGAGGCGCACGGCCCACGGCACCCACTCGGGGGCCAGCAGCGCGCCGTCGGCGGGCATCAGCTCGGCCTCGAGCACGGTCGGCTCGGCGCCGTCGACGCGCGCGAGCGTGACGGTCCACAGCCAGCCCGGGTATCCGAGCATCCGATTCTCGAAGCGCAGCGAGAGCAGGTGCTCGCCCTCGACGACGTACCCGGCGATGTCGCCGATGGTCGCCTCCGGGGTGATCTCGAGCAGCGCCGCACGCGCGAGGTCGTGCGACTCGAGCAGGCGCGCGTCCGGCACGAGCTCGGCGGCGGGCTCGGCCGCGGGTGCAGGCGACTGCTCCGCTCCGGCCTGGGGTGCGGTCTCGTCGTGCACGTGCTCGGCGTCAGACATCCAGCTCGTCCGCGACCTTGCGCAACACGGTTGCGACCTTCCGGGTGTGCGAGGCCGAGGGGTACCGGCCGTGACGCAGGTCGCCGCCGAGCCCGTCGAGCAGCTTCACCAGGTCTTCGATGATGATCGCCATGTCGTCGGCGGGCTTGCGCTTCTGCCGCGCGAGGCTGGGCGGCGCGTCGAGCACGCGCACCGAGAGCGCCTGCAGCCCGCGCTTGCCGTCGGCGACGCCGAACTCGAGGCGGGTGCCGGCCTTCGGTGCCGGGGCGCCCGCGGGCAGCGCGGAGGCGTGCAGGAAGACGTCCTGGCCGTCATCGGAGGCGATGAAGCCGAACCCCTTCTCCTCGTCGTAGAACCTGACCTTGCCGGTGGGCATTGCGAACCTCGATAGTTGTCGTGCTCCCGCGAGGGAGAGTGTGCGTGCTCCCGCTCGGGAGATGACGAAATGAGGAGACCAGATGGGTCTTCCAGCTTCCCAGCTTAGGCCACTGGCCGGAGGCGCCCTAGGGCCCGAGTAGGCTGGCTCGAATGAGCACGCCAACTCCCACCAACGAACCGCAGCCCGGCCCGATCGACCGCCTGCTCTCCTACGTCTCGCTGGGCCTCGTCGCGGTGTCGATCATCTCGATGTTCGTCGTGCTCATCGCCCGCTGGCTCAACCCCGCGACCGACTTCGACGCCTTCGGCTGGCAGCTCGCGGCGAACATCCCCGTGTTCGGCCTGCCCATCGCGTTCGTGCTGATCATCATCCTGCTGATCCTGAACTTCGCGCGAAAGTCGCGGGCCCGCAAGCGCGGCTGAGCCCGCCCCGCCACCTCAGCCCAGCGCCCCAGCCCAGCGCCTCAGCCCAGCGCCGAGCGGTAGCGCAGAAACACGAAGCCGTCTTCGTCGCTGAGCGCGTGCACGAGCCGCATCTGGCGGCCCCGCTCGGGCGCGCCCTGCACGATGCGCGGCACTTCGCCGCCCACCAGCAGCGGGCTGAGGGTGAGGCACACCTCGTCGACGAGCTCGGCCTCGGCCAGCTCGCCGAACAGGTGCGGCCCGCCCTCGCACAGCACCTGGGCGAGGCCCAGCTCGGCCAGCTGCGCGAGCGCATCGGCCAGGTCGACGGCGGCGTCGCCGCACACGAGCACGTCGGCGACGGCGGCGAGCGCCGCGCGGCGCTCCGCGGGCGCGGCGGCGCAGGTCACGACGATGGGCCGCGTGGTCGCCTCGGCGAAGAACGGATGCTCCGCCCCCACGTCCAGGCTTCGCGAGACCATGGCCAGCCGCGGCTGCGCCGGCAGCCCGTGCGACTCGCGCCACGAGGCATCCACGGTCTCGAGGCGCAGCCCGCCATAGCCCTCGGCGCGCACGGTGCCGGCAGCCACGAGCACGATGTCGCACATCGAGCGCAGCACCTGCATGAGCCGGCGATCGCCCTCGCCGCCGAGCGCGCCGCTGAGGCCGCCGAGCGTGACCGCGCCGTCGATGCTCGAGACGAAGTTCATGCGCACCCGCGGGATCTCGCGATCCGGGAGGGCGTATGCGATGCGCAGCTCGTCTCGATTCGGCATCAGTCGTTCCCCTCCGGGCGCATGTTGTGCAGCAGGTACTGCGGCTCGCGCCAGCCGAGGATCGCCTCGACCATGCGCAGGGCGTCGACGGTCTCGACGACGTTGTGGGCACGCACAATGCGGGCGCCGTGCAGCACGCAGTAGACGGCGGCGGCGAGCGAGCCGGCGACCCGCTCGTGCCGCTCGCGGCCCAGCGATTCGCCGATGAAGTCCTTGTTCGACAGCGCGACCAGCAGCGGGTAGCCGATGGCGGCGATGTCGTCGAGGTGCCGGGTGATCTCGAGCGTCTGCAGGGTGTTCTTGTTGAGGTCGTGCCCCGGGTCGATGATGATGCGCTCGGCGGCGATCCCGCGCTCGAGGGCGAGCTCGGCCCGCTGGCGCAGGAAGGCCCCGACCTCGGCGGTCACGTCGTCGTAGTGGGGCAGCGGATGCTGCGTGCGCGGCGTCGCCAGGCTGTGGGCGATGACGATGCGGGCGTCGCTGTCGGCCACCTCGTCGGCCATGCGCGCGTCGCGCAGCCCGGTGGTGTCGTTGATGATCGCGGCACCCGCGTCGATCGCGGCGCGGGCGACCTCGGGGTGGAAGGTGTCGACGCTCACGGCGCCCAGCGGCGCGAGCTCGCGCACCACCGGCACCACGAGGGCGATCTCCTCCTCGATCGGCACCGCGGGGCCGGGGGCGAACTTCACGCCGCCGACGTCGACGATCATCGCGCCCGCCTCGAACGCGGCGGCGCCGGCCGCCACCGCGGCATCCAATGCATACGTTCTGCCCTTGTCATAGAACGAGTCGGGCGTGCGGTTCACGATCGCCATCACGGCGAGGGAGCGCGAGAAATCGGTCTGCATTCCCCTCATCTTGCCAGGAGTCGCTCGAGCGGCGTCGAGGGGTCGCGCAATGCGGCGAGATCGACCGTCTCGCCCGAGCTGATGAGCTCCTGCACCTGCTCGTTGACGTCCCACACGTTCACGTTCATGCCGCCGACGACCCGGCCGTGATCCACCCAGAACGCGATGAACTCGCGACGATCGATGTCGCCGCGGATCACGAGCTTCGCCTCGGCCATGAGCGAGGGGTACCCCGAGAGCTCCATGCCGAGATCGAACTGGTCGGTGTAGAAGTACGGGATCTGCGCGAAGCGCGCCGGGAGCCCGAGCATCGATCTGGCGGCGACGGGGCCCGCGTTCAGCGCGTTGGCCCAGTGCTCGCTGCGCTGGTGGCGGCCGACCACCGGGTGGAAGGCGCTCGCCACGTCACCCGCGGCGAACACGTCGGGTGCGCTGGTGCGCAGCGCCGCGTCGACCAGGATGCCGTTGCCCTCGGCGAGCTGCGCGTCACGCGCGAGCTCCATGGCCGGGACCGCGCCCACGCCGATCAGCACGACGTCGGCGGGCACCGTCTCGCCGTCGACGACGACGCCGGTGACGTGGCCGTCGCGGCCCACGATGCGCTCGACGTTCACCTGCGTGCGCAGGTCGACGCCGTTGGCCTCGTGCAGCCTGCGGAACATCGTGCCCATCTCGGGGCCGACGGCCACCGCGAGCGGCACCGCCTCGCGCTCGAGGATCGTGACGCTGTTGCCGAGACCGCGGGCGGTCGCGCCCACCTCCATGCCGATCCAGCCCGAGCCGATCAGCACGAGCGAGCGGCCGCCGCCGCCCAGCTCGCGCCGCAGCGCGTCCGCCTCGTCGAGCGTGCGCAGCGTGTACACCCCGTCGAGCTCGGCGCCCTCGATGGGCAGCGTGCGCGAGACGGCGCCGGTGGCGAGCAGCAGCTTGTCGTAGCGGAGCGTCTCGGGTGCTCCCCCGCCCCCGCCTCCGTCGCCTCCGTCGCTCCCCGCGCCGCCGAGCGTGACCGTGTGCGCCGCGGGGTCGAGGCGGGCGGCGGTGGTCGCGGTGCGCAGGTCGATCCCCTGCTCGGCGTACCACTGCGCCGGGTGCACGATCACCTCGTCGAGCCCCTCCTTGCCCGCGAGGTACCCCTTCGAGAGCGGGGGTCGCTGGTACGGCGCATGCCGCTCGCGGGTGACGACGGTCATCTCGCCCTCGAACCCCTCGGTGCGAAGCGTCTCGGCGGCGGATGCTGCCGCCAGCCCACCGCCCACGATCACGAAATGCGACATGTCGTACTCCCCTCAGCGTGCTCCTGCGTGCGTGCCCCGACACTATGGCGGGCGTGCGCGCGGTGTCTACGGGTTGACGGGCAGGGGGCGCCCAGGTACCTCGGGGTGGCGCGCGGGGGCGGCGCGGGGGCCGGGATGCCTCGGATTCGGGCCTCCACGGGCCCCGGCATCCCCGCCCGCGCGTGTGCTTCGAGGCCTCTTCACGCGCGCTGTGCGCGTTTTGCCATGCGCTGACGCAATAATGAACACATGAATGCCCCTCGCATCCTCATCGTCGACGACGAGCCCAACATCCGCGACCTCCTCATCACGAGTCTTCGCTTCGCCGGGTTTCAGGTGCGCGCCGTCACCAACGGCGCGCAGACCATCTCGGCCGTGCTCGAAGAAGAGCCCGATCTGATCGTGCTCGACGTGATGCTGCCCGACATGAACGGCTTCAGCGTCACCAAGCGGCTGCGCGGCGCCGGCTACACGGCCCCCATCCTCTTTCTCACCGCGAAGGACGACACCGAAGACAAGATCGCGGGCCTGAACGCGGGCGGCGACGACTACGTCACCAAGCCGTTCAGCCTCGACGAGATCGTCGCGCGCATCCAGGCGATCCTGCGCCGCACGATGCAGGCCGACGAAGACGCGATCATCCGCGCCGGCGAGATCACCATGGATCAAGACACCCACGACGTGCTCGTGGGCGACGTCGCGGTCGACCTCAGCCCCACCGAGTTCAAGCTGCTGCGCTACCTCATGCTCAACCCGAACCGCGTGCTCTCGAAGGCGCAGATCCTCGACCACGTCTGGGAGTACGACTTCAACGGCGATGCGGGCATCGTCGAGAGCTACATCTCGTACCTGCGCCGCAAGCTCGACCCGCACTCGAGCGAGCCGCTCATCCAGACCAAGCGCGGCTTCGGCTACATGCTGAAGGTCGGCAAGACGGCGTAGCCGGGCGCGCGGCGTCGCATCCGGCGCCCCGGCGCATCCGGTGCATCCGTCGCACCCGGCGCATCCACCGTCGCGACGCGGCCGCACCCGCACCGTGACGGCCCCGCAGAAAGGCAGCACAGTGGCCACGCAAGACGGCGTCACCCGCTGGTGGCGGAGCATCTCGCTCCGCGCCAAGGTAACGGGCGTCACCGTGATGGTGCTCATGGTCGGCCTCGTCGCCGCGGGCGTGGGCACCGGGCTGTTTCTGCGCAACGCGCTGATCGCGACGCAGGACGCGCAGCTGAGCGACCGCGCCGGCAGCGACCTGCTCGCGGGGCTCATCCAGGTCGACGAGACCGACACCGGCATCACGATCTCTCTGAGCCCGGCAGCCGCCGGCAGCGACTACTCGGTGGCGATCTACTTCGGCGACGGCACCCCCGTGCCGAGCGCACCCTCGACGCGCCCCGGGCCCACCTTCCCGCAGTCGTTCAGCCTCGAGCGGGCGACGATCCTCGGCACCGCGCCGTTCGATCTGAAGAACGAGGAGACCGGGGCGCGCTACCGCGCCAGCGCCGGCACCTTCGAGATCCCGGGCGTGCCGCAGTACCTCACCCAGGTGGTCGCGCTGCCGCTGGCGCCCATCGACCGCATCGTCGCCCAGTTCTCGGGCATCTTCAGCGCGCTGGCGCTCGTGATCATCGCGATCGGCGCGCTCGGCACCCGCTGGCTGGTCACCCAGGCGTTCCGCCGCCTGGGCCAGGTCGAAGACACAGCCATGAGCATCGCCGGCGGCGACTTCAGCCAGCGCCTCACCGACATCGAGCCCGGCACCGAGGTGGGCCGGCTCAAGCTCGCCATCAACACCATGCTCAACCGGGTCGACGCGTCGCTTCGGCAGCGGGATGCCGCGGTCCAGCGCATGCGCCGCTTCATCGGCGACGCCAGCCACGAGCTGCGCACGCCGCTGGTCACGGTGCGCGGCTACGCCGAGCTGTACCGCATCGGCGCCATCCAGGGCGAGGAGGACACCGCCCAGGCCATGGAGCGCATCGAGAAGGAGGCCATGCGGATGGGGGTCCTCGTCGAGGACCTGCTCGCCCTGGCCCGTCTCGACGAGGAGCGCGAGATCCTCTTCACCCCCATCGACCTGCGTCCGCTCGCCCGCGACGCCGCCATGGACGCGCGGGCCGCCGAGCCGAGCCGCACGATCACCGTCGTCGACACGACGATCGTCGAAGCGGCGCCGCCCGCCCCCGGTGCCGAGGCGGAGCAGGGCGAGGGCGCGCAGGCGCCGGGCATCGTGCGCGCGCCCGACGGCAAGGGCGGGGCCAAGCATCCGCCCACCGGCGCGATCGCGTTCGCGGGCGCCACGCTCTCGCGCCTGCGCCGCCGGCCGCGCGCCGTGCCGCCCAGCACCGCCAACGCGCCGGGTGCCGAGGCCGTGGGCATCCTGCCCGGCGCCGCCGAGGCCGTGCCCGCCGAGGGTGCGCTCGTGGGCGGAGCTGAGGCATCCACCGCGGCGGCGCCGATCGTGATGGGCGACGAGAACCGCGTGCGCCAGGTGGTCGCGAACCTGATCGGCAACGCGCGCCGCTTCACGACCGACGGCTCGCCGATCGAGATTCTCATCGGGGTGGATGCCGAGACCCAGACCGGCTGGATCGCCATCAGCGACCACGGCGAGGGCGTGCCCGAGCCGATCCGCGAGCACATCTTCGAGCGCTTCTGGCGCGCCGACACCTCGCGGGCGCGAGAGACCGGCGGCAGCGGGCTGGGGCTTGCGATCGTGGCCTCGATCGTCAAGGCGCTGCACGGCACGGTCGTGGTCGAGGAGACCCCTGGCGGCGGCGCGACCTTCAAGGTGTCGCTGCCGCTCGCGTCGCGCACCGGACTGCCCGGCGGCGCGCTCGGACCGATGCCGGACGCCGGGATCGCCGCGGGCTGAGCCGCGCCGCGGGTGCGCCGGGTGTGCCGGATGCGCCGGATGCGCGTCAGGTGGCCGCGGGCTGACCGCTCGGCGAGTGCGCTCGGCGCTCCGGATGCGCCGGGTGCGCGTCAGGCGGCCGCGGGCTGACCGCTCGGCGAGCGCGCCGGGTGCGCCTCGGGCGGCCGCGGGCTGAACCGCGCGGCGGGTGCGCCGCGCGCGCATCGGGCAGCGCGCACCTCGGGGGGCGGGTGTTACCGGGCGCGCCTCGGGCGGCCGCATGCCTCGGGCAACCTCCGCCTCGGGTCGCTGTGCGCCTCTCTGCTACGCGCCCGGGTAGCCTGCGCCTCGGGCGGCGGCGTGCCCGGGGCAGCCGCGTACCTCCGGGCGGCTGCACGTCGCGCGGCGCACTCTCCCTGCACAGGCCGCCCTCGCGCGCCATACGCCGTCGGCGCTTGACGCACCCCGCTGCTGTGCCGCCCCGGAGCGTAGCGTCAGTGCACCGGTCGCGCGGCGCACCGCCTCCGGCTGCCGCGCACCGTCGAGGCCGGCCCATGGGCAGCCGCACCGACCACACCCGCACCACCGAGAGCAAGGAGCATCCATGGCCGTCTTTCAGGTTGACAGCGACGCGGTTCTGGCGAGTACAGCGGCGATCCGCGGCACGATCGATCGGCTGCAGTCCGAGTCGGCGGCGATGCTCGCGCAGCTCACCCAGCTGCAGTCGTCGTGGACGGGCAGCGCCGCGACGGCGTTTCACGGGGTGATCGAGCAGTGGCGGGGCACCCAGCGTGCGGTCGAGGAGTCCCTCGGCCACATCAACCAGTCGCTCGCGGCGGCGGGCCGTCAGTACGCCGACACGGAGCAGTACACGGCCGGGCTCTTCCGCTGAGCCCGGGCGTGCCGACCCGTACCCCTGGCCGGCCGCGCATGTCCCGCTCCGCGCACACCGGCGGCGCGTGTCCCGCTCCGCGCACGCCGCGCATGCCCCGGTCCGCGCACACCCCACCCCGAGGCCGCGATACCCCACCCCGCCTCGCCCCAAGGCCGCGGCATCCCTACCCCGCCCCACGAAACACACCGCCCCCTCCGAAACACACGAGCTGCCACTGTGTCTCGGAGGGGGCACTGTGTCTCGGCACTGCGTTCACCGTACGGCCCCGCGAAACGCACCACCTGTCCCGAAGCGCACGGCCCGACCATGCACGGACCCACGCTGCGTCTCACCGCGCAGCACCCCCACCCCGCCTCGCCCCAAGGCCGCTGCATCCCTACCCCGCCCCACGAAACACACCGCCCCCTCCGAAACACTGAGGTTGCCCCCGGATTCCGGACATTGACCAGGCGGGATCCGTGTGTTTGCGGGCCTGTCGGGGAGGATGTCCTTGATGGGCAC